>Ga0209486_10000964_pt1 | contig 12595 bp, 8 predicted proteins | sample NCCompost_FD_187518 | JGI IMG/M metagenome (GOLD analysis project Ga0209486, IMG submission 187518) | Agricultural soil microbial communities from Utah to study Nitrogen management - NC Compost (SPAdes) (version 2) | ecosystem: Environmental > Terrestrial > Soil > Agricultural land | place: USA...
AAGAACGATCTGCAGGTTGTTCTTAGAGACTTTAAGGATCTGTGGAAGGAAAAAACTGGGACTGATTCCGCGGCGAGCCTTGCCGCAAATACGGCAACTGCTAACGCCTAACGTCCTGATAAAAGAATTGTCTGGTGAATTAACGAACTCACGATGCCGAATCTGTTAGACATCCGCCGCCGACTTAAGTCGGTAAAGAACACTCAGCAAATTACCAAAGCCATGAAGATGGTTTCGGCGGCAAAGCTGAAGCGCGCACAAGATCGTGTGGTAACCGCGCGCCCCTTTGCCAACAAGATGATCGAGGTTCTTGGTGAATTGGCGGGTAGGACGGATGAGAATTTTCATCATCCGTTGCTGGACGAGCGTGGCGACCAACGCTATCTGGTTGTGCTGATCACCGCAGATAAGGGACTTTGCGGAGCATTTAATACAAATCTAATCAAAGCGGCCCAGGCGTTTGTTCGCGAGCATGCTGGCAAAACGATCGAGATTGTCGCCGTCGGGCGTAAAGGTCGTGACTTTTTCCGTCGCCGCGGAGCCCTTGATGGTGAATACATCGGACTGACCGGAAAGGGCCGCGTCGATTTTGCGGAAGCTATTGAAGTAGCTCGCGATGTAATCAAACGCTTCACTGAGAATCAGGAATTGGACAAGGCTTTCGTGATCTACAACGAATTTAAATCTGTGCTGCAGCAGCGAGTAGTCGTCGAGCAGCTCTTGCCAGTCTCGCGCGCCAGGACCGATAGTGAAGCGAATGCTTCAGCTCAACCAGTTTCGCTAGTCGATTATATTTACGAACAACCACCGGCCGAAATGTTCAGTCAGTTATTGCCTCGTTTAATTGAAACACAAATGTTCCGGGCACTACTTGAATCAGTTGCTTCTGAGCAAGGCGCACGTATGACGGCTATGGATTCTGCTTCGAAGAATGCCAGCGAGCTAATTGATACCCTGACGTTAAATATGAATCGCGTACGGCAAGCCGCGATTACAAACGAGATTATCGAGGTCGTCTCGGGCGCAGCGGCACAGTAACGAGCGAACTGTTAATTTTGAGCACCTGATATCAAGCCGGCTCTCTACGGCTTCCCATTTTTCCAGATTCTTTCCCCCACCGGGCCACACCAGCAATTTTGATGACTGATCAATCCGGGCAGCCCAGGCAATCCCTTGGCACTCGGATCTGGCGTTACGCGCCGCTATTGTTTTGGATGGCAGCTATCTTCTTCGCCTCCACCGGCACATTCTCGGGTGATAACACCTCACGCTTGTTAAGACCGTTTCTGCTCTGGCTCTATCCGGAGTTTAGCGAAGAACGAATCGCGTTCCTTCATTTTCTGACTCGTAAGCTGGCGCATTTTGGCGCTTATACTGTGTTGGGGCTCCTCGCCGCGCGCGCTTTTGCAGGTTCATCACGACAGCTGCTGCGCGAACATTGGAACCTTGCCAGTGCCATCCTCGTAATCGCTTACGCTTTCCTGGACGAATTCCACCAGAGCTTTGTGACCTCGCGCACCGCATCTATCTTTGACTGCCTCATCGACATCGCTGGCGGTCTTTTTGCGCTGATTTTTCTTAACTACTTCAAACGCTCGCAAAACAAATATGAAGAGCCCTAAAAGTCGTTCGGATCCCGATGGCAATCTACTTTCCCCAGACGGCTGGTTTGTGCAATATTGATAACTACGTTAGCCGAGGGCCGTTGCTTAGAGATAACGAGTTAGACCGATCGAGCATGATTACTGCTTCACGAAGGAGATTTCAGACATGGGAATTATGGATGCCATACGCTCGCAATTCATCGAAGTCATAGAGTGGCTTGACGACTCGGGCAACACGCTGCTTTATCGCTTTCCGGTTCAAGGTCAGGAGATCAAGAACGGCGCCCGGTTGACGGTGCGCGAATCGCAAGCGGCTGTCTTTGTTTTTCAAGGACAAATCGCGGACGTTTTTACTCCGGGACTCTACACAATCGATGGCGGCAATACTCCGATACTCTCGAAACTCGGCGCCTGGATGCACGGCTTCAATTCACCATTCAAGGCTGAAGTCTATTTCGTAAACACCAAACAGTTCACTGATCTCAAATGGGGAACCGCGAATCCCGTCATGATGCGGGACACTGATTTTGGGATGGTCCGACTGCGCGCCTTCGGCATCTATTCGATCCGCGTCAGCGACCCGCGAGCTTTGATCAAGGAGGTAGCGGGAACGAATGGTCACTTTGTTACCGAGGACATTGAAGGTCAACTTAAGCGCACACTCGTCAGTGGTTTTAGCGACGCGCTCGCTGAATCAAAGATTGCTGCGCTTGATCTTGCTTCTAACTATGACGAGCTGAGCAAGTTTGTACGTAGTAAGTTAGCTGAAGAGTTCAAGTCGTACGGGCTGGAACTTACCAAGTATTTAATTGAGAATATTTCGTTGCCGCAGGAAGTAGAGGCGGCGATGGACAAACGAACCTCAATGGGAGTAATTGGCGACGTGGGGCGTTATGCGCAGTTTCAGGCCGCGGATGCAATGAGAGACGCGGCGCAAAACACTTCCGGCGGTGCCGGAACAGGCGCGGGCCTGGGAGCCGGATTCGCGATTGGAAACGCCATGGCCGGTGCCATGACCAACGCCATGAATCCGAAACCGACTGACGCTACAGCGGGCGCCGCAAAGGTGAATTGCATCAAGTGTGGCGCGCTAATGCTCGCCGGCAGCAGATTTTGCAGCGAGTGTGGCGCGAAGCAAGAAAAGCAGAAGTGCGCAAACTGCCAGACAGAATTGCCACCTGGAACTAAGTTCTGCAACGAGTGCGGGACTAAGGTAGAAGGTTAGTAACGCATTTTAAATCGGAGAAAATCTGGCCGGGTCGCTTGTGATGCAGACGAGCGACCCTTTTGTCTGTCCGCTTGTCCCGTTGTTTTGCACCGCGGCAATGTTATCCTGCTAGCGACCCCGGAATAACCAATGCCTTACGCGAGAAAGCGAAATGTTTAGCCGGTTGGACCGACTGCGCCGCGTAGTAATTACCGGGATGGGGTGTGTCACCCCGATTGGCATTGGACGAGCTGCATTCTGGCGCGCCTTGATTGATGGTGAAAGCGGCGTCCGCAAGATTACTTCATTCGACACCGAGAACTCGCCGGTCAAGATTGCCGCCGAGGTCGAAGGCTTCGATTGGCAAGCGCAACTCAATCCGAAAGATCGGAAGCACGTACCACGAACAGTTCCGCTTGCTCTCGCGGCAGCCCGCGAGGCCTTGGACGATGCAGGACTGCATCCGAGTGAATTCACTTTGGACCAACGTCGAGAGTGCGGCGTCATCCTTGGCACCGGTGGCGGCGGCCTGGCATTCACTGAACGTCAATATGAATACTGGTACATTGGCCCTGCGAACAAAGCCAGCGTCTACACAATTCCTGCCTCGACTCACGGTGGCCTCTCAAGTGAACTCTCGATGGCCTTCGGCCTCCGCGGCTTGTCACACATTGTCTCGACTGGATGCACCAGTTCTACCGACGCGCTTGCTTATGCTGCAGAACACATCGCACTGGGTCGTCAGAATTTAATGATCGCAGGTGGTGTTGATGCACCGATTGCTCCAGGAATTCTCGCCGCCTTCAACTTGATGACAGTCCTGACGAGTGAGTGGAACGAGGAGCCCAAGCGGGCCTCGCGACCTTTCTCACGCAATCGATCCGGCATAGTCCTGGGTGAAGGCGCCTGGCTGTACGTCCTGGAGGATCTGGCGCACGCCCAGGCGCGGGACGCAAAAATCTATGCCGAGATAATTGGATACGGCGCCACTTGCGACGCTTATCATCGTGTGCGTCTGGAAGAGGGCGGTGACGAACCGGCACGCGCGATGCGGCTGGCGTTGCAGGATGCGGGCCGCGGTCCGGAAGACGTTGATTACGTCAATCTTCATGGCACATCGACGCTGCTAAACGATCGCATTGAAACGAGCGCGCTTAAGTTAGCTTTTGATGGTCATGCTAAGCGCATTCCAATGTCGGCAACGAAGTCACAAGTAGGCCATCCCCAGGGTGCAAGCGGTGCAGCGGGATTAGGCGCCGCACTTTGTGCGATGCACGAGAACATGATTCCGCCGACGATAAATCTCGATGAACCGGATCCCGATTGCGATTTGGACTATGTGGCTAACCACGCGCGAGCGGCTGACGTGAAGATAGCACTGTGCAACTGTATCGGCTTCGGATCGAAGAACAGCGCGTTGTTGATTGAAAGGATGTGAAAGAGTTTCGATTTCGAGTCAGAGTTTCGAGTTCGGAGTTGCGAGAAACCTTTAATACGAGATCAGAAGGCCCGTCAAACTTGTCGAAACTCGGACTCGTAACTCTGAACTTGAAACTCGCAACTCGAAACGGCGAACCCGACACCCGACACTGGATCTCCGACCCCCGTTACCTGTTCTATGTTTTCTCGATTTCGCAAACGCAGCAATGAACTTGAGCACCTCGACAAGGGCGACTACACGCCCGAGGAATACGAGGGTTGTCTGGTTGAACTGCGTCGCATTAACGCCTGGCTTGGCGACACGCGCGCTTTGAGTCAGACACTGTGGGCTGAAGTCGAACAACTGGATCTACGTCGCTTCTCAGTTCTCGATGTCGGGGCGGGTTCGGGTGAACTACTCCGAGCTGCGGCACGCTGGGCTAAACAATCAAACCGTACTGGAAAGTTTGTCGGCGTTGAACTTAATGCTCGCTCAGCTCAAGCAATCGCGGACGAATCGCGTCAGTTTGTAAACATTAATGCTGTTCGCGCCGATGGCTTTCGCCTGCCGTTCGCAGACAATTCCTTTGACTATGTCATCTGTTCGCTGATCACCCATCACTTTACCGATGCCGCGGTGGTAGCTTTTCTGAAAGAGCTGAGTCGAACGGCCCGGCGGTCGATTTTCGTGATCGATCTTTATCGCAACCCCCTCGCCTACTATTTGTACAGCACAGTTGGCCGCCTATTTCTTTACAACCGCCTAATTCGTGAAGACGGCGCGCTTTCCATCTTGCGCAGTTTCACACCGGACGAGCTGGAGCGACTGGGTCAGCAGGCGGGACTAAAGGACATCACGGTAACGCAAATGTTTCCCGCTCGATTGGTTCTAAGTGGCCACTCAGAGAACCGTGCCGAGGTTTCCGAATCGAAGCCAGCCGCTCAACTAGTCGGCGCTGTAGCAGAACAGATGCGATGACCAAAGGCCGGCGACGTTTTGGCAAAACCCATGACGAAAAACCATGCTTACGACGTAGCCATAGCCGGCGGTGGACCGGCAGGAACTAGCGCGGCGATTCATTTGGCTGAGCAAGGAATAAAGGTATTGCTTGCGGAGCAGAAAAGGTTTCCGCGAGCCAAACTTTGCGGTGAATTCATTTCTCCGGAATGCATCAACCATTTCGAACGGCTCGGCGTAGCTGACAGCATCTCTGCAGCGCAAGGCGCCTCATTAATCGAAACTAGCTTTTATTCACGGCGGGGGAACAAAGTAACGGTCCCCAGTCACTGGTTCGGCAGCGACCGCGTGGCAATCGGTCTCAGCCGCGCAGAAATGGATCGGCTGCTACTCGAGAGAGCAAAGGAGGTAGGCGTAACGGTTTTGCAGGAAGCTCAGGTTATCGATCCAGTTCTAGATGCGCATCGCGTTTCCGGAATGCGTGTCAGACTCAACGATCAGATCAAAGAATGCCGAGCCTCAGTAACTATTGATGCCACCGGAAGAACGCGAGCCCTTGCGCGAAAACTCACCGACCCAAACGAACGCCAACGCGCGCGGTTAGTCGCCTTCAAAGCTCATTTGCGGGATGCGCAAGTCGCCCCCGGCGTCTGTGAAATTTACTTTTACCCCGGCGGGTATGGAGGGTTGACCAATATCGAAGGCGGTTTGAGTAACCTTTGCTTTATTTGTGCAGCTGGCGATGCACGGCGTTTCGGTTCGGATCCGGAGCAAGTCCTGAAGGCTACAGTGCTGCGAAACTCACGAGCAGCGTTTGCGCTGGCGGGAGCTCAGTATGTTAAGCCATGGTTGAGCGTCGCTTTAGAAAGTTTCGGTCGGCACAAGCTGGTACCGGCGCAGGGGCTGATGTTGATTGGTGATGCTGCGGCGTTCATCGATCCTTTCACCGGAAGCGGCATGCTGATGGCGCTTGAAAGTGGCGCAGTCGCAGCGCAAACCATAATTGACTGTCGCAAAAGAACCGGCGACGAGAGTTCGTTTTCCGAACTGGCAAATCGTTTCCGATTAAACTACGCCCGAACCTTTAATTCTCGCTTGCGAGTTAGCAGCTTTTTGCGTCGTGCCGCGTTTGTTCCTCGCCTTGCTGAGGCAGCGATGATCTGTTTTGGAGCGAGCGATAGGTTGCGTCGAAAAGCGGCCCAGGCAACGCGGCCGTCACTCCCCCTTAGAAGCTCCCGTTAGCAACCCGGATTGAGGACCGTAAACTCCGTAACTCTCGTCAGATCGTACATTTAATAAGCCTTGCCACCGGCGCACTTTTGGGGTAAAAAGACGGAGCGTAATTGCTTAGTTACTCTTGGCACCTTTTCTCCAGGGGGGCCTGGCTCAGGTCAGAGGCTTAATTGGCCGATCACTCCCCCACAAGCCGTGAAAGATTTAAGAAGGGGTGATCTGGTTTCGTAGATACCAGGAGCATTGTCGTCCACTTCACCAGAAAATTGCACAATTGGAATTCGTGAGTGTCGGATTCTAAATAGCTAAGGAGATTAAGATGATGATCCCGTCCTCCAGGCAATGGATTCATGCCTCGATTCGGCTCACTTTCTTTTTTGTTATCGCTGCTTTCTGCGCTCAAGTAGCTTTGGGCCAGGGGCAATCAAATGCCGCTGACTTACAGGGTTTTGTGCGCGACCCGGCAGGAGCGGTCGTCGTCGGTGCCACCGTGACGGTGCGCAATGCTGCGACAAACTTTTCACGTGAAGTGACGACGAACGAGGACGGTTACTACCAAATTACCAACTTGCCTCCTGGCAGTTACGAAGTGACAGTGGAAGCCGCCGGCTTTTCTAAAGGAAGAATTGCAAGCGTGACGTTGACTGTGGGCCAGCGGGCCGATTTGGATATTCCGCTGACTGTCGGAGAATTGGGCGTAACCGTTGATATCTCAGCCGCTGAGGTTTCACTGATCGAGTCATCAAGCACGACGGTCTCCAATACTATTGATCAGGCACGGATCAACAATCTTCCAATTAATGAACGAAGCGCCACGGGATTTGCTTTAACGATTTCGACCGTGGGCCGCGACAACGGCCGTCCCATCGGCCCAGCGCCAACTTCAGGCTTGAACATTGGGGGGCAGCGCGGGCGCTCAACTTTGGTTCAGGTAGATGGCGCGGACTATACCGACAACTCCATTAACGCTGCGCGCAGTACCGTCAGCCAGGAAGGCGTGCAGGAATACCAGGTAGCGACTAATTCTTATGCTCCGGAGTTTGGCCGTGCTACCGGTGGAATCGTGAACGTCGTCACCAAGAGCGGCACCAACGATTTGCGCGGCAACGTTTTCGGTTTTCTGCGACACAAGTCGATTCAATCTCGAAATCCCTTTGCGCCGGTTATCGATAACGATCCAGACAAAAGGCCTCCGTTTACTCGAGTCCAATATGGCGCCACGCTCGGTGGGCCACTGGATCGCGACCGGACGTTCTTCTTTACCAGTTTCGAGCAGCGCCGTCGTCAGGAGTCCGGGTTCTTTACCGGCAACGTCGGCGCCGGTCTAACCAGCACCGTTACCATTCCTATTCCGGGGCTGGGCAACCAGGTATTTACGAATTTGACTCCGGGCCAAGCCGCTTTCATCGGTGGGGAGTTGGCAACAGGCGACGCCGGACGTATCAATCGCGCAATAAGTTATGCGTACTTTGCATCGACTGGGGGACAAATTGGTCTTAATGGCGTTAGCACTTTGCGCAGTCCCGGCGGCTCGATACCTGCCGGCCAAATTATCGGCGGACGTTTCTTCCTGACTGGCGCTCCCGTACCGACTCTTGCTAACAATGGAATTCTCCCCAACTTCACAACGGTAGATGCCAGTGGCCGGGCGATAGCGTTTCGACCGCTCAATAATCTATTACGCATCTTTCCTATTTCCGAAGATACGACTTACTTTTCGTCGCGTTTAGACCATAAGATCACTGACAAGCACCAGTTCACTATGAGGTTCGGCTACAACCCGAGTGAGCTAACTGGTATCCAGGATGAATCGCAGAACCAAACCGTCGGGCAGAACGACTTCTCCCGCACCGGTATTCAGAAGATAACAGACGCCTCATTCGTAAGCACTTTGGCGTCGACGCTTTCAGACCGGATGGTAAATGAGTTCCGCTTTAACTTTGGGCAGCGCAAGGCATTTTTCGATTCACAAATTCCCGGCACAGCGATCCAGATCATTGGCGCGGCCTTCCTCGGCTCAAATCCCTTCTCTCCAGTTGATCGCAGGGAGACCCGTTATCAATTTACCGATAACCTGAACTGGGTTCATCACACACACACATTTAAGGTCGGTGGTGATTACAGCTTTCTCGATATTAAGGCGCGCTTCGACCTGAACTTTCCCGGACTCTTCAACTTTAGTGGTGTTCCAGGTGCCCTCTCCCAAAGATTCCTTGATGGTTCGGTGTCAACTCAGGCGGGATGTGTAGTAGCGCCTCCGACCCCAGTTCCGGCATATTGCACACCGCCAGATTTGTCGCCTGTTCAATCTTACGGGTTTGGTGTTCCCTCGGTGTTTATCCAGGGCTTCGGCAACCCGAACAGTTCGATCAAGAACCGCCCGATTGCTTTCTTCGCTCAGGATTCGTGGAAGGTGCGTCCCAACTTCACGGTAAATTACGGTGTCCGCTACGACGTAGAGCTGACTGACACAATTGCGCCGATCGGTTTCACCGATCCCCTCACTCGCATAACGCTCTCCGCAGCCGACTTGCAGAGAGCTCAGGATGTGGTGGGAGTGCAACAGGGATTCCCGCGCGACAAGAACAATTGGGCGCCACGCCTGGGCATTGCCTGGGACATTAATAACGACAGCAAGACAGTGATTCGTGCGGCTTTCGGTCTCTTCTATGATCACCCGCTGCTTGCTGTTGCTTTCAACTCGGACATCGCGGATGCCGCGCAGCAGCAGCAGTACTTTAATGTTCTGCCCGGCAGCCCGGCGCCAAACCAACTTCTTAATCCGCTGCAGATATTTCAGGGAACCGTTTGCTCACCAGCAAGCGGTAATCCAATCTGTGCGCCACTCGGTGCTGGCTTCACAACACCGGGTGTTGCCACCACTGCGCAATACCTGCCTGGAAGGGTTCGTTTCAACGATCAAACATTCGTGGGTTTTGGTCCGATTTTCCCCTTCACTTTGGCTGTCGACAAGAATTTCGAGTATGCCTCCGCCAGGCAAGGAAACTTTACGATTGAGCGCCAACTGACGAACAACATGTCGTTCTCAGCCGGTTATATATTTGTCGGGGCGCAGCATCTTCCCCATCCACAGGACATCAATGCACCACGCCAGGATCTGTTGATTGAAAACTTCCGGCGTTTTGCGGGACGCAATCCGGCAAGCAATAGCGAAGCCTATTTGTTTACGATACCTAATGCTTGCCCCGGCGCGGGTTGTCCGCCAGGTTTTACAGTACTCATTCCCGGAATTGTCGGACGTAACGGTTTGGGCCAGGGCGTTGTGAACCCGATCGTTGCCAATTTCTTCCGTCCCAATGCACCTAACTACTTCTTTGCTAACTCGGTGACTGGTGGTCTCGTAACAAAGGCAGTCCTGGACGCGACCCTCGCGGCAGCAAACAGTCTTCGCACGCCCGGTCCGCTCACTCCTTTCGGCGAAATTGACGCTCAGCTGTCGAACGGTAACTCAACCTACAATGCTATGAACCTGGAATTGAAGCGGCGCTTCTCAAACAACTTCCAGTTTCTTGCCTCCTACACCTGGTCGCATTCGATTGACGATTCCAGCGATTTGCAGACGCTGCTCAAGCCGCAGGACAATCGAAACTTCGCCGCTGAACGCGCTGACTCGCTCTTCGACCAGCGACACCGCTTTGTCTTTAGCGGCGCACTAACCTCTCCTGCATCATGGCGCGGTTCGTCGAGCGCGGCTCATCGCTTCCTTGCAGATTTTACCGTCGCTCCTATTTTCGAGATCTCTTCAGGACGGCCTTTCAATATTTTGACTGGCGTTGATTCGAACGGCGATTTACAGGGTTCGACTGATCGCCCGGCTGTCAGGGATGACGGGACACTGTTCATTCCCACCACGGCATTTACTACCGGCAGCCTCGGTCGCAATATGGGCATCACTCACAGTTACGCTTCTCTTGACCTGCGTGTGATGCGAGCGATCCGTTTCGGCGAGCGGGTGCGCCTCGACCTGATTGCCGAAGGCTTCAACCTTTTCAATCGGTTCAACGAAGCGGCAGCGTCTCCACTATTCAGCGACGTTAACGCTTTTAATCAGCGAGCGGGTAACGGCCGGTACTACAGCTTCCCGACAGCCTCCTATGACCCCCGTCAGTTTCAGTTTGGAGTGAAGCTGAATTTCTAGGAACGAAGCTGACGTCACGAAAAAGCAAAGCGATCGGCGCCCACTGCCGGTCGCTTTCGTTTAGGCACGCGCAAATTCTCGCCGCTTTGCAGCTTGCGAGCGTCTAATCATTGCGGCTTGGCGATTTGGCAGTCGCCAATCCCTGTCATGGTTTGAACCCCGATTCGACTTGCGCTAAATTGCTCCAGGCGAACTAATAAGAGATCATTGGCATCCGAAAACTGTTGTTCCAGTATCTTTATTCGCCGCAACAATCCTCCCCGGAAGAAGTCTTATGATCAATCTACATTGGCAACGGCTGTTTTCCCTTATTGTTCTCGCATTTACCCTTAGCGGGCTGGTCGCCGCGCAATCGAGCAGGCCGCGCCGCGTCCGGCCGGCGGCCAAACCTGCTGAAGATCCCCTTTTGCGGCCCGAACCGCGCACCACGACGACGGCGCGCACCGATCCCAATGCCCCTTTGATCACGGTTCAGCCAGTGCGACCGGTCGCTAATCCGATCGCCTCGGGTGATACCACCCACGCTTATCAGTTGCTCCAGCAAAGACAGTTTGCGGCAGCGGCAAAAGAGGCCAAGGCAGTTGCCGCTAATTTTCCGAATGACGCGGAGGCCTGGAAGATCGCCGGCTTTGCTGAATTGAACTTGAAGCAATACACAGAAGCTGCCGCGGATTTGGAGAAAGCTGTAACCCTACAGCGAGCTGCGAAACAGGAAGATCCCAACACCGTCGACGCGCTCGCACAAGCTTATGTGCTTTCCGAAAAATTTGAGCCTGCTTTGCCGTTGCTGGTGAACGCGACATCTAGAACCGGCGCGAAACCCGATGCGGCGATGCTTTATTACCGTGGACTCGCTGAATACAAGACCGGTAAAGCAGAGGACGCAGAGCGGAGCTTTAATGCAGTAATTAAACTCAACCCGCGCGACACGCTCTCGCTCTTTTATCTTGCCCAGATTGCGCTCGGTCGCAACGATTTAGATAGCGCAATCGTCGCTCTTAATCGCGCGACTGTTAACGACGCTCGCATGGCTTCTGCCTGGACGTTGCTGACTTCGGTTTATCTTCGCCGCGCGGCTGCGGCGAGCGACACCGCGAAAGCTGACGCAGATTATTTGAACGCCGTGCGCGCCGGCGAAGGACTTATCAAAGTCCGAACCGACGCGGAAGCAGTAACGCTCTTTGGCCAAGCCCTGATCGGTGCGCAGCAATATGCACGTGCCGCCGCGGCGTTGGAACGCGCGGCCCAGGGAGGCGATGCTCCCGGAGTCACGTTTTATTTACTCGGCGTCGCTCAATCGCGCGCAAAAAATTTCCCCAAGGCCGTCGCCGCACTCGAAACCGCAGCGACCAAGACGCCTAATGATGTTAACGTCTATCGTGAGCTTGGTTACGCGTACGAAGTCTCGAAACAATATGCCAAGGCGTTAGACGCTTATCAGAAGGGCGCGAACCTGGCGCCAGGAGATGGCGACTTTAAGGAATCGATCGAACGCGTGCGCCCATTCGCTAAATAAGGCAACGGCTGACGATTATCGAGCGTCGAGTATCGGCGCAACACCGTCACCGCACCACACACCTAGGGAGTTACCAATGAAAGTTTTTGTTCTTATCTTCATCATGCTCGGTGTCGTCGCGTTGGATGTGAAAGCGCAGAAACCGCGTACCGTCAGTGACAGTCCCAGCAAGACCGCGCCGCCCAAAGTTGCACCGGCGCCGGACACAGTGAAAGCGAAATATGAAGGCGGCGTGTTTGGCTATAACAAGACCATGGAAGGGACCTTATCTTTCGACGACACCAACAGCCGTCTTGTTTTTAAGAAAGCAAATAAAGAGGCTTTCTTCATTCCCTACAAGGCTGTCACTTCGGCTTTCGCCGATACGCAAAGACGGCGACCAGCGGCAGCAACGGTTGCGAGTGCGATTCCCCTGATCTATGCACTACCTGCTCAATTCATTAAGACCAAGGTCCGCTACCTGACGATGAATTTCTACGATCCGGATACGCGTGTGACC
>Ga0209486_10000965_pt1 | contig 12594 bp, 11 predicted proteins | sample NCCompost_FD_187518 | JGI IMG/M metagenome (GOLD analysis project Ga0209486, IMG submission 187518) | Agricultural soil microbial communities from Utah to study Nitrogen management - NC Compost (SPAdes) (version 2) | ecosystem: Environmental > Terrestrial > Soil > Agricultural land | place...
CAGATACGGCGCGATCATCCATCCGACGATCGTACCGAGCAGCATGCTGGCGTTAATCCGCATGCCGACGAGCATCCCGGAGCCGAGCGCCAGCAGGCTCCAGTTCACGCCGACGCCGGTCGTCATCATCACCGCGGTGCCGAACAGCATCGTGGACGGGAACCACTCGAGGACGAGGGCATCCTCCGTCATCAGCATGAGCGCGGCCGACAGCAGGACGCCGATGGCCAGCGCCCGTGCCGCACGCGTCGCCTCGCCGCCGCGCGAATCGAGCACGATCAGCGTTTCACCGGCGGCGACCCCGTCGGCGTAGGTCAGCTTCTCATCGACGACGAAGTGCTGGCGCATCGGAACCGCCAGCAGCACGCCGAGCAGCCCGGCGATCGTGAGCCAGGCGAACGACACCAGCGGACTGAGCGTGGCCGTGAAGGAGACGTTCGGACTGGCAGCGAGCATGTCGAACGCCGCGAGCACGACGCACATGAACGCCGTCTGCGCGCCCGCGGTGCCCGCCGTCTGCACCATGTTGTTTTCCCAGCGGTTGTAATTGCGGAAGGCGATGCCGAGGGCGAGATAGCCGAAGAAGGCCGCGACCACCGATACGTTCGGCCCGAAGCCAAGCTTCAGGACCATGTATGGATACGACGCGCCCATGACCGCCGCGACGACCAGTCCGCACAGGACCGCGCGCGGTGTCAGCTCGCGGATGCCGGGTGGTTTGACTCCCTGAACCACGCCGATCCGCGGTTCGTCTGCGCCGCTGCTCATATGGGGCGGGAGTCTATCAGTCCTTAGTGCTAGGTCCTTGGTCCGTGGTCCGTTCTTGGTCCTTCGTCCGTCCTAGGTCCTTGGTCCCGTCCTTGGTCCTGGGACGAAGGACGAGGGACTAAGGACGGACTCAGGACCAGGGACGGACCAGGAACCAAGAACGAAGGACCAAGGACAGGTACTGGCCGTCAGGCCGTAGCCGGCGCTGGCGCGTCTACGCCCTGCCACAGGTTGTAGGTGCTCAGCTCCTCACGTCCGCACGATTTCAGGTAGCAGAACAACTGTGTGCGGTAGGCCGCGTGTCCGCCGACCACAAGATCGTTGATGAACTTGCCCTTGCTGACCGGCTGACCGTCGAAGCCGGTCATCTGGCTCCGGAAGTCGGCATCGGACATATCGCCCAGCAGCTTCGCGTACTCGTCGCCCTGCTTCTTGATCACCGCGACCGTCTGATTCCAGTCCCGGGCCTCGGCGGCTTTCGTGGCGGCCGTCCATGAGTCCACTGAGAATCCGCCGGTCTTTGCGGCCTGAATCAACTGTGGACCCATGATGGTCATGTAGCGCAGCAGCTCCAGCGAGCTGCGCTGCTTTGGCGTCGGGCGGTAATCGACCATCGACGGTTCGACCTTGTCGGCGAGGTGGCCGAGGATGCGGGCTTCCTTTGTGAGCGTGCTCAGGAGTTCGTCTTTCGTCAGGACCATGTCATCTCTCCACTGTTCATTCTTCCAGGCTCTCGGTTCTTAACTAGCAACGTCATTTCACCAGTGCGTAGCAGAGCGCGTCCCGCGGCTGGTCGCTGATGTTGGGGTGCACGATCCATCGGCGCAACACACCTTCGTGCTGCATGCCGACGGATTCGAGCAGACGCGCCGAAGCAACGTTCTCGACATCGCAGGTCGCCCAGACTCTATAAACGCCCGGCTGCGACAGCGCCCAATCGACGACGAACCGAACCGCTTCTGTCATCAGACCACGCCGCCACAGACCGCGGCGCAGGACGTAGCCAATGTCCACCGACGTGCCAGTCAGGCGCGCTTCAATCATCCCGGCCAGGCTTCCATCGTCCTTTATCCACAGCGTCCAAGGGAAGGCCGTGCCGTCCTGCCATGCACGCTCGCAGCGATCGAGGAACGCGATGGTCTCGTCCACGTCACGATGCGGGCGCCAGATCATATACCGCGCAACGTGAGGATCCTGGGCATAGGCCGCGAAGACTTCCCGCGCAGCATCACGCGCCGCCCGCCGCGCCACCAGGCGCGGGGTTTCCCAGCCTACAGGTACGTCCGTCAAACCTCGAACCTCGAACCTGAACGTCGAACCTCCGACGTCGAACTCCGAACCGAACTTGCCCGCCTTCGCGCGAAGCGCTTCGGCGAGGTCCGCCGTAGCGTTTCGCGGAGGCGGAAACACGAACAGAGAAGTGGGAACTCGGAAGCGTGAACTGTCTCTGTCTAGAAGATCGTGGCGATCGATTCGGCGGCGAAGTCGAGAACTTGGGTCGGCAGCACGCCGAGGTAGACGATCACGGCGATCGCCACTGTCAGCGCTGCCATGCCAAGACCTGGCACCGTCACGGGGCCTGGCAGACCAGCCTCGCGGTCCGCCATATACATCATCACGACCACGCGCAGGTAGAAGAAAACGGACACCACGCTGGTCAGCACGCCGATGATGGCCAGCCAGTAGTATCCGGCGCTCACCGCGGCGCTGAAGATATACCACTTGCCGATGAAGCCGGCCGTCGGCGGCAGGCCGCCGAGCGACAGCAGGCACACGGTCATCAGCGCCGCCAGGGCGGGGCGCGACTGCCACAGGCCGGCGTAATCGCGCAGCTCGTCGTTCTCGCTCTCGCGGCTGCCGAGCAGCGCGATCACGCCGAACGCGGCCAGATTGGTGACCGAGTAGGCCAGCAGATAGAACAGGATGGCGGCCTTGCCGACCGAGTTCGCCGCCACCAGGCCGACCAGCAGATACCCGCCGTGCGCGATGCTCGAATACGCCAGCATGCGCTTCAGATTGCTCTGCGCCACCCCGACCACGGTCCCCAGGATCATCGTCGCCGCCGCCACCCAGGCGACGAGCGGCGCCCAGTCGGTGCTGAAGGGCTCGAACGCCGAGAGAAATACGCGTGTGAAGGCTGCAAATGCGGCGACCTTGACGCCCGTGGACATGAACCCGGTGACGATCGCGGGCGCGCCCTCGTAGGCATCCGGCGTCCACATGTGGAACGGCACCGCGGAAATCTTGAAGGCAAACCCGACGAGCAGCAGCCCGACCGCCAGCAGGATCATCGGGTTGTCACTCAACGCCTGCGCAGACAGGAACGAGCCCACGGCCTCGAGCCTGGTGCTGCCGGCAACGCCATAGGTGAACGCGATGCCGTAGAGGAAGAACGCGCTCGAGAACGCGCCGAGCAGAAAATACTTGAACGCCGCCTCGGTGCCCTTCGGACTCTCCCGCCTGATGCCGGTGAGGACATAAACCGCCAGCGACAGAATCTCGAGCGCCACGAAGATGACGAGCAGATCCGTGGCCGTCGCCATCATGATCATCCCGACGATCGAGAACAGCACCAGCGCGTAGTAATCGCCGGCCGGAATTCCGTCGCGATACACGACCTGCGACGAGAACATGATCGTCAGGGCGCCGACGACGATCAGCACGAACGTGACGAACAGACCGAAGTTGTCGGCGACGATGACACCGAAGCCGACGACGTTGCGGTTCCACAGCAGGCCGGCAGAGAGCGCAGCACCGCCCAGCCCGATCAGCCCCCACCAGCCGATCGGCAGACGCTCGCTGCGGCCGCGAAACGCCTCCGTGCCCATCGTCGCCAGCGCGGTGAGCGTGATGCAGAGCATCGGGATGAGCGCGTCGAGATCGGTGTTAAACATGTCTGCGCCGTAATTCAGAATGCAAAATGCAAAATGCAAACACGACGCGTCACCGGCCGATCTCGTGAACAGCGCGCCGTACGTCACTCGGTTGCGGCGGCACCTTCACGGTTTGCACTTTGAATTTGGCATTTCGCATTTCTCGCCCGTTGTCGACTCTAACGGGCTGTGAAAAACCGACCTGTTCGACCACCTTTCGCACCGCCGGTTCCATCGGCTTCAGGAACAGCACCGGGAACACGCCCATCACAATCGCCATCGCGCAGAGCGGGAGCGCCGCCGCCCATTCGCGCGGACGGAGGTCGGGCAGCGCTTCGTTTTCCTGGTGCGTCACCTCACCGTAGTACACGCGCTGGAACATCCACAGCATGTAGACGGCGGAGAGAATCACGCCGAGACCGGCGCCGACCACATACCGCGGGTCCCACCGGAAGGCGCCGAGCATGATCAGGAACTCGCCGACGAAGCCATTGAGGCCCGGCATACCGATCGACGCCAGCGTGATGATCAGGAACGCCGCCGTCAACCGCGGCATCACGCTTTTCAGGCCGCCGAATTCCGAAATGAGACGCGTGTGCCGCCGGTCGGCGAGCATGCCGACGATGAGGAAGAGCCCGCCGGTGGTGACGCCGTGCGCCAGCATCTGGTAGACGGCGCCCTGAACGCCCTGCACATTCATCGCGCAGATGCCGAGGACGACGAAGCCCAGATGGCTGACGGACGAGTAGGCCACCAGCTTCTTCATGTCCGGCTGCACCATGGCGACGAGCGCGCCATAGATGATCCCGATCACGGCGAGCAGGGCAATCCACGGCGCGAACTCGGCGGCGGCCGTCGGAAAGAGCGGGAACGCAAACCTGACGAGGCCGTAGGTGCCCATCTTCAGCAGCACGCCGGCGAGGATCACGGAGCCGGCCGTCGGCGCCTGCACGTGCGCGTCGGGCAGCCAGGTGTGGAACGGGAAGAGCGGCACCTTGATGGCGAACGCCAGCGCGAAGGCGAGGAAGAACCAGCGCTGGGTCTCCGGCGCAATCTGCAGCGTATACAGCTTCAGCAGGTCGAACGAGTAGCTGCCGGTGGCCTCGCTGTGCAGATAGGCAAGGCCGAGGATGGCGATCAGCATCAGGACGCTGCCGGCCATCGTGTAGAGCATGAACTTGATGGCCGCGTAGATGCGCTGGTCGTAGCCCCAGACCCCGATGAGGAAATACATCGGGATGAGCATCGCGTCCCAGAAGACGTAGAACAGGAACAGGTCGAGCGAGACGAACACCCCGATCATCGCCGCCTCGAGGGCGAGGATGAAGACGCTGAACTCCTTGACCTTGTGTTCGATGCCTTCCCACGACGACAGCAGGGCGATCGGCGTCAGAAACGCCGTCAGCACGACGAGGAGCAGGCTGATGCCGTCGAGGCCGACGTAATAGTCGATGCCGAACGCCGGAATCCACGGCACGCGCTCGACGAACTGGAAATCGCCCGAGGTCTGATCGAACCACACCCACAGGCCGATCGTCAGCGCGAACGCCGCAATCGACACGATGAGCGCCAGCCAGCGGATCGCCGCGTCGCGGCGGCCGTCCCGGTTCGGGATCAGCAGCAGGAGCAGGGCGCCGGCGAGCGGCACGGCCCATGACAGGGTTAAGACCGGGGTCAAATCCCAAACTCCAAAGGGATTTGGGATTTCATCAACGCCATATGTAATACCCGAGCACAAGCACCACGCCGACGAAAAGCGAGCCCGCGTAGGTGCGCACCGAACCCGTCTGCAACCGGCGCAGCACCGCGGATCCGCCGGTCACCAGCGCGCCGGTGCCGTTCACCGCGCCGTCAATGACACGAACGTCGAACCCGCGCCAGAGTCCCTGCTGGGACACGACCTTGATCGGTTGCACGATCGTCGCGTCGTACAGTTCGTCGACGTAATACTTGTTCAACAGCAGTTTGTGGATGGGCGAGAACGTCCGGGCCATCGCATCGGCGAGCTGCCGCCGCCGCAGCCAGATAAACGTCGCGATGCCAATGCCAAGCAGGGCGATGAAGCTCGAAACGCCCATCAGCGTCAGCTCGAGGCTCTCGTGTTCGCCGGCGGCTTCGGCGCCCTCCGCTGCGGCCGCTGCCTGAACGCCGAAGGCTGGCTCCAGCCAGGCATGCAGCGCGTTGTGCCCGCCGAGCGCGTGCGGAACGCCGATATACCCGGCGGCCACGGAACCGATCGCGAGCAGGATCAGCGCGAGCGCCATTGCCGGCGGCGCATCATGAAGGTGCGAACTGGCGCCGTGTCCGTGCGAGTCGGCTGTCGCGGGTCGGTGCGAGGAGTCTGACGCCGGCTGGTGCAAGGGGTGCGAAGCGCGCTGACCGAAGAATGTGAGGTAGACCAGCCGGAACATGTATGTCGCCGTCAGCAGCGACGTCAGCGCGCCCACGACCCAGAGGATGGTGTGACCTTCGGCGAAGGTCTCGAACAGGATCTCGTCCTTGCTGAAGAACCCGGCCAGGCCAGGGACCCCGGCGATCGCCAGCGACGCGATAACAAACGTGTAGAACGTGATCGGCAGCGGCTTTCGCAGGCCACCCATGTTGCGGATGTCCTGCTCGCCGTGCAGCGCGTGAATCACGGCGCCGGAGCCGAGGAAGAGGCAGGCCTTGAAGAAGGCGTGCGTATAAAGGTGGAAGATGCCGGCGCCGAACGCCCCGACACCCATCGCCAAAAACATCAAGCCGAGCTGCGACACGGTCGAGTAGGCCAGCACCCGCTTGATGTCGTTCTGCACGAGGCCGATCGTCCCGGCCATCAGCGCCGTCGCCGCGCCGATGACGGCCACGACGATCATCGTCTCGGGCGCGTGGCTGAACAGCGCGGCGTTGCGTCCGATCATGTAGACGCCCGCCGTCACCATCGTCGCCGCATGGATCAACGCCGACACGGGCGTCGGACCTTCCATCGCGTCCGGCAGCCAGGTGTAGAGCGGAATCTGCGCCGACTTTCCGGTCGCCCCGATGAAGAGCAGCAGCGTCGCAATGGAGATGATCCCGAAGGACGTCTCGGGTGGAAGCGCCGAGACCGCTTCGGCGAGCGCCCTGAAGTCGAGCGTGCCGAACTGCGTGAAGAGCGCCAGCATGCCGAGGATGAACGCGTAGTCGCCGATGCGGTTGACGACGAACGCCTTCTTGCCGGCGTCGGACGCGGAGCGCTTCTTGAACCAGAACCCGATCAGCAGATACGAACACAGGCCGACGCCCTCCCACCCGACGAACATCACCGGGAAGTTGGAGCCGAGCACCAGCACCAGCATGAACGACGCAAACAGGTTCAGATAGGAGAAGTACCGCGCGAACTCGCTGTCGACCTCGTCGTGCATGTAGGCGGTCGAATAGATATGAATCAGCGAGCCGATGCCGGTGACGACGAGGATCATCACGGCCGAGAGCGCATCGAGCCGGAACGCGAGCGGCAGGTTGAAGTCGTCGGAGGCCAGCCAGGTGTACAGCACCTGGTCGATCAGGCGCTCCTCGGCCGGCAGCCCGGCAAGCTGCCACACGAGCATCGCCGACACGCCGAACGACGCCAGCATCGCCAGCGAGGCCAGTCCGCCGGACACACTCTTCGGCAGGCGACGCCCGAGGGTCGCGTTGATGACGAAGCCGAGGAGCGGGAAGAGGGGAATGAGGGCGAGCATCACCACTTCAGCGATGTAAACGCGTCGGGGTTGAGTGATTCGCGATGCCGGAAGAGCGCGATGATCAGCGCCAGCCCGACCGCCGCTTCCGCGGCGGCCACCGTCATCACGAAGAACGTGATGATCTGGCCGTCCACGTCGCCCCGGTAGCGGCCGAATGCGACGAACGTCAGGTTCACCGCGTTCAGCATGATCTCGATCGAGAGCAGAATCGTGATCAGATTCCGGCGAAGGAACACTCCCGCGGTGCCGATGGCAAAGAGAATCGCCGAAACGATCAGGTAATGATGCAGCGGAATCACGACGGGTCTTCCCTGCGTGCCAGGACGACGGCGCCGACCATGGCCACGAGAATCAGAATCGACGTGGCTTCGAACGCGAACGCATGGCGATCGAACAGCACCCTGCCCAGCTCGCGCACGGAGCTCACGGCCGCTCCGCCTGTCTGGCTGCCGACCGGCGCCTCCAGCCCGTTGACCCGCATCAGCGCGTAGGCCAGCTGCAATATCAGCACGACCGCGAGCGCGGCGCCGAAGCGCGCAATCCCCGGGCGCCGCAGCGGGTGGGCCCGGTCCCACTCGGCGGCGTCTTCCTGCGGTGCGTTCAGCAGCATGACGACGAAGAGGAAGAGCACCATGATGGCGCCGGCGTAGATGATGATCTGCGCCACGGCCACAAACGGCGCGTCGAGCTGGATGTAGAGCCCCGCCAGCGCCGCGAACGAGACGATCAGCAACAGCACGCTGTACATCGGGTTGCGCTGCCCGATGACCAGCGCGGAGGCGACGACGGCCAGGCCCGCGAGCAGGTAGAAGGTGACGACTTCAGGCATTGAAATAAAGGATGAGCGCCGCTGTCACGAGGAGATTGAGCACCGACGCGGGGAACAGGAACTTCCACCCGAACCCCATCAGCTGGTCGTAGCGGTAGCGCGGGAGCGTCCACCGCATCCAGATGTAGCCGAAGAGAATGGCACCCACCTTCAGCAGGAATGTGACCCAGCTCAGACCGTACTGGTCGAGAAACGGGATGCCGTGCCACCCGCCCAGATACAGGTCCGTGGCCACCGCCGACATCGTCGCCATGTTGATGTATTCGGCCTGCGGAAACAGCGCGAAGCGCACCGAGCTGTACTCGGTGTTGTAGCCGGCGACCAGTTCCTGTTCGGCCTCCGGAAAATCAAACGGGGCGCGGTTCGTTTCGGCGACACCGGCGATGACGTAGATGATGAACCCGAGCGGCTGCAGGAACACGTACCAGCGAGGAATGAAACCGAACCAGGTGCTCGCCTGCGTGTCGACGATCTCGCGCAGCGACAACGAACCGGCCAGCAGAATCACCGCCGCCAGCGACGTGGCATAGGCCAGCTCGTAGCTGATCATCTGCGCCGCCGCGCGCAGGCCGCCCATCAGCGAGTACTTGCTGTTGGACGCCCATCCCGCCAGGACGATGCCGTAGACGCCCATCGAGGTGATGGCGAACACGACGAGGATTCCGACATTGACGTCGGCCACGCCCAGCCTCACCGGCTCGTCGAGCAGCCCGAAGAGGGTCGTCTCGGCGCCCCAGGGGACGGTGGCAAACGCGGCGAACGCGGCGGTGACGGACAGGATCGGCGCCAGCGTGAAGAGCCACTTGTCCGCGCCCTTCGGGCGCAGCTCCTCCTTCATCAGGAGCTTGAGGATGTCCGCGAGCGGCTGCAGCAGCCCGTGCGGTCCGACCAGGTACGGGCCGTAGCGCTGCTGCATGAAGCCCATGATCTTCCGCTCGGCCAGCACCAGCAGCGCCGACGCGTTGATCAGCATGAAGAACGTCAGCCCGATGATGGCCAGCTGGACGCCGACGCGGAGGTCCACTCAGTGAGCTCCCGCCAGCATCGGCTGTTTCCCGCGCCAGGCCGCGGGCAACGTGCAGCGTCCCTCGAGAATGTGCGCCTCGAACTCGCTCCGGAAGTGGTTCAGCGTCGTGAGGACCGGTGTTGCCGCGGCGTCGCCAAATGCGCACAACGTCTTGCCGACGATATTGGTGGCGACACCGAAGAGCAGATCGATGTCCTTCATCTGCCCTTCGCCGCGCTCGACGCGCATCAGCAGCTTGTACAGCCAGTCGCCGCCCTCGCGGCACGGCGTGCACTTGCCGCACGACTCGTGGCGATAGAAGTGCAGCAGGTTCATCGCCAGCCACACCATGCAGACAGTGTCGTCCATCACGATCAAGCCCGCAGAACCGAGCAACGATCCCGCTTTCTGGATGTGATCGAAGCTGGCCGGCGTGTCGAGGTCCTTCTCGAGCAGGATCGGCACCGACGATCCGCCGGGAATGATCGCCTTGAACTTCCGTCCGTCCTTCATCCCCTGTGCGTATTGGTCGCCGAAGATCAGCTCGCGCAGCGTCGTGTGCATCGACGCCTCGAACGTGCCCGGGCGTTTGACGTGGCCGCTGATGCAGAACAGTTTCGGGCCGCCGTTCTTCTCCGGCCCGAGGCCGGCGAACCACTCCGGACCGTTCAGCACGATCAGCGGAACGTTGCAGAGCGTTTCGACGTTGTTGACCGCGGTCGGACAGTTGTACAAGCCCTCGACGGCGGGAAACGGCGGCTTCAACCGCGGCTGCGCGCGCTTGCCTTCGAGCGACTCGATGAGCGCGGTTTCCTCGCCGGCTTCGTAGGCGCCGGCGCCGCGATGGATGAACACGTCGCAGTCGAATCCGCTGCCGTAAATGTTCTTGCCGAGATGACCGGCGCGGTACGCCTCGGCGACGGCGCGTTCGAGGGTCTCCTGGACGTGGAGGAACTCGCCGCGAATGTAGATGTAGGCGACCTTCGCGCCGATTGCATAGCAGCCGATCGCGCACCCTTCGATGAGGAGGTGCGGATTGCGCTCCATGAGCACGTGATCCTTGAACGTGCCCGGCTCGCTCTCGTCGGCGTTGCAGGCGATGTACTTCGGCTTCGGCGTGTCCTTGAGAACGAACTGCCACTTCAGGCCGGTCGGGAAGCCGGCGCCGCCGCGGCCGCGCAGGCCGGATGCCTTGACCTGCTCGATGATGTCGCTCGGCTTCAGCGTGAGCGCCTTGCGTAGTCCTTCATATCCGCGCGCGTTCTGCAGATAGAAATCGAGCGTGAAGGCGTTCGGCTCGCGGACGTGGTTGGTGAGGGCCGGCTCGAACATGCGTCTTCTACTTTTTTTCCACGTGCAGGTGGCACCCGCTGAGCGCCGTGTATCCGCGGGCGCGCAGGTCGTCGACGAACTGACCAGCCTGTTCCGGCGCCAGCCGCTCGTGCCAGCCGTCGTCGTTGATCATCAGCACCGGGGCGCGATCGCAGGCGCCAAGACACTCGACTTCCATCAGCGTGAACATCCCGTCGGGCGTCGTCTGGCCCGGCGCGATGCCCAGCTTCGCGGTCAATTCCTCGGTGACGCGTTCAGCGCCCATGAGCGCACACGACAGCGTCCGGCAGACGTTCAGCACGTACGTCCCCACCGGCTTCGTGTAGAACATCGTGTAATACGACACGACATCCTCGACCTCTGCCGGCGTACAGCGAATCTGATCGGCGACGAAGCGCATCGACGCCCCGGAGACGTAGCCCTGCTGCTTCTGCACCAGGAAGAGCGCGTAGAGAATCGCCGACTTCCGCTGGTCGGGTGGATAGTGCGTGACGAGCTCGTCGAAGATCGCCTGGTGTTCCGGCGTGTACCTGAACTCGTCGCCGAGCTCCGCCAGCTTGCGCTCAGAGCGATGGAACGTGGCGTATTCGATGCGCGGATGGAAGCTCACCGGTCGCAGTCCCCCATCACGACGTCGTTGGAGCCGATGACCGCGACCACATCGGCAATGAGACCGCCCTTGACGACCGCGGGCAGGGCCTGGATCGCCATGAACGACGGCGCCCGCATCTTGACGCGCCACGGCCGGTTCGTTCCGTCCGACACGACATAGGTTCCGTGCTCGCCGCGCGGCCCTTCGATCGGGAAATACACCTCTCCTGCCGGAACGGTGAAGCCCTGCGAGTAGATCAGGAAGTGCTGGATGAGGGCCTCCATCTCGGAATACACCTTGTCTTTCGGCGGCGGCACCACGCGCGGGTCGTCGCACGCCCAGGCACCTGATGGAGTGATTCGCGAGATCGCCTGCCGGGCAATCTTCACGCTCTCGCGCATTTCCGCCACGCGGACGCGGTAGCGCGCATACACGTCGCCTTCCGTGGCCGTCGGGACATCAAAGGTGTAGGTCTCGTATCCGAGGTACGGAAAATACTTCCTGACGTCGTAATCGCACCCGCCGGCACGAAGAATCGGACCGACGAGGCCCCACTGCATCGCGTCGTCCTGCGTGATGACGCCGACGCCCTGGGTGCGGCGGCGGAAGATGTCGTTCTTCGTCAGCAGCCCCTCGAACTCGTCGATCTTGGCGGGGAACCGCTCCAGAAACGCGTTCACCGACTCGTGGAACCCGCGCGGCAGATCCTCGCGCAGTCCGCCGATGCGGATGTAGCTCGGAAAGAAGCGGAAGCCGGCAATCAGCTCGTTGATGTTGAGGAGCAGTTCGCGCTCGCGGATCGCGTAGAACAACATCGACACCGCGCCGATCTCCATGGCGTGCGTGCCGAGCCAGATCAGATGGCTGGCGATGCGCTGCAGCTCCGCGATCAGGACGCGGATGTCGTTGACGCGAGGCGGCATGTGCAGGCCGAGCAGCTTTTCGACCGCCAGCGCGTACGCGAGGCTGTTCGACTGCGCGGCGAGGTAGTCCATCCGTTCGACGAGCGGGATGACCTGCTGCCACTTCTTCTGCTCGGCTGTCTTTTCGATGCCGGTATGGAGATAGCCGATGGTCGGTATCACCGACTGGATGACTTCGCCATCGAGCTCCAGCACGAGCCGCAGCACGCCGTGCGTGCTGGGGTGCTGCGGCCCCATGTTGACCGTCATCGTTTCGGTGCGCAGTTCGGCCACTAGTGGGTCCTTTTTACCCGGTCGCGCTCGATGTTGGCGCGGAACTCGTGTTCGCTCACCTCGAGCGGCTCATACGTCTGCGCGCCCTTGCGGATCTGCACCGGATAATCCTTGCGCGCCGGATGCCCGTCCCAGTCCTCCGGCATCAGCAGCCGCCGCAGGTCCGGATGGCCGTCGAAGACGATGCCGAACATGTCCCACACTTCGCGCTCGGGCCAGCCGGCGCCCTTCCAGACACCCTGCACGGTTGGAACCGTTCCCCCTTCGTGAACCCGGACTTTCAGCCGCAGCCGC
>Ga0209486_10000966_pt1 | contig 12577 bp, 7 predicted proteins | sample NCCompost_FD_187518 | JGI IMG/M metagenome (GOLD analysis project Ga0209486, IMG submission 187518) | Agricultural soil microbial communities from Utah to study Nitrogen management - NC Compost (SPAdes) (version 2) | ecosystem: Environmental > Terrestrial > Soil > Agricultural land | place: USA...
CCAAGCGCTGCCTGCAGCCGGTCGCGGAGGTCCGTCACCGAGGCCGGCCTCCCTGAGGCGCCGTCAGGCGCTCCACGTCGAGGTTGAAGCGCCGGAGTACCGCTGCGAAACGCGGACTCGCCCGCACAGCATCATAGGCTTCCGAGAAGGGGGCCACCGTGAAGAGGAGATCTCCATCTCCCGCGGCGGCCCGCTCCATTGCGGAGAGTGCTTTCGCGGTGTCACCCAACCCGAGATACAGGTATGCCAGGGTCGCGTTCCGCCGCGGAGCATCTGCGGGCATGGCCTCGAGCTTTACGACTTGAGCCCGGGTGACGGCTGGATCGCCCGACCGCGCCAGGGCAAAGGCCGCACTAGCCAGGAGCACCGGAGAGGGAGCCGTCCGCAAGAGGCGCTCAGCCGTCGCGAGCGCCTCCGCGGTGCGGCCGGCGGTGTAATAGCTGGAGGTCAACAGACTCAGGCCCGTCACCACGGTGGAGTCGAGCTCGGCGGCACGGCGTGACTCGGCAATCCCCGCGTCGATTTGCCCCGTAACCACCAGGGAATTCCCGAGGTACGCTGCGGGGAGCAGATACAGCGGGTCGTGCTGCTTGGCCCGCTGGAACGCGGGGATCGCCTCCTCGAGCTGCCCGGCCGTGTACAGGATGAAGCCGAGCCGGTATTCCGCCTCGGAGGAGGTTGGATCGAGGGCAATTGCCTGGCGGACTTCGCGGAGGGCCGGCTCCCAGTCGAGAGCATTGAGGTAGGTCATCCCCAGGGCCTGATGTCCCTCGGACAGGCCGGGGTCGAGCGCAATCGCCCGTTCCGCGGCGGCCTTGGCGCGCGGAATCTGTTGGCCCACAGGGACCGGCAAGTGGTAAGGCTGGGTCACCAGCACGGTGGCCAGCAGCGCGTGGGCCCGGGCAAATCCGGGGTCCCTGGTCCGGGCCTCTTCCAGCAGCGCTTCGGCCTGGCGCAACCCCGCGCCTCGGCGTCGGTAGAGAGACAGCGCGCGGAGGTAGAGGTCGTAGGCCTCCAGGTTGGTCGTCCCGGTAGCCGCCGCAGTGCGCGCAGGCCCGGCGGCCAGCCGAACCTGGAGCGCGGCCACGATTGCACGGCTGATCTCGTCCTGCAGCGCGAACACGTCCTTCGACTCGCGGTCGTAGCTGTCGGTCCAGATCACCAGCCCGTCCGTCGCGCTGGTGAGCTGGGCGGTGATCCGGACCCGGCCCCCGGCCCGGCGCACGGTGCCGTCGAGCACGCTGCTGACGCCGAGCGCGGTGCCGACCTCCTGCGCGCTGGCTCCCTTCCCCTTGAAGCGCATCGCCGAGCTGCGCCCCGCGACGCGCAGGCCGGGGAGCTGCGCCAGCGCGGTGGTCAGCTCCTCGCCGATGCCTTCGGCAAAGTAGGCGTTGGTGGTGTCGCCGCCCACCGATTCGAACGGGAGCACCGCAAGCGATTTCTGGGCATCGGCGGGTGGCGCGGCGTCCGGCTTCAGCAGCAGCCATCCTCCTAACCCGCCCGCCAGGAGCAGGGCCGCCGCGATGGCGAGTCCATGCCGGCGAGGAGCGGCGGCGGTAGGGCCCGACCCCGACGTGGTCACCTGGTCGAGGGCGGCCAGCAGCTCGGCGGCGGATTCGGGCCGGCGTCCCGGATCCTTCTCCAGGCAGCGGAGGACCAGGGCGGCCAGGCCCGGGGGAATACCGTCCGTGGATTTGAAGCCGGCGGGACGTTCGGTGAGATGCGCGGTGATGAGGGCCTGCGGTGTGGTATGCCGGCCGAAGGGATGGGCGCCGGAGAGCAGCTCGTACGCCAAGACCCCCCAGGCGTAGAGATCGGTGCGGTGATCGACGGCATCGCCGACCGCCTGTTCCGGCGCCATGTACGCCGGGGTCCCGATGGTGCCCCCGGCCTGGGTCAGGGTCGCGTGGGCGGCGCCCTCCAGCGTCCGGGCCGCCGTCAGCGCTTTGGCGATCCCGAAATCGGTGACCACCGCGGTGCCGTGCGACAGCAGCACGTTCTCGGGCTTGATGTCGCGGTGGACGACCCCTTCACCGTGCGCGTAGGCGAGTGCGCGGGCCACGTCGCGCAGGATGCTGATGCGTTCGGTGAGACTCGGTGGCGTGCCGCTCGCCAGCCGGGCGCGGAGTGACTCGCCGCGCACGAACGGCATCGTATACCAGGGCGCGCCCGCCGACGTGCCCGCCGAGAGCAGCGGCACGATGTTGGCCTGTTGCAGTCGCGCAGCGAGCCGGACTTCGCGGGTAAATCGTTCGGCGCTCAACCCCTCGCGCAGCTCGGGGGAAATGACCTTGACGACCACCTGTCGGCCCAGCGCGGTCTCGGTCGCGAGCCAGACCTGGGACATGCCTCCGCCCCCCAGCTCGCGCTCCAGGGTGTAGGCGTCACCCAGCGTGGCCTGGAGCTCGGAGCGGGCGTCGGGACTAAGGAGGCTCATGCCGGAGGAGGCGCACGGTGCTGGATGGTGTACTCGATCGTGTGCCGTAGACCGGCAAACCGCTCCAGCAGGTCGCTGACCCGGGTGGCTCGTCGTTCTTCCCCGGAGAGATCGGCCATCACGGCCCCCCGATGCATCATGATGGTTCGCTCTCCGAGCTCGAGCGCCTCTTCCATGCTGTGGGTTACCATCATGGTGGTGAGCCCGTCCTCCTGCACCACTTCCCGGGTCACCAGCAGCACCCGCTCCGCGGCCCGGGGATCCAGCGCGGCGGTGTGCTCGTCGAGCAGCAGCAGCGCGGGCCGGCGCAGCGTCGCCATGATCAAGGTTATCGCCTGGCGCTGCCCCCCCGACAGGGTGCCCATCAAGGCATCGAGCCGGTTCTCCACCCGCATCCTGAGGCGGGCCAGGCGGTCGCGATATCGGGTCCGGGTCTCCGCATTCAGCCCCAGTCGCAGTCCGCGCCGAGTCCCCCGCAGCTCCGCCATGCGCAGGTTTTCGGCGACGGTCATCGAGGGGCAGCTGCCCTTGTACGGGTCCTGGAAGACCCGGCCGATCAGGGCTGCGCGGCGGTGCTCCGGACTGCGCGTCACATCCTTGCCGTCGATCTCAATGGTCCCGGCATCCGGCGGGAAGCCGCCTGCCAGGGCATTGAGCAGGGTGGACTTCCCCGAGCCGTTGGTTCCGATCACGGTGAGGAACTCTCCCGCCGCCATCGACAGGTCCACGCCACACAGCGCCGGGACCAGCTCGCCGCCCGGCTGGACGAAGCTCTTCTCGAGCCCGCGGACCGCGATCATCGGACCGTGACCGCGGCCCGGCGGCGCAGCCGGGGGAGTGCGAGCGCCCCCAGCACGAACACCGCGGTCATCAGCTTGAGGTCGATCGGGTTGAGGCCGACCCGGAGGGCGAGCGCCACCAGCAGGCGGAAGACGAGGGCGCCGGCCGCAACCATCAGAATCGTAAGCAGGAGGCTCCGGCCGCGGGCCCGGAGCGTCTCGCCCAGGATCACCGCGGCCATGCCGGCCACCAGGGTGCCGACGCCCATGGCCACATCCGCAAACCCCTGATACTGGGCGATCAGCGCGCCCGAGAGGGCGACGAGACCGTTGGCCAGCGCCAGACCCAGCTCGATCATCCGGCGCCGGTCGACGCCCTGGGCAGTGATCATCGCCGGGTTATCACCCACCGAGCGCAGCGCGATCCCGAAATCGGTCCGGAGATACCAGGTCAGCAGCGAACCCAGCAGCAGCGCTACGCCTAAGAAGATCGCCCCGAAGGTGACATCATCCGGCCAGGACGCCGTGGCGGGAAACAGGGTGAGAACCGGGGTGGCGAGGGTTTTCGTGTCGAGCAGGGAAATGTTCGAGCGTCCCATCACGTGCAGGTTCACCGAATAGAGCGCCGTCATCACCAGGATCCCGGACAGGAGATCGCTGACCCCGAGGCGGGTGTGCAGCACTCCGGTGACGTAGCCGGCCAGCATCCCGGCCGCGACGGCGACCGCGGTCGCAATGAGCGGGTGCGTGTCCTGGACCAGCAGCGCCGCGGCCACCGCCGCGCCGAACGTGAAGCTGCCGTCGGGGGTGATATCGGCAAAGCGGAGCACCCGTGCGCTGAGATAGACGCCCCAGGCCAGTGCCACGAAGGCAAATCCCTGGGTGAGGGCGGCGATCCAGAATCCCACGCGTCAGCGCGCCCCGACGACGGAATCGGCCCGCAGGATGATGGCGGACGGAATGCTGAGGCCGAACGCCCGGGCTGCGTCGAGATCGACAACCAACCGCCGCTTGGACGCGGCCTGGAAAGGAAGGTCTGCCGGTTTCTCGCCCCGGATCACCCGGATCATCAGGAGGCCCGCATCGTACCCGTTGCTGTAGAAGCTCAAGCCGAGGGCCAGCGGGACGCCGGCGTAGTCCGTATTTGCGCTCACCAGGGCCAGGCCAATCTGCCGTGCGGTCTTGATCACGGCGGGAAACCCGCTCCCGATCATCACGCTCGGAAGCTGGAGGATACCGCCGACGCCCTTGGCCTTGAGCGCCTGGATCCCCGGCGCGATGTCGCCGGGCGCGGTGCAGGCGACCGCGATGAACTCGACACCGAGCTGATCCGCCATGTGGCGCACAACCTCCAGGTAGAACTCCGCGAACGGGTCGGCAGGGTCATAGAGCGATCCCCAGGTTTCGATCGCGGGGAAGGCTTCCCGGGCCAGCGCGAAGGCCGAATCCACCGGAAGCGGGATGTTGGCTCCGGTGACGTGAGGCTTGTGGTCCGTTGCCGAGGTCCCGGCTCCGATGAGGTACGGATTGGCCACGGCGGCAAACACGATCGGCTGGCCGGTGATCACCCGGAGCGCGGCCTGGGTGGCCACCGAGGACACGGTCGCCACGTAATCCACGCCGCGCTGCTTGAACTCGTTCATGATGAGCATCAGAGTGGCGATGTCGCCTTGGGCGTTGCGCTCGATGACCCTGAGGGTCGAGTCGCGAACGTAGCCCGAGTCGGCGAGCGCCTGGAAGAACCCGTCGCGGGCCTGATCGAGCGGGGCGCTGGACGTGATCTGGGCGAACCCGATGACCGGGTGCTCGCCACCGCCCAACGGGCCGCAGGCTCCACCGAGCAGCAGCACGCTGACTGCGAGGGCGGCCGAGAGGCGGTCCTGGGTTATCCGCGAGGTTCTCTCCCGGTTTCTCCCGCGACGCCCGTACTCATCGCTGTACCTTGGCGAGGAGCTCGGTGAACCAGTGCTCGGCGTACACAACTCCCCGGGACGCCGAGCGGCCGGTTTCCCGGATCATCACAAAGCGGCCATCGGGCGCCACGTCGTATCCGCACCGCGTCGGCGATCGGGAGCTGCCGCTCCCGCTCCAGCCGGGATCGCAGGGTCTCCCCGCTCACGTATGGCATGACGTAGAAGAGCTGTCCGTCCGCGGCGCCGCTGTCGAGCAGCGGGAGGATGTGGGGGTGCTGGAGGCGCGCGGTGGTCTTGATCTCGCTCAGGAACCGCTCACTGCCCAGCGCGGCGGCCAGCTCGGGATGGAGGACCTTGATGGCGACCGGACGGTCGTGGCGGAGGTCGTGGGCCAGATACACGGTGGCCATGCCACCAGCCCCGAGCTCGCGCTCGATGCGGTAACGGTCGGCAAGAGCAGTTGTAAGCTGGGAGAGCCTATCCATGTATACCAAAAAGCTACGCTTCCCCGAGGGCCCGGGCTAGGTGGCATTCAGGCCCCGGTGGCGAAGCAAAACCGGCCTCGGGACCAGGGATACCGCACCGGCGGGCCCTACCGACCCGGCGGGATCCGCCGCCCCGGCGTGTACGGCGCCCCCGCCGCCTCCAGATCGGCATCCAGGCGAGCCAGGTCGCGTTCCATCAGGGTGGTCAGCTCGCGCCGGACGGACTCAAAGCCGCGCGCGGCGATCTCGAGATCCCGCCGCATCGTGGTGGTCGGCATCTGGCGCGACTGCCAGTGACCGTAGGTCACCATGCCCAGCCGCTCGCTGATGGAGGGTGTCTCGGATTCGCTGAGCCGCTGCCGGGCCGGATGGCCATGCAGTCGAAGCTCGAGCGCCCCGAGGGCCCGGCCGGCCGAATCGATCCGGGCGAACATTCCGGGATCGGCCTTGGGCGCCTGCAACAGCGCCGCCCGCATATGGCGAAGCTGTTCCCGCACCCGGCCCAGATCCTCCCCTGCCCCGGCGACCCGGCGGACCAGCTCGGCGGCCTGCTGCTGGAACGCCGCCACCGCGATGAAGTCGGTGCCCGCCGGCGCATTGGGTACCGGCCTGGCCTCGAACGATTGCGGAGTCCCCAGGCGCCGCACCCCGCTCGAGGACACCACCATCAGCTCCACCGAGTACTTGCCCGGCGCCAGGAGCGGACCCTTGGGCGAGTCGTCCCATGGGGGCTGAAACCCCGGCGGCGACAGATCCACCGGGCCAGGGTTGGGACCCCGGAGGTCCCAGTTGATCCGATGGAGCCCGGCCTTCGCCGGTCCATCGAGCACCCGAACCCTTCGCCCCGCCGCATCGGAGACCACCAGCAGGACCTTGGGACCGCTCTCCATCGCCTCCGCGCGCATCTCGTCGAAGCCGGGGAACGGAATACTGGCATTCTGCCCGCGCAGGGTCTTCTCCCGGGCCTCCCGGGCTTCCTTCGCCGTGGTCGGAGCAGTGCGCAGGTGGTAGGTGAAGATTGCGCCGAACGGCGGGTTGTCCGCGGTATAGTCGTCGCTTCCCGCCTCGGGCCGACCGGGGGCCTGGGACGGCTGGGAAGGGACGTACCACCAGGGGTCGCGCACCGGAAAGAGTCCCCCTTCGCCGGCGAGCACTCCCGCGGCGATCTCGCGAAGCGGTCCGTAGTCGTCCAGCACATACACCCCGCGCCCGAAGGTTGCCCCGACCAGATCCCCATCCCGGCGGTGCAGCTTGAGATCCCGGAAGGGAATGGTGGGAACGCCCCCGCTCAGCTTGAACCAGTTGACCCCGCGGTTCGGCGACACATGGAGCCCGAATTCACTGCCCGCGAACAGCAGGTCGGGTTTGATGTGGTCCTGCTGAATGGCCCAGACGATGGTGCCTTTAGGCAGGTCTCCGGCGATGGACCGCCAGGTCCGGCCCAGGTCATTGCTCTCGAAGAGGTAGGGCGTGAAATCGCCGGTCTTGTGGGCGTCCGCGGCGGCGTACAGCGTCCGGCCGTCGTGCAGCGAGGCCTCGACATCGTTGATGAAGGAGAGCGGGGGCAGCCCGGGAAGCGGGGCTGCCCGGGTCCAGCTCCCGCCCCCGTTCGCAGAGACCTGCACCACGCCGTCGTCGGTGCCCACGACCAGCACTCCGGCGGTAACCGGCGATTCCGAGATCGACGTCAGCGTGGAGTACTTGGACATCGCGCCGTTGTCGTGCAGCGCATCGACGCTCCACACCCGGCCCATGAAGGGTTGCTCGTAGCGGTTACGGCCCTGGGTGAGGTCGGCGCTGATCGCGGTCCAGCTCCCGCCCCGATCATCACTCCGCCAGAGCCGCTGGGACCCGTAGTAGACCCGGTCGGGGTTGTGCGGACTCACCAGAATCGGCGAATCCCAGTTCCACCGCTCCGGTGCATCGCCCTCGGCGGGCATGGGCCGGATTAGAAGCGCTTCGTCGCTCTTCCGGTCTTTCCGGAAGAGCATCCCTTCCTGGTACATCAGGTACAGGAGGTCGGGATCGCGGGGGTGGAAGGCGACGCCGTACCCGTCCGCACCCAGCGGCACGTACCAGTCCTGGTTGCGGATGCCGTCCCGGTTGAGGGTCCGGGAAGGACCGTGCAACGTCCCCAGATCCTGTGCGCCCACCAGCACATCGTAGAACGGCGCCCGATCGTTCAGCGCCACCTTGTAGAACTGCGACACCGGGAGATTCGGAAAGTGACGCCAGGTCGTGCCCTCGTCGAAGCTCTCGTACACGCCGGCGTCGGTGCCCACCAGCAGGTGACGTCCGTTGGCGGGGTCGATCACCAGCGCATGATTGTCGCTGTGCTTGTCGTGGCCGGTTTCGAGAATGCCGAAGCTGGCGCCGCCGTTCCGGGTCACGTTGAGGAAGACGTCCATCTGATAGACCAGCTCCGGATCGACCGGAGAGGCTTCGATCTCCTGGTAGTAGTGCGGGCCGGTTCCCCCCGAGATATAGCCGCTCCGCTTTTCCCAGCTCTCGCCCTTGTTGCGCGACCGGTAGAAGCCGCGTTCCTCGGCTCCCGCTTCGATCGTGGCATAGACCAGGGAAGGATCGGCGACGGTCACTGCGAGTCCGATCTTCCCCATGTCGCCGGCCGGAAGCCCGGTCTTGAGCTGCCGCCAGGTCTTGCCATTGTCGGTGGACTTCCAGATACCGGACTTGGGCCCACCGCCGAGAAACCCCCAGACATGGCGGCGGCGCTGATAGGCGGCGGCGTACACCACGTCGGGGTTGGACGGATCGAATTCGAGATCGGTGACCCCGGTGTTTTCGTCGATCTGAAGCGCGGGAGTCCAGGTGGTCCCGCCGTCAATGCTGCGATACACCCCCCGATCGCCGCCGGCCGACCAGAGCGGTCCTTCCGCCGCCACCAGCACCACGTTCCCGTCGCGGGGGTCGACCAGGATCCGCCCGATGTGCTGTGACCCCGCGAGTCCCATCCGCTGCCAGCTCCGCCCCGCATCGCGGCTCCGGTACACTCCATCGCCCCAGCCGACGTGACGGCCGCTGACGTTCTCCCCGGTGCCGACCCAGACCACCTCCGGGCTGGTGGGATCGATGGTGATCTCGCCGATCGAGTAGGACGACTGGTCGTCGAAGATCGGGGTCCAGGTGGTCCCCGCATTGACCGTCTTCCAGACCCCACCGGAGCCAGCCGCGACGTACCAGAGGCTCGGGTCGCGCGGATGCACCGCGATATCGGAAATCCGACCACTCATGCTCGCGGGACCGATACTTCGGAGCTTGAGTGCGGCGACTGCCTTGGCGACCGCCGCGGTATCGAGGCCCTGCGCACCGGCCTCGGCGGAAATTCCGATTGCGAAGGTCAGGAGGAGCAGGACGCGGGTGCCCATGGGTTCGCTTTGTGGTTTGAGGCCGGGCGTGGAAGAGTGAAAATACCTTCCTCCGGGCTGGTGGTTCCCGACTGACCTACGGCTTGGTTTCAACCAGCGCCTGGTAGACGCCAAACCGGGTCAGGGTGATGTCTGCGCCGGGCCCAGCACCTGGGTCAGCTCGGCGTCGAGCGCGTCGAACTCCCGTTTGAGCACCTCGTACCGCGCAATCGCGTCCCGCCCGATCTTCTGGTCGGCGCCATTGGTCATCCCGTTGAGATAGGTGATGTGGGCCTGCAATCCGGGCTTGCCGTAGCGCACCGGCTCGGTCAGCAGCTTGCCCGCGATCGCCTGCACCCGGGCCAGAGTATCCGCCGCCGCTCCACTCGCGCCCTTGAGCCGGGTGAGCGCCCCCTGCACTCGCGCCACAGCCCGCCCTGCCCGGGTCACCAGCTCGCGCATCCGGAGATTGTGCTCGAACTGCTCGGTGAGATCGGCCACGGTCACCCCCTCCTCCGCCACCCGGGGATCGATCCGCACCGTGAAGGGCTGGGTGAGCACCCGGTCTCCCACCGTGAGCCTCGCCTGGTACGATCCCGGGGGCATGGTGACCCCGCTCGCATGCCGGAGATCCCAGACAAACCGGTTCATCCCCAGGCTTTTGGTGGTGCGGCTGGGCGGCGCGGCCCGGAAGCGGGACGGCGCCATGTCGGGATCGATCGGCTCGTTCGAACCGGCGCGCACCGGTGCGGGCGCCGGCCCCTCGCTGGTGTAGCGATTGACCGGTTTGCCCCCGGCGTCCAGGATCTCGAGCTTGACGGCATCGGCCGGCGCCGCGGGGAGATAGTACTGCAAGGTGGGGCCGAGCTGCGCCGCGCCGCTCCGGGTGCGATAGCCGTCGCGGGGCCGGAACAGATGGGGCGCTGCGGCGCTCACCTCCCGGCCCAGCTGATGCAGCGGCGAAAGGTCGTCCAGGATCCAGATTGCCCGCCCCTGGGTAGCGATCACCAGGTCCTTGCGATGAACCCGGATGTCGTTGATCGGGACATGGGGCAGATTGAGCCCGAACGGCTGCCAGGCGGTGCCGTTGTCAAACGACACGAACATCCCGAACTCGGTGCCGGCGTAGAGCAGCCCCTCCCGGTCGGGATCCTCCCGCACCGCCCGGGTAGGCCAGTCGGCCGGAATGCCGTTCTTCCCGGTGGTGAGCCGCTTCCAGCTCGTGCCGTAGTCGTCGGTCCGATAGATGTAGGGCGCGTAGTCGCCCAGCAGGTAGCGGTACACCGCGTAGTACGCCGAGCCCCGCCGGTGCGGGGACGCCTCGATCCAGGCGACCCGCCCGCCCTCGGGCAGATCCTTCGGGGTGATGTTCTTCCAGCTCTTCCCGTTGTCGCGGGTTATGTGAAACGGCCCGTCGTTGGCCCCGGTCCAGATCACCCCGGCCTCGTGGGGCGACTCGGTGATCGCATACAGCGTGCTGTAGAACTCCTCCCCGGTGATGTCCCGGGTGATCGGCTCGCCGCTGATCCCCTGGCAGCAGGGGGGATTGGCGGTGAGATCGGGCGAGATCGTTTCCCAGGTCACGCCCTTGTCCCGGGTCCGGTGCACCTTCTGCGAGCCGTAGTAGAGCACCTCGGGATCGTGGGGTGACGTCGCCATCGGGGAGACCCGCTGAAACCGCAGGATGAGATCGCGGGCCGGATTGCCGTAGAGGGACTGAGCCCCCACCCAGTAGCTCTTCGTCTGGCCGCTCGCCAGGCTCATCACCTCGTACTGCCCCTTGCAGGAGCCGTACACGATGTTGGGATCCCGGGGATGGGGGATGATAGGTCCGGTCTCGCAGCCGGGACCGGTGCGCCAGTCGGCGGTGCTCGCCGGATTGGCGACGCTGCTGATGATGAGGGTGGTGTTGTCCTGCTGGGCCCCGTACAGCTTGTAGGGGAAGGCGCTGTCGGTCCACACCCCGTAGATCTCCGCGGTGGGCTGATTCATCTGGGTGGACCAGGTGCGCCCCCCGTCGAGCGAGACATTGGCCCCGCCGTCGTTGGCCTGCACCATGGTGTTGCCGTTGGTCGGGTTGATCCAGATATCGTGATTGTCGCCATGGGGGACGCGAACCGAGGTCATCGTCTTGCCGCCGTCGGTCGACTTGAAGAACCCTTCGGCTCCGGCGTACACCACGTCGGCGTTGGTGGGGTCGGCGCCCAGGGTGGTGTAATAGAACGGCCGCTGGACCAGCGATCCCTGCGAATTCACCTGAGCCCAGGTCTGGCCCGCGTCATCGGAGCGGTAGAGCCCCCCGCCCGGCTTGGCCTCGATCAGCGCGTAGATCCGGCTCGGGTTGGCGGCGGTCACTGCGAGGTTCCCCTTGCCGATCAGCTCGCCGGGCAGCCCGGTGGTAATCCGGGTGAAGCTGTCTCCGCCGTTGGTGCTCTTGTAGAACCCGCCCTCCCGCGAGCCGCTGATGATCGACCAGGGCTTCCGCTCGATCCGCGACATCCAGGCGAATACCACCAACGGATTTCCCGGCTGGAGCTCGACGTCCATTGCCCCGGTGCTGTCCGACACGAAAAGGCTCTTCTTCCAGGTCTTCCCTCCGTCGGTCGTCTTGAACACCCCCCGCTCGGCGCTCGGCTTGAAGATGTCGCCGTTTGCGGCGACCCAGACCGTGTTGGGATCGGTGGGATGAATCCGCACGGCCCCGATCTGTCCCGCGCTGTACAGCCCGGCAAATTCCCAGCTGGTGCCGCCGTCCTGGCTCCGATACACCCCCCGGCCGGTGGAGACGTTGCTGCGCACCCCATCGGACCCGGTGCCCACGTAGATGATGTCGGGATTCGATTCCGCGACCGCGATCGCCCCGATCGAGCCGACCGGCACCTTTCCATCGGTAATCGGGACCCAGCTCTCCCCGGCGTCGGTGGTTCGGAACACTCCACCACTGGCCACGCCCATATAGAAGGTCCTGGGCTGGGCGGGAACCCCGGTCACCGCGGTCACCCGACCGCCGCGCGACGGCCCGACCAGCCGGTAGCGGAGCCCGCGCAGCAGCGCGGTGTCGACCTGGGCGATGGATTCGGCAGGAAGCATTCCCAGCAGGGCGAGCGCGCACAGAACGGTAGACCGGGCCATGGCAGGTTCTCGGGACGGAGGATCGATCGACGGGGCCGGGAAAAGGTATGCCGGGAGGCGCGCTGCGGCCAGCGGTGTCGCTAGGTTTCCCGGTGCGGGCGAACGGCCGCAAAGGAGGAGGAATGCGTGGTGGACTCGCGCTGGCCGCGATCATGATGTGCGCAGCGCCGGAGTCGGCCGAGCACTGGCCCGACGCCGATTGGCAGGTGCTCGACACCAAAGTGCGCTGGGCCGTAGCCCGGGGACTCGACACCATCCCGCTGGGCGCCGCGATTGCCCGCCTCGGAGAGACCTTCGTCGGCACCAGCTACACTCCCGGCACCCTCGAAGTTCCCGGGCCGGAGCGGGTGGTGATCAACCTGCGGGAGTTCGACTGCGTCACCTTCATCGAGAACATGCTGGCCATGACCCGGTTCATCCGGGAAGGCGGCACCGCCCTGCTGGCCGACCGGGCCGCGGCCGAGGC
>Ga0209486_10000967_pt1 | contig 12575 bp, 9 predicted proteins | sample NCCompost_FD_187518 | JGI IMG/M metagenome (GOLD analysis project Ga0209486, IMG submission 187518) | Agricultural soil microbial communities from Utah to study Nitrogen management - NC Compost (SPAdes) (version 2) | ecosystem: Environmental > Terrestrial > Soil > Agricultural land | place: USA...
GGATGGTTCGCTGCGGCATCTGTCGCACCAAAACCAGGGCAGGGCACTGCACCTTGCGCGCGCACGTGCGACGCACGAGGTGCACGAGTATCGGTGCAGCCAGTGCAGCGACACCAAGGAAAAATAATGGAGTAAGAAACGACATTCTGTGGTTGTCAGTTGTCCGTGGTCCGTGGTCCGTGGTCAATAGTGAATAACTGGCTACTGACTACTGACCACTGACTAATTTTATCGTCCTGCTCGCCGCGACAGGAACGAGAACAACGCAAAATCCAGCGGCTGTTTTGTGGTCAACATTTCGTAATCAACGTGGTTCGCAGCCGCGCACTCTCGCATGTCGTTAACATGCTGTCGCATGCGCTCTCGATAGCCGCCCATCACGACGTCGGGAAGGACCGGCATTTGTTCCTGCGTCTCCGCGTCTTCGAGCAACAACACCGGATCGGTAAAATCAAAATCGAGCTCGTTTTGATCGAGCACGTGAAACGCGACCAGGTCGTGGCCTTTGAACCGCAGATGCTGAAACGCCTCTTTCAACCGGTCTGCCTGATCGTAAAAATCCGAAATGAGCACGACGATGCCGCGACGCGTCAGGATCTCCGCGAGTTGATGCAGTGATTCCGCCAAACCTGTTTCCCCGCCCGGCTGAAGCATCGACAGCGTGCCGAAGATCGTCCGCATGTGACCGGTGCGATTACGCGCGGGTACGTGAGTGTGCACCTTGTTGGAGAAGGCAACGAGACCGACCGCGTCCTGTTGTCTGTTCAGCAAGTAAGCGATGGACGCGGCGAGAAACTGCGCGTACTGCAACTTCGTCACTGAACTGGCATGCGCGTAGTTCATCGAAGCGCTGGTGTCGATCAAAATGTGACACTGGGTGTTCGTGTCGGCGCGATACTTCTTGATGAAGTAGCGATCGGTGCGACCAAGCAGTCGCCAATCGAGATAACGCAGGTCGTCGCCTGGATTGTACTGTCGATACTCGGTGAACTCGGTTGAGAAACCTGTATACGGTGAACGATGCAGACCAGACATAAAGCCTTCGACGACCGCGCGCGCAAGCAGTTCGAGCGATCCGATCCGCGCGAGCAATTCGGGATCTAAAAACCTCGCTGGTGTCACTGCTTGGGGAATCATGTCTTTATAGTCCGCTCTTCGGCTCAGGCACGTGGTCTATCAACTGCTTGATCACCTGATCGGAATCGACTTTCTCTGCTTCAGCCTGAAAGTTCAACAGCACGCGATGACGCAAAACGGCCGGCGCGACCGCGCGTATGTCTTCGCACGAAACGTTGTAACGGCCTCGCAGGATCGCGCGTGCCTTGCCGCCAAAGATCAAAAACTGGGACGCGCGCAGGGATGCGCCCCACGTTACCCACTTGTTTACAAACTCCGGTGCGGGTGGCGTTCCCGGCCGGCTGGCGTTAACTAACCGCACAGCGTAACGCGCAACAGTGTCGGAAGCAGGGACCTGCCGCACCAGTCTTTGAAACGCAATGATCTCATCAGCGGACATCAGCCGTTCGAACTCGTAGTCCTGCGGCGAAGTCGTTTGCTTCACCACTTCGACTTCTTCTTCTTCGGGCAGGTATCCGATCTTTACGTTGAACATGAAACGATCGAGCTGCGCTTCGGGCAGTGGATACGTGCCTTCCATCTCGATCGGGTTCTGCGTGGCCAGCACGTGAAACGGGCGCGGCAGATCGTAACTGACACCCTGGACCGTGACGCGTCCTTCCTGCATCGCCTCGAGCAGCGCGGCCTGTGTTTTTGGCGGCGTGCGGTTGATCTCGTCGGCGAGAACGATGTTGGCAAAGATTGGACCAGGAATGAACTGCAATGCGCGACGTCCGGTGGCGCGGTCCTCTTCGATGATCTCGGTGCCGGTGATGTCCGCGGGCATCAAGTCGGGGGTGAACTGAATGCGTTTGAACGAGAGATCGAGAACGCTGGCAATAGTGCGAACCAAAAGAGTTTTTGCCAGACCAGGGACGCCGGTAATAATCGAGTGGCCGCCGACAAAGAGCGCGAGCAATACCTGCTCGACGACTTCGTCCTGACCGATGATGGCTTTTCTGATTTCCCGGAGGAGGCGCTCGCGCGCTGAACCCAGTTTGTCGAGCAATTGCTCGTCGCTGATTGTTAATTGGTCAACGGCCATATTTTTGTGCTTTGTTCTTTCTGCTTTGTCAGTAGTCAGTAGTCAGTAGTCAGTTGTCCGTTGTCAGTTGTCAAACCACTGACCAACTGACTAATGATAAAGCTCCAGGCCTCACTGTCCCGTAATCCTTAACAACAACTCCTGCGCCTTTTCATAACGCGGCGCGGCTTCGAGCGCGCGCAGCACCGAACGCTTCGCGTCGAGCTGGCGACCGAGCGCGTGAAACGCGGTGGCCACATTGTAATTTGCCTCCGCGACGTTTGGCGGCTGCAACGCGAGCGCCACCTGAAACTCCGTCAACGCTTGCGCATTATCTCTTAGATCGACGCTCAGCTCCCCCGCTTGCGTGTGCAACTTGTAATCGAATGGACTGATGAAGAAACTGCCGCGCAACGCGTCCAGCGCCTTTTGTTTCTCACCGAGCGTCGAACGAATCCGCGCGAGTATCTTTAAGGCTTCGAGGTTGTTCTCGTCTGTCTTGACGAGGTTTTCGAGAACAAGTGCTGCCTGCGCGGCATCGCCTTTTTGTTCGAGCAGCTTTGCCAGCGACTCGTACGGGTTTCCACGGCCCGTCATGTAAGGGAAAAGTTCGATCGCGCGATTGTAGTGTTGCACCGCGCCGGACGTGTCGCCGTCAGCAGCCAGTAACTCAGCTGCACGAATACGCAGCGCAAACGTATCCTGCGTTGCGAGTTGCTTTAATACTTCGTCTTTCGACATCGACGCAACGACATTGTTCTGTGTGCTCAGTGCCTGATGCAGCGGTCGCGCTTTGCTCTCGACGTACGCAAAAAACTGCCGATCGAATTCTGCTTCAGTAAGCTTTAAGACGTCTCGCAGAACATCTGGTGTGCGGGCTTTGTCGCGATAACGCGCAAGCATTTGAAGGATCGCGTCAAAGCCAAAACGCTCCGCGATGAATTCACAGATCTGCGAAGCCTGGAAGTAAGCGATTGGCAGATCCTCCCGACTGCGTGGACGCTGAAAACCGGCATCGAGGTCCGCGATCTTGAACCATTTGCCATCGATGAACGAACGAACAAGCATCGGGTTCCAATCGTCACCCCAACCCGGTCGGCCACGGCGCTCTTCGTAAACCGACAATCCTTCCGAAAACCAGCGCGGCACGCGATAGTCAGTCATCTGGAGCGTGATGACGTGCATGTACTCGTGCCACATTGTGCTGCCCCAGTTAAACTCACCGGCCTCCCGAGCCGAAGGAGAATCCTGCACGATGACCACGCCGAAACAAACGCCCAGCGCGCCAAGACCGGGAATGCCCAACGTGCGCACGGCGAAGTCTTCGTGGTTCGGAAAGATCTCGACGATGATTGGACCTTTGGGAGTGAACTTGTACTTCGACGTTAGCTTCGCCGCGGCCTCTTCGAGCAAAGCGCCCGCGTAGGGCGCGAGCACGTCGCTTTCCTGCGCCGACGTTTTGATAATGAAACCGGCGCGTTTCGTTTCGCGGAACTCGGCCATCGTGTCGAGCAGGTCGAGTGTGTTCTTGGCCCAAAGATTAAACGGATCCCCTTTGAACGCTTTTTCGACCTCGGCCCGGCCCGTGTCCATTTGACCAAGACGCAGCAACGCCATGCCGAGATTCAGATGTGCATCCCAAAGTCGTGGGGCAATCTCCACCGCGCGACGAGCAAACGCAACGGCTTGTTCAGTGCGGCGAGTAATCGTGGCATAGCGTGAAAGAGTGTTGTAGACAGCGCCGTAACGTGGACTGATCGCGAGCGTTGCGATGACTTCCGGTTCGAAGTCTTTGTCCTGCAAGTAGAACATTGCCGCGCGTAACGAGCGTGCTTCCAGAGAACGCGCGTTGACCTTGAGCGCCTTCTCGATCTCGTTGGCGGCCGCGTCGAACTGGCCCGACTCCAAAGCCAGTGCCGCCTTTAATGCGAGTGCGTCGACGAGATTGGGATTGATCGCGAGCGCGCGGCTGAGTGCCTCGTCGTCGCCGCCCTCGATGCGTTTGTTGAGCGCCACGGCGAGATGGGCGCGGGCACTGTTCGGATTGATTTTCAGCGCATCGCTGAGAAACTGCGCGGCGTCGCCGTATTGATACTTCCCGGTGAACAACTCACCAGCGCCGAGTTGCGCTTCGAGATAATCGGAATCAGCCTCGATCGCCGAGCGATACATGTCGTTCGCGTCCTGAAACCTTTCGAGGTGGACGAGGGCGCGGGCGATCAACGTGAGCTCAAACGCGGATTCGGGATCACTATCGGTATAGTACTTGACGAAACTTTCGTAGATTGCATTCGCGCGATCTTCCTGACCAATTAGATCGAGCACTTCCGCACGACGTAAATCGCTGGCGAGTTTGTCGTGCGGGGCATTCGCTTTTTCCGAATCACTCCCGGCGCGTTCAAACTCTGTAATGGCCTCGGTGTGTTTGCCAGTGAGCGCGAGCACCTCGCCCAACTCGTGGCGCACAGTTCCGGCGTCAGGAGTCTTTGTCAGAAAACGTTTCGCTGTTGCCTCGGCTTCCGCATACCGTCCGGTTTCGATGAAAACACGTAGCAACGCCTTTTGCGCGACGATGTCAGTGGGATTTGAAACCAGGCGTGCGCTGACCAGTTTGAAGGCGTTGTCGTAATCGCCCCGCTTCAGTTCGGCAAGGCCACGCAGTTCGTTTGTTTGCGTTTGCGCGGCACAAACCGCTATCACAAGGACAGCAACGATTGTTCCCGCAAAGACGCAAAGGCGCAAAGACAGTTTTTGGACGGCGGAAGTGGTTTCTTTGCGTCTCTGCGCCTTTGCGGGAAAACTTCGCTTCAAAACTTTACGCCCTCACTTACTTCTACGAACCTGCTTGCTTGATTGATCGATTCACCTTTGCCAGCTCGATGAAGAGCCGTTCGAGCGTGGCTTCATACTCGGCTTCCGCCATGTTTGCCTTGCGTGCGATGAGTTGTTCGATCTCGCCCTCGAGCCGGGACCGTTCCTTTAGAAGTCGTCCCGTGGTCGCACTGGCCGCCGCTTCGTCCCCGCTCAGCGAGTCGAGATAGGTAGCACGCGCGAGGAGTCCTTCACCGGCTTCGGGTTTTTCACGTCCTACGCCATCGCCATTGTCGTCGATCAACGCATGTTCGGTCGCGAGTCTGCCGGCGCGTTTGTAGAACTCTTCCGTTAGACGATTCGCGTAAACAAACGCTTCGAGCACGGAAGTATGACCGTCCTGGTCCGTATCGCCGTCAGTGGCGTTAAGCGCCGTGATGAAAAATCCAGCGAAGCGTGTGGCGTTGGTTTCCTGTCCGTTACGCGTGGCGGTAATGACGATGCGTCCCTTTGCCGAAAGCGGCTTGACGAATTCACCACTTGCGCTCGACATATTGAATACGACGATCCGGCGCGTCGGGAGCGACGTAAGCAACTGGTTGTAATCCGACGCCGAAAGGTCTGGCCCAACGAGATTGAACTTCGCTTGCTTTCCATCGAACGATCCATGGCCGATCAAAAAAACGAACAGGACGTTATTTGCGTCTAATTCTGATTTTAGTGAGCCAAACGTGCGTTTTACTTCTTCGGCATTTGCCAATTTCTCGGATAAAACTTTGATCCGGCTGCTGTCGAAACCGTATCGCTTCGACAGCACCGCGGTGAGCTGTGTGGTCCACTCGGTAAATTGCTTCGCGTACTCAGCCTCGCCGCCGGCGCCGTTGATGATCACAGCGAACTTGTTCGGATCTGTTTTCTGGGCCACGGATGCAGCCGCGATATACAGAATCAGAGCTAACGAACCGATAAATTTCATCAAGCTAAAGTTTAAGCCAGGCCTTCGCGTTTGCGCAGGAACCACTCGGCGCTCAGCAATCCAATTATCAACATGAAGTTAATCGGCATGTCCCACAGGTCTTTCGTTACGCGCTCCGAATAAGGTGTTTGGCGGTAGACCAGATCGTCGAGTAACGACTGTGCTTCAGCGGGCGTGTAGTACTTCCCGCCGGTTTCCGTCGAAATGCGTTTCAGTAGATCGCTGTTCTGTGCCGCACTGTAATACTCACGATTCAAATCGCTTACCAGAACGTTCGACGTCGCGTTCAACGCGCCAAGACCAGCGCTGGTCCCCACAAGTTCGATGCGATGCGCGCCAAATTCGTCGGCCTTGAACTGGCCGGCGTACGTGTTCACGGAGTTGAGCGTGGTGAACGTCAAAGGCACATCGACGACGAGTCCCGAAGGTTTTGTAACTCTCGCAGTTGCATGAGCATCGCTGACTGGATTGAAACGTTTGTCGCGAATGTCGGCTACGATGTTGACGATGTCGTCCATCGCGTAGACGTCTCGCTCTGCTCCGATTTCGATTTGTCGAGGTGTGCCGCTGACAACATAGCGGAGCATCTGTCGCCAAAAAGTCTCATGCGCATTGTTTTTTGAATCCATTCGCATGCGCCATCGCCATGTGTCCGCAGCGGTTAGGGCCAACGTTTGTCCGCGACCGTACCGTTGTTGGACCAGCAGCGGCGCGCTTTGCGGTCCTCCGCCCTCAACGCGACGCGCTTCGAGCAAAACTAATGCACCGGGTTTTACGTTCGCAAGCACTTGTGACACGGCTATCGGAGGCAATTCGTTCCACGCTTTTTGGTTAGCGCCGCGATCGTCCTGCAAACGCGTGATCGGATGTGTTTGGCCCGCGCCGGTCAGCACCGGTTTGTAGACGGGCGCAAACGACATGGCGTCGTCTGTTGCTCCACCCGTCAACGACACTGGCAACAGATCATCGATCGTTGTTCCTTTGTACTTGCCGCCGTCAAACGACAGGCGGCCACCGATAGCGAGTAGTCCACCACCGCGGCGCGCGACGAAAGCTTCGATGTTACGCAACTGGTCCGCCGTGAAGAAGCCCGCTTCGACGCTGCCGATGACCAGGCCGTCGTAGGCGAAAAGCTCTTCTTCAGTGACCGGGAAACCGGAGACGAGCTCAGTTTGGCTGCCAATGCCTTGCCGGTAGAACTTGTTTTCGCCGGTGCGCTGAAGTGAAACGAGGGTGATGTTCTTTTCGTTTAGCGCGAGTGATTCGCGAATCTTGCCGAGTTCCCAGCGTGGTTCGCCTTCGACGTGGAGCAGTCGCAATGGTCCGGAGATGACTTCGACGACCGCGTCCTGCTTGTTGTTTTCGACGGTCAACTCACCGTCGAGTGGTGTGACCTCGACCGTGTAGCGATGAATGCCCGGCGTCGTCGGTGTGATCTCGAGATTTACAGCCTGCGTGTCGTTGCCGCGTAAGTTGATCTCTTCTGTTTTGATTGCGCGGCCGTCTTCGCGTACGCCGATCAGGACTTTCGTCGCCTCGTATCCGCTTAAACCGACGTAGCTTTCGATATTCACGCGCGATCCGACCAACACTCGGCGCGGCATATTGATGCGCGTCAGTTCAGCATCGATTGGTCTAGCCGTATTGCCGACGCCGACCGTGAAAACCGGAATATCGCGCGCGCGCAACTCTCGCAGCGTTGCCGCCAGGTCGCGCGGAACGTTGGAAGCGCCGTCAGTCGCAAGTACGACTGCGGAAAGCGGCATGCCGGAGGATCGTTTGATTGCCTCGTCCAAAGCACCGGCGACGTCGCTAGTCCGTCCTTCCGCGAAAAGATCGTCGGCGCCTTTGAGTCGTGATACCGCGCCTGCGAAACCGTAGAGACTGGTCTTGAACTTCGCGTCGAGTCGACTGAGAAACGAATTCGGGCCTGTCGCCAGCAGCGATTGTTTGACGGTATCGATGCGCGCGTTGCCGTCGGGCATGTCGCGCAGTTTCATGCTGACGGAATCGTCGACCATGATCGCTACGTAGCTACTGCGGGGAATAACCGAAGAGACGACGACGACCGGTCGCAACAACAGCGTCACTAATACGGTCAGCAGAGCGACACGAAGGGCGATCAGTGTTGCGGTCGTTCGTTTTGACAGACGGATGCGCGGGCGCAGGTAAACGAAATAAATGAAAGCACCGGCGAGGAGAACGATGAGCACCAACAGCAACGGACCCGGACGCACGTCAAAGCCAAACCGGCCGTTAGTAAAAACGGCCTGCTCATGTCCGAACAGAAACCGTACAAATTGGTTCATTTTTTGTTGCTCGTCATTATACACGCGGCCCCGTGTGGGGGCTGCAATACCGATGCGAGCTTCAGCACGTTGTCAGTTTAGTAGCTAAGACCCTGCGGCAGGGTTGTTTACGTCATCCCGATTTAAAATTTGAAAGGTAGGGGTAAGTGCCGAATTAATGGTTGCGCGTCCAGATTTTTGGTCCCGGCTCCTCGCGGTGGTACAACCACATAGAAACAAACTTGTCTCGCTGATTCCGAGCAGAAGTTCGTCTTTGCGAGTTGATGACTTTGTCAGGCGCGTGTTGACGAATGGGTCTCACTATCGTATTGACTTCACTCTTGATGCGAACGGGGTATTTGTGCTGGCAATAACCCATCAGCGAAGGCGGAAGCTGTTTGGAAGGACCGCATAGATGAGTTCAATTGGAGGCGAAATGACTGACAAAGAGTTTCTCAAACAAGCGAAAAAGTATGCGACGCCGTTCTGCATAACAAACGGCGGTAAATTCAAGCTGAAGCAAATCGATCCAGAAGAGACGCTCGATCTCGACGCGGAGGATAAGGCGGGGGCTAAGGAGATGTTGGAGCGTGGGGTTGAGCTGCTCGCCAAACTCCAGGATGAACTCTACGCACAGAATCGCTGGGCCGTGCTGCTGATCTTCCAGGCGATGGACGCCGCGGGAAAAGACGGCGCCATCAAACACGTCTTGTCAGGCGTCAACCCTCAGGGTTGCGAAGTGACTTCCTTCAAAGCACCATCAGCCGAAGAACTCGAGCACGACTTTCTCTGGCGCTGCGCCAAGCGTCTTCCCGAACGTGGCCGTATCGGTGTCTTCAATCGCAGCTACTACGAAGAGACACTCGTCGTCCGCGTACATCCTGAATACCTCGAGAGCCAACGACTCCCCAACCTGCAAACGAAAAAACCTGCGAAGCAAAAAGATTTCTGGAAGCAGCGTTTCGACGACATCAACAACTTCGAGCGTTACCTGACGAACAACGGGACCATCATCCTCAAATTCTTCCTGCACGTTTCAAACGAAGAACAGCAGAAACGTTTCCTCGCGCGTATCGACGACCCGGCCAAGAACTGGAAGTTCTCGATGAAGGACGTGAAAGAACGCGAGCACTGGGACGAATACATGCACGCCTACGAACAGACGGTACGGCATACCGCAACCAAACACGCACCGTGGTACGTTGTGTCTGCCGACACCAAGTGGTTCACACGGCTTGTCGTCGCCTCAGCGATCGCGCAGCGTCTCAGCGCGCTCGATCTTTCGTATCCAAAATTAAGCAAGGACGAACTGGCGGAACTAAAAACCGCAAGAGCCGCGCTGCTCGGTTCTTCAAGCACAGCTTAATTGATCGAATAGACCAGGTTGCGTTCCCGTCTGCTCTGCCCGAAGAGCAGTCCGCCAACCGCACCCGCGCCGACTCCGATCAACGCGCCCATGTAGACGTAGATCCCGTAATCATCTCTATCAGAGCGATACTTAGCGGCCCCGATTCCGGTGCCGACGCCACCACCAATTCCGGCGCCGATCAACGCCCATTTTCCTTTCTCCGCTTTCCCGGCAATCACATGCACCTGACGCACCTCAGTGCGCGTAATCTCAAACGGCTTGCCATCGCGATCGATCCGGAGCGTCGTGTCAGTCGCCTCGATCATCCGGCCTTTGACTTCCTTGCCGTCTGTTTTTTTAACGACGAGCTTCTCATCGGTCCCGATTCGTTGGACCGCAGCCCAGTCGCTGCCGGTCGCCGTCTGCTGCGCGACGGCCCATGACATTTGCCCTGAAAGAAGAAAGACGACGACTATCAGGGGAAGAGTTTTGCGTTTCATGCTTGTTCTCCTTATGAAGTAAAAGACTTCAAGAGAAGACAGTGCAAGCTACGTTCCCGCAGCATTCGTTAAAGAAACGCTACAGGGCCGGAGCTTTCGTGGGCGCAAGACGCAGAGAATTTCTGACGTATGACGGGGATTGCTGGCGACGCAAAGAAGCCGCGTGTCGGAAAAAGCTTACTTTGGATCGGTCTCAGCGCGTTGTCTCTCGGCTTCGCGGAGCAATTTCTGGAACGCGGGAAGCGATCGAAGCAATTTCAAATCCTCATCTTCAGCAATGAAGCTCAGCAGCTCAGCATCGAGTTCGATCGATTTCTGCAGCGCTGCCATCGCATCCTTTTTCCGCCCCATGCGCGCCAGGATGCAGGCCCGCAGGCTTTTAATGAAACTGTGCTGCTGCGCAGGAGGAGGATAAGGAGAGGGATCAACTTTCGCATTTGGCACTTATATCCGTGTTTCTGAGTTGTAGCAATCCAATATACAATCGCGATACTTCAGACGAGCTGAATGCCTGATTCCAATATAAGACGCGTCAAAGTAATCGATTCGCACACGGGCGGTGAGCCGACACGTGTGGTGATAAGTGGTGGTCCGGATCTTGGCAGCGACACGATCGCCACCAGACTAGAGCGCTTCCGAACGCAATATGACGATTTCCGTAGTGCGGTTGTCAACGATCCGCGCGGGTCAGACGCTATGGTGGGGGCGTTGTTGTGTACCCCCCTCAATGATTCATGCATTACAGGCGTAATTTATTTCAATAATGTTGCCTATTTGGGGATGTGCGGCCACGGGACCATTGGCGTAGTCGCCACTCTCGCTTACCTCGGCCGGATCGGACCGGGAACACATCGAATTGAGACGCCGGTCGGCGTCGTCACCGCTAAGCTCGACGAGGATGGGTCAGTCGAAATCGCAAACGTGCCAAGTTACCGGTTGAAGGCGAATGTCATCGTCGACGTACCTGGCTTCGGCCCGGTCACTGGAGATATTGCGTGGGGCGGCAACTGGTTCTTTCTCGTGAAAGATCATTCCTTTGAACTGTCACTCGACAATCTCGAAGCGTTGACCGGCTTCACGTGGGCGGTGCGCGAATCACTCGCGCGCGACGGAATCACCGGCGAGGACGGGCACGAGATCGATCACGTCGAACTGTTTGGACCATCAGCCATCAGCGGTGTTGATAGCAAGAACTTCGTGCTCTGTCCGGGCAAGGCTTACGACCGTTCACCCTGCGGAACGGGCACGAGTGCAAAGCTGGCCTGCCTGTTTGCCGATGGCAAACTCGCCGAGGGACAAGCGTGGCGGCAGGAAAGTATTGTGGGCAGCGTCTTCGAAGGAAGCGTTTCGATAATTGGCAACGCAATCCATCCGCACATCAAAGGCTCCGCCTTCATCACCGCGGAAGCTGAGTTGATCCTGGATGTGCGCGACCCATTCTGCATGGGCATTCGCGGATGAGTTCTCCTGTTTACGACGTAGTGATTATCGGCGGCGGCATCGTCGGCGCCGCCTGCGCGGCGGAGTGTGCAGCCGAAGGGCTGCGGGTGGCGATCGTCGAGGCAAAGATGATTGGCGGCGGTGCGACTGCCGCAGGCATGGGCCACCTCACGGTGATGGATGATTCTGCCGCGCAGTTTGCTTTGACTCGTTATTCGCAATTGTTGTGGGAAGGTTTGCGAGACGAGCTGCCGCTCGAGGTGGAGTACGACGCGTGCGGAACGATCTGGGTCGCTGCTGACGATGATGAAATGCGCGAGGTCGAACGCAAGCACAAGTTTTATTCCGAGCGTGATGTCGCAGTTGAAGTGCTGGATGCGCAGTCGCTGAAAGAAGCGGAGCCGAATTTACGCGAGGGTCTGGTTGGCGGGCTTCGTGTCGCGGGCGACAGCGTCATTTATCCGCCGTGTGCGGCGCAGTTTTTCGTGGATCAGGCGCGCGCGTTGGGCGCGCAGGTATTCGTTGGGCAGCCGGTGCGTGAGATTACGGCAGATGGGGTTCGCTTGCGTGATGGTTCTGTGTTTTCCGCCGGTGTAATTGTTAACGCGGCCGGAAGCTGGTCTCCTGAATTGACGGCCGGGATTGATGTAAAGAAACGCAAGGGACATCTCGTAATCACAGATCGTTATCCGCAGTTTCTGCGACATCAACTGGTGGAGCTTGGGTACCTGAAAAGCGCGCATACGATGACGGCGGAGTCTGTCGCGTTCAATATTCAACCGCGGAAGACCGGCCAGTTGCTGATTGGTTCGTCGCGTCAGTTTGAAGTTGATGAGACCGGGGTTGATGTTTCGATTCTGAATCGCATGTTGTCGCGGGCGATTGAGTTTTTGCCTCGGCTGGGGAAGCTGTCTTCTTTGCGCGCGTGGACCGGGTTTCGCGCGGCGACGCCTGACAAGCTGCCGCTGATAGGACCGGACGTTGAGCATCCACGATTGTACCTGGCGACTGGACACGAGGGACTCGGTATTACGACGTCGATGGCGACGGCGAAGCTTCTCGTCGATCAAAT
>Ga0209486_10000969_pt1 | contig 12574 bp, 8 predicted proteins | sample NCCompost_FD_187518 | JGI IMG/M metagenome (GOLD analysis project Ga0209486, IMG submission 187518) | Agricultural soil microbial communities from Utah to study Nitrogen management - NC Compost (SPAdes) (version 2) | ecosystem: Environmental > Terrestrial > Soil > Agricultural land | place: USA...
TGACCGACAATCGCCTCGTTGGAATCAATCGTGACAACACAGAGAAATCCCCCTCATGACGTTTCCGGAGGGCAAGGTCCTGGGCGAGTACGCGTTGTGGCGCAAGAACATGGTGCCCGCCGCGCATGGCGACTATTTAATAATTCGCCCGGTACGAGGCTACGCCGCCGGCGTTGTGGACCTGAAGACCAAGACCATCATCAAGGTCAACGAGCATCCGGCACTCGATATTTATGACGACGTTCTCGCGGTTGAGATGCGCAACGGCGAGGTTGGTCTTTACCAGATGGAAGGTAACAAAGTGTTGGCGACGGCCGTGTTGCCGCCGTCGAGTCTCGGCGGGTTAGTTGCCGCGGAGTTGTCTCCCAAAGCCGACTACGTGGTCCTATCGAGTCGATCTCGCGGCGGCGTGTGGGACTTGCGTACTGGCAAAGCGGTGTTGTACCTGCGTGGGTTCAGCGGTGGTTACGTCAGCCCGGACGGCCACCTGTACGCGGACTTTCCGAAGTACGAAACTGCCGAAAGAAACATTGCCAGGCTTAATTTCAACACGGGCGAGATTGTGCCCGGCAAGAAGCTGGAACACCCGAATACTGCGCAGATTGGACCATACGTCCTGGTCATCAGATCGGCAAAGATGATCGCTTTGAAAAACTATGACGAGAACGTGATCGTTGACGTGCACGAAGCGGCAACCATGAAACTGTTGTGGTCCAGGTCGTATCCAAAAGAAGCACCACAGGCGTGGATCGATTACCGCAAACATACGGCGAGCCTGTTGTGGGACATCACCACCGAAGCTGCGGGCGACGAAATCAAGAACGATCCCGCGTTGAGTCAAAAATTGAGCAACCTTAAAGACAAGTCTGCTGACTATTTGGTGAAGGTCCTCAACATGCGCGACGGCTCCGAAATCGGCAAACTCGTGATCGAGACCGGCAAGGGTTCGTTTCGACTGGAGCAGGTTTATGCTGCCGGTGATTTGGTCCTGGTGGCCGACTCAGAGAACCGCATACTCCTTTACTCGCTCAAAACCGGTGAACTGAAGGGACGCGTCTTCGGCGACTATGGTACCGTCTCTCCGAATGGGAAGCTTCTTTGTGTTACGAATGAAAGCGGCAAGTTGAATATCTATGACCTCGCGACGATGCAGAACCTCGAACAGTTTGTGTTCACTGGCTCAGTAACTTTGGTCGAGTTCAGTGAAGACGGGAAAAAGCTGATCGTGCTTACTTCGAATCAAACGGCGCACGTTTTCGACATCTCGTCGTTGTAGATCACTGGGCGCATGACCGAATCTCCGGCAGTTGAAACCTTTTCCCTCGTGAAGCAGTTTGGCGATTTTGTCGCCGTCGATCACATCAATCTTCAAGTCAATCGCGGAAGTTTCTTCGGTTTCCTTGGACCAAACGGCGCCGGGAAGTCGACGACGATCAAAATGCTCACGGGACTGCTTGGACCGACGAGCGGCAAGCTGCGTGTGCTTGGTATCGACATCAGCGAACAACCGCTGGAAGTTAAGCGACGGATCGGGGTCGTGCCTGAAGACCTGAACCTGTTCGAGCGACTGACCGGCGCTGAGATGCTGTCGTTTACCGGACGCATGTACGGTTTACGAAGCGACGAGATCGCGCATCGTTCGACAGAGTTGCTTGACTTGATGGAGTTGCAGGAAGAGCCGAAGAAACTGATCGTCGAATACTCGCACGGCATGAAGAAGAAACTTTCGCTTGCGTGTGCGTTGATTCACCGGCCCGAGATACTTTTCCTTGACGAACCGTTCGAAGGTGTCGACGCGATCGCCTCGCGCACGTTGAAGGACTTGTTGATGCGACTGACGGCAAGAGGCTTGACGGTGTTTCTAACGTCGCATGTGCTGGAGATCGTCGAACGCTTGTGCAGCGACATCGCGATCATCGCGCAGGGTAAGTTACTCGCTTCCGGATCGCTTGATGAGTTGCGCAAGGGAATCCGCATGGAAGGCGACGGGCAAGGACCAATCTCGCTCGAAGAGTATTTCATTCAGATCGTGGGCGGTGACCGTGGCTCCACAAATGACGAAATGCTCGATTGGTTGGTGTGATGAAAAAATTTATCGATTCGCATCGCGAATATCGCGCCGCAAAGGCAAAAAGCAAAGCCTACAAGATCGTTCGATCCGTGTTCCTGCTAATCGCGGCAGTATTCGTGTTTCTGCTGGTCTATCCGCAAGTTTTGTTCGCCCATGAAGTTCGCTGTTGAAGATCTCTTCAATCGCGACATCGATCAGGAACACGAGGAGGCCAGGGTCTTCAGCACGCTTTAGCCACAAAAAGCCACAAAAGGAAGAAAAATGGTAAGTGTGCGAGTGTGCCGAGTTCCATCCGTCTGTGTCATCTCTTTTGTGCCTTTTTGTGGCTAAAAAAAGTCTTGGCCTCACCCGTCCGCGTCGGCTAGAATCGGTGTGGCAAAACCCCTCACTCGCCCGCAAGCTTTTCGATTTTCACTCGTGTTTTGAGTTCCTCCTACTCGTTATTCCCAGAAACGAGGTCGGCCCTGTATGGATTCGAATGTTGGTTTCCTTGCTCCGTGTATATCCGTCTTTTCCCTTACGTTAATGGCAATATTCATGCGGTCGTCAATCAGAAGCCGCCGCGAAGTCGAACAGTCAAACCGGCAGTTGCGCGAGGCGCGCGACAAGCTCGAGCTGTTGGCCCAGATGGACCCCCTGACAGAAGCATTGAACCGGCATGCGTTTCATTCGCTGCTGCGCGGTCCCGAAGACGGCATGCAATTGGATACGTCGGGCAGCGTTGCCGTCATCGACATCGACAATCTCAAACCAATCAACGACACGTGGGGTCACTCCACGGGCGACAAAGCGATCCGCGTCGTTGCGCGTTCGATGCGTTCTCTGATTCGCGCCGACGACATGCTGTTTCGCTGGGGCGGAGATGAGTTTCTTATGTTGATGTTCAATCTGTCAGAGGAAGAGACGAGCCGGCGCATGACGAAGCTCAACGCCATCCTGGAAGAGAATTGTCGTAAGTGGCCGGAAATGCCGGTGACGGTGACGATTTCACACGGCGTCGCCGGGTTCGATTCACTAACGCAATTGGGTCATGCGATTGAACTGGCCGATCAGGCGATGTACGCCGCGCGCAACGAATTGCGTGGAGCTTTGGTTTCGAAGGCCAAGCTATTTCAAGACGTTGACCGTAACACGTGACCGGTTATTGCCGGATCGATAAATACGCTGCGTTGCTTTCTGAAAATCCGATTCCGTCGCGCGATTGATATCGACAAACTTCTGCGGGTTGCGATCGATCAGCGGAAACCAGGAACTCTGAATCTGAATCATGATCCGGTGGCCACGTAAGAAAGCGTGGTTCACGTCAGGCAAAGTAAACTCGATTTTCGTAACTTTGCCGGGCGTCATCGGTTCAGGTGTTGAGTAACTGTTGCGGAATTTTGCGCGCATGGGTTCGCCGCGCACGAGCATTTGATAGCCGCCCATCCGCACGCCAGTCGGATTCGGATCCGGATCGGCGGTGCTATTCGGAAACACATCGATCAACTTCACGATGAAATCAGAATCGGTTCCGGTGGTTGTAACGAAGAGCGTCGCTCTTATTGGACCAGCGAGTGTTACGTCGCGATCGAGAATGTCGGTTTGGTAAACCAGCACGTCCGGACGTCGCGAGGCGAAGCGTTGATCCTCGACCATGTATTCGCGCGTCATGCCCGGATCGACGCCGTTGATGAACGGCACCGGGTGTGCCGGATCGCTGACATACTGGTCAAAACCCGCCACGCTTTTGTCGTCGGTAAACGCCAGTTTGCCGTTTGCGTTGAGGTAAAGATCACGCGCTTCGACGTTCTTCGGCGGCCAACTCTCATACCGCCGCCACCTGTTTGAACCCGTTTCGAAGACCATCGCTTCGGGTATTTGCCCCCCGCTCGAGCACTTGTCTTTCAGCAGGCAATTGAAGAAGGGAAGCTCGACAGTTTCCTGGTAAGCGAGCGAAGTCTTTGAACCGAAGTTGATATCGCCGAGAAAGTCGCCGTCGCTGCGCGCCCAGCCGCCGTGGAACCATGGGCCCATCACGAGTGTGTTGCGCGCACCGGGATTCGTCTTTTCGATCGTCTTATAAGTTTCCAAAGCGCCGAAGAGATCTTCCGCGTCGAACCAACCACCGACTGTCATGATCGCTGGTTTGATGTTGCGCAAGTGCGGTCGAACGTCGCGGGCCTGCCAGAACGAGTCGTAATTCGGGTGCTCCATCAAGTCGTTCCAAAATCCGACTTCGCCTTTCAGGTATTTACGATTCGCGTTTGCCAACGGACCCAGGTCAAGAAAGAACTTGTAACCGTCGGGAGTTCCGTGCGAGAAGCGCGGCGGAAACTCAGTAGTCAGCTTCGGACGTCGCTTGCCGAGGGTTGCGAAGAAGTTGAACGCGTGTGGCAGAAATAGTGCGCCGTTGTGATGAAAGTCGTCGCCGATGAACCAGTCCGCAATTGGCGCCTGCGGTGACGCGGCTTTCAACGCCGGGTGGGCATCGATTACGCCCATCGATGCGTAAAAACCGGGATAAGAGATGCCCCACATTCCCACGCGCCCGTTGTTGTTTGGCACGTTTTTTAAGAGCCATTCGATGGTGTCGTACGTGTCGGTGCTTTCGTCGATGTCGGTTGGACCACTCTTTGTGCGTTTATGCGGTCGAACTTCGACCCACTCGCCTTCCGACATAAACTTTCCACGCACATCCTGGTAGACGAAGATAAACTTCTCGTTTTGCATGAACAGCGATGGTCCAAGAGCGCTTCGGTACTGCTCGGCTCCGTACGGCGAAACGCTGTATGGCGAACGGTTGAGCAGGATCGGATAGGCGCTTGATCGGTCTTTCGGCATGTAGATCGCCGTGAAGAGCTTCACGCCGTCGCGCATCGGGATCGTCTGTTCGAGCTTCGTGTAGTTTGCTTTGACTTCGGCTTCAGTCTGGGCAGTCAAGTACAGGTGAGGAACAAACAGGAAAACAAAAGTAACCACGCAACGCAAAACTTTAATGCCCATAGTTGCTTTGTGCCTTTTGTGTTTTTTGTGCCTTTTTGCGGCTATGGAGCTTCGACAACGAGTTCGCGGCCAAAAGTAAAGTTTGGACGCTTGCGCCCCTTCATGTACTTCGCGGCGGTTTGTGATAGTGAAGTGATGAGAATGGGGAGCGCAATGGTTGCATCGCACGGAACGTAAGCCGTGTGGGCGCCGCGCGCGAGCCGGCCGTAAATCAGGCCCTCGTCAAAGGAAACGGCATTGGACCTGCCACCGGGATGCGCGGCTTCAGTCGATATCTGGATAGCGTATTTGTGCCCGTGGTGATGTTCCTTTTGCAGGAACGACGAAGTCGACTGTTGGATGAAACTCTTGGTCGTACCCCCGCCGAGGTTGAGGATGCCCGAGACGCGTGACTGTGCCATCACGTTCATCATATCGAGCACGTCCTGGATGACGTCGAAGAGGAAGTTGTTCTTCTTTTCGAAACGCGCCCCGGCGATGCCGACTGCAAGACCGCTATCGGCAATAGCAGGGCAAAAGATCGGAACGCGCGCTTTGTAAGCGGAGGTCAGTATGCCGTCTTCGGATGCTATTTCGGCAAGTTCGCGGCCGAGCAGGTGGAGAAACTCTCGTCCTGAGTAAGCGCGTGTTTGGTCGAGTTGGTTGGTAAAACCTCCGATCCATTCTTTTGCCTCGCGATACTCTTCGTCGCTCGCGAGCAAATCCCACATGCGGCTGATCTGCGCTGATTCGAGTTCAGCGTCAGTCATGGTAGGGTGCGCCTGGAAGTGATAACGCCCGAGTGTTTCGTGAAGATCGTGGAACAACATTGCGCCGGAGCAGACCAAAACATCGACAAAGCGGTTCTTGATCACGTAGGCCAGTAAACGTCGCATACCGGCAGGGATTAGAGCGCCGGAGGCGGAGACGATGATCGTCGTATTGTCACCGAGCATGTCCAGCCAGATGCGATGAGCTTCGGCTAGTTGCCGCCCGCCAAAACCCGTGCCTTCCATTTTTTCGAGGAGTCCGGCCACCGAACGATCGCGATCGACCTGAACTGGGCGAGTGGGAGTGGTCAAGTATTTCGATGCTTTTGGTTTGCGTTGAGTGACCATGCAGGTAATGAACCTCTCGAACTGAAGCGTTTCGCTGATTGGAATTCTTGCGTATTACATAACTAATAATCCGTATGTCTTCGGGAGCGTGATTTAACGCCATTAACAGCCAGATAGGTATAGGCTTCGTACCGAGATTCGTAAAACTGGGCCAACTCCGCGCCGTCAGCCTCGCTCAACTCTCCATCTTTAACGCGGCGATTGATCAGGCGGCGAAATCCGTCGTGCAACAAGCTGCGCTCGTAACGCGCGCGCTCGACGGCGCCGCCGATCGTCGTCCCCTTGATGACTTTCTTGATCAGAAAACCCTCCTCATCGATATGGATATGGGCTTCGTGCGGTGCGCCAAACAGATTGTGATTGTTGCCCATCACTTCCTGGTATGCGCCCACCAGCAGGAAAGCGAGATAGTAAGGCTCATCGGCGTTCAAGGAGTGGAGTTCGAGAACTTGTTTGACATCGTGGAGGTCGACGAACTTATCGACGATCCCATCTGAGTCGCACGTGATGTCGCACAATGTCGTGTATTCAGTTGGCGTGCGGTTGAGATGATGAATCGGTACGATCGGGAACAACTGATCAAGCGCCCAATGATCGGGCACTGAGCGAAACACCGAAAAGTTGGTTAGGTACTTGGCGCAAAGCAGTCGCCGCAGCTCGCTAAACTCTTCCGAGACGTATTTCGCTTGCTGTGCGTACTTGTCGGCGCGCTCGCAAACGTCCCAAAAAAGCACTTCGCCTTTCGCCCGGTCCTCGAGCGAGATCAAACCCAGATTGAATAAGGTGAACAACTCTTCACGATGTTCAAGTGCGTCGTGGTAGTACTCACGATAGTTCTTAACGGTGATCGATTCGCGCAGGTCGCCGAGCTCGGTCACAACTTGCGGATCGTCTTCGTCGATTTCGATCGGCGTGATGTCTTCGACGACTGTTTCGATCTCGTCGAGCACGTTGGTTACCAGGATCGCATGATAGGCGGAGAGAAAGCGTCCGGATTCCTGGATGATCGTCGGATGCGGCACGTTTTCGTCGTCGCATACTTGCTTGATCACGTAGATCACGTCGTTGGCAAACTCCTGCGCGGTGTAGTTCGCCGACGAATCAAATGCCGTTTTCGAGCCGTCGTAGTCGACTGCCATGCCGCCGCCCACGTCGAGAAAATCGATCGGCACCTTCATCTGGTAGACCTTCGCATAGACGCGAGCCGCTTCCTTCATCGCGTTCTTGATGCGCTTGATGTCGGTGAGCTGTGAACCGATGTGGAAGTGCAGCAGCTTGAGCATGTCTGTACGATCGGCTTCTTCGAGACGCCGAATCACTTCGAGCAACTCGGTGGTCGTCAATCCAAACTTTGCCGCTTCGCCGCCTGATTTTTCCCAACGACCGGAACCTTTCGAATAGAGCTTTACGCGCATGCCGAGCATCGGCAGCGCGCCTTCATTACGTTCGGCGATGTTCAGCACGTGATCGAGTTCGTTTAGTTTTTCGATCACGATCACGACCCTCTTTCCGACTTTCGCTCCGGCGAAGGCAAGTTCGATGAATTCTTCGTCTTTAAAACCGTTCAGGACGAGCAGGCTGTCGCCGGGCTGTTCGAGCGCGAGGGCGGCGTAGAGTTCCGGTTTGGAACCCGCTTCGAGTCCGAAGTCATAACGTGAACCTTCGCGCAGGTATTCCTCGACGACTGCGCGCTGTTGATTCACCTTCATCGGATAGACGCACATGTGCGTGCCCTGGTATTCGAATTCGCGAATTGAGCGGCTGAACGCGCGTTGAAGTTTTCTGACCTGAGCGGCGACAAGCTGCGGAAAGCGGAGCAGGACGGGCGCGGTGATTCCGCGCTTGGCGAGGTCGTCGATGATCTCTTTGAGGTCCGCGGAACGCGGGTCGCCCTCGACCGGGCGGACGATAAGATTTCCCTTCCGGTTTACGTCAAAGTATCCAGCACCCCAGTTTTCAATTCCGTAAGTTTCGAGCGTTTGCTCGATTGCCGTGGTCAATTAGCGGTCTCCTGCCTTCGAAGTAACACCTTGATCGAAATGATTCCCCTCTCAACTAAAGCACAGCTGTACATGTTCCGATTCGAGTTGCGGAGTTGTTGTTGGGTGGAACGCTTTAGCGTCGCAATGTAACAGAAAATGGCCGGGGCGGTCTATAACTTTTTTGTTTCACGTGTTGCGCCGAAGCCACGGATCTATGCAAAAACATTAAGGTTTTCGCAATTTGTTTCATCCATAAAATCCGCGGTCCGTCTAAAACTTGACATGAATCGAGTGGCCACTATAATGGCAGTTTTTTACGCGCCGTCGTTCCATGACGCTCGTTCGTTTTCCGAGAGTCCGTTACCCGCTCCCAATACTTCGCACCACACACCAACGCAGGGCGAAGAGAACCCCCGACACTCCCAAATTTCAGGAGAAAAGATGAACCCGAAGACTGTCTTGAAATACGCAACTGATCAGGGCGCCAAATTCGTTTCCGTTCGCTTCACGGATTTGCCCGGCTCCTGGCAACACCTAACCTTCCCCATCGCGGAACTCGGAGAAGACCAGTTTGAAGACGGCTTCGGCTTCGACGCGTCCTCCATTCGCGGCTGGGCGGCGATTCACGAGTCAGACATGTTGCTCGTCCCTGATGCAACACGTTTCTGGATGGATCCGTTCGCCGAACAACCGACACTCTGCCTGATCGGCAATGCTGTCGATCCAATTACCAAGGAGGGTTACGCTTTCGACCCGCGCTCGGTAGCGCAGCGTGCCGAGAGTTATCTCAAGTTCACCGGCATTGCCGACACGGTGTTCTTTGGTCCGGAAGCTGAGTTTTTCGTATTCGACGCCGTTAAGTTTCACACCGAGCAACACTCCGCCGGATACACAATCGACTCCGACGAAGCGCACTGGAACAGCGGCCGCGACGCAAACGAGTTTGCCGGTACTAACCACGGTTATCGCATCCGTCCGAAAGAAGGCTATGTACCTGTACCGCCGACTGATTCACTAACCGATCTGCGATCCGAGATATCGCTGACGTTAGGTAAGTGCGGCGTCACCGTCGAATGTCATCACCACGAAGTCGCGACGGCGGGTCAATGTGAAATCGACTTCCGTTACTCGACGATGTTGGGAACGGCGGACAATCTTCAAATCTTTAAATACGTAGTTCGCAATACTGCTCATCAGTTTGGAAAGACGGCGACGTTCATGCCGAAGCCGCTTTATGGTGATAACGGTTCCGGTATGCACTGCCACCAATCGCTCTGGAAGGGTGAGAAGCCGTTGTTTGCCGGCGACGGTTATGCGGGGCTCTCAGAAATTGCGAAACATTACATTGGTGGTCTATTGAAGCACGCTGCTGCCATCGTCGCGTTTGCTGCGCCGACGACGAACAGTTACAAGCGCCTGGTGCCGGGGTTTGAGGCGCCGGTGAATCTGGCGTATTCGGCTCGCAATCGTTCGGCGGCGATTCGTATTCCGATGTTTTCGACGAATCCGAAGTTGAAGCGACTGGAGTTTCGTCCGCCTGATCCGTCGTGCAATGCGTACCTCGCGTTTTCGGCGATGCTTTTGGCGGGGCTCGACGGTGTGCAGAACCGGATCGATCCGGGTGATCCGTTGGAGAAGGACATTTACGATCTGTCGCCGGAAGAGTTGAAGGGTGTGCCGACGTTGCCGGGTTCGCTTGATGATTCGTTGAAGGCACTCGAAAACGATCACGATTTTCTGTTGAAGGGCGACGTGTTCAGTCCGCAGTTGATCGACCGGTGGATTACATACAAGCGCGATCGTGAAATCACGCCGCTACGTATGCGTCCGCATCCGTTGGAGTTTTCGTTGTATTACGACATTTAGAGTTTGGGTTTTTGGGTTGGACCAGGGGCGGCGCGAGTTCTACGACTCGCAGCCGCCCTTTTTGTTGCGACTACAAAATTTTTTGGAACCGGATCGCGGTTCACACGTCTAAGCATTGTTCAAAGGTCCCCCTGCGCTCAGTCAAACGATTACCTCGCGAGTGTATTAACCGGTCAGGTTGCTATTGAAGGGTAGATTAGCGAAATGAAACTCCGCTCGGAGCTTTCTACTAACGCCCGCTTTCTCACAGGAGTCCTCCATGCATACCTCTGTCGTTTCTTGCCGTTCTGCTTTACGAATCGCTGTTGCGTTGACGCTTTGCGTCCTCCTTCTGCTGGTCCAAAACGTTTCGATCGTCGTTAACCCTGCCTCTGCACAAGGGCAGAGACAAAGTTCTAATCGCGAGGGACGGCCGCGACCCGGCAAACCGGAAGGCGATTTGCCGGATCTCGAAAGCGTTAAGAGCGAATCAAGCACGGAGCGTGAGCCGGCGCCTCCGGTTCCATCCACGATTCGTTCACCCAAAGTGCCGCATGAGCCGTGGAACGGTCGACGCGTCGGTGATCCGGGGACACGCGGCGAGTTGGGCCAGGTAATGAAACGTACAAGACGCGCACACGCCAGCAGACGTGCGCCTGCGCCTCCACCTGTTCTTGACGATCAATTCATCGCAAACTTCTTCACCTGGGCTCTGGTACGGACGCCGAGTGGCACCGAACCAACATTCTGGAACGATCAGTTGCGCGTGGCCTACGCTCAGGGGCAGACGTCCCTGAAGTTAGCGGCGGTCGAGTTGGGAAAGACCCTGTTTGAGTCGGCGGAATACGCCGTGCGGCAGCGGAACGATCATTGGTATGTGTATGACCTGTACAAAACATACCTGATGCGCGAGCCCGACGCTCCGGGTTGGGCGTATTGGGAAAGCGTAGTGCCGTCTAATGGACGCGAGAATGTGCGACGTGGATTTGAGGAATCGCCGGAATTTGCAGGAATAATTGCCAGCATCGTTCCGAACGGCTCAGCGACCTCGAATGCCGCGTCGTTGATCTCGGCGCGGGTGGATCCCAAGAACCAACCGGGCAATGGAATGCTGACGCGTGACGGCACGTGGAGTGTCCCGCTTTTAAGTTTGCCCGGGCGTGCCGGACTGGATCTCGGCCTTGGACTTTCCTACTCGTCGATGGTTTGGACCCGTTCTGGTCCATATATCCACTTCGATGAAGATAATGGTTTTCCGAGCGCCGGCTTTCGGCTCGGCTTTCCGGTTGTGCAGCGCAAGGTGTTTGACGCACAAACCGCTAAGAATTCATTTCTGTTCATCACCGCTGCAGGAGGGCGAGTTGAACTGCGCCAGGTCGGTACGTCGAATATTTACGAAGCAGGTGATTCGTCTTACCTGCAATTGATCGACAACAGTCCGACTCTGGTCGTGCGTTCCACCGATGGGACGCAACTCAGTTTCGTTGAAATCAACAACGAATACAGTTGCACGCAGATCAAGGACCGGAATGGCAACTACATCACCGTTAACCATAACGCGCTCGGTCGCATCACCGCGGTTACTGACACGCTCGGTCGCGTCATCAATTTCAATTACGACGTGAACCAGAATCTGCTCTCGATCACGCAAAGCTGGAACGGCCAACCATCGCATCAGTGGGTCGGTTTTAGCTGGGGCACGCGCACGATGCAGGCGAGTTTTTCTGGCGCTGCCGTGATTGGACCGAAGAATGGCACGGTGTTGCCAATCATCACCGCAGTAACACTGAACGACACCTCACAAGTCACCTTCGACTACAACAACTCACTCCAGGTCTATTTAATCAGGAATAAGTTCGGCGCACTGCAACGCAGTGAAACTACGTTTACTTACGAAACGCCGGGCAGCGACGTGCCGCGTCTGACAGACAGCCGCGTTTCCGCGCACAACTGGACTGGAGTCAACGGTGTGCCATCGCAAGTAATTACGACTTACAGCGTTGCTGCGGATGGCGCTTGTGTCATGACGGCCCCAGACGGAACGATCTACAAGCAGTATTACGGCACCGGCTGGCAACGAGGATTGGTGACGCTGAGCGAGGTCTGGTTGGGACTAGACCGTCTAAAATGGACCACGACGACGTGGACGCAGGACAACACATCGGTCGGCTATGAGGTGAATCCGCGTGTTACGGAAACAAATGTCTACGATATCAGCGGCAATCGCCGCCGCACTGTGATCGACTATGGGGCCTATGCGCAATGGGGCCTACCTTTTGGCATCAAGGAATATGCCGCCGACGGCACGACTGAGATTCGCCAAACATTTACCGACTACAACCTAAGCCCTGCTTATCTCGACCGGCGCATCATCGGCTTAGTTTCCTACGTGCACATCTCGAATGTGGCTCAATGGCAAAGCAAAACAAGTTTCACGTACGACGATCCGGCACGGCTTCACGGCGTACCCGCCGCAGCCACGCAACACGATCTTAACTACAACCTCTCGTTGACAGCGCGTGGAAACGTCACCGAAGTCTCGCGGTGGGACGTTACGGATATAAACAACACTTCCAAGAAGCTGAGTACCTACACAA
>Ga0209486_10000970_pt1 | contig 12567 bp, 10 predicted proteins | sample NCCompost_FD_187518 | JGI IMG/M metagenome (GOLD analysis project Ga0209486, IMG submission 187518) | Agricultural soil microbial communities from Utah to study Nitrogen management - NC Compost (SPAdes) (version 2) | ecosystem: Environmental > Terrestrial > Soil > Agricultural land | place...
CTCCTCGATCGCCTCCAGGCGCTCGACGCCCGCCTGCTGACGGCGACCCGCGAGGGGCTCGATGCGGCCACCCTGACCGGCCTGGGGGCCGAGGCCGACGCGGAGCTGGCTGCGTTTCGTGCCCGCATGCCGCCGGATGCCTACGGCCGTGCCCGCGAAGCCTGCATCGATCGGCTGATTCGCGACCGCTTCTCGCTCCCGGTCGTGGCGTTCGAGTGAGCCCGGGAGACACCCTCACGCTCGACGTGGAGCGGCCCGTGGCCGGCGGCCGCATGCTGGCGCGCCACGACGGACAGGTGGTGCTGGTGGCGGGCACGATGCCGGGGGAGCGCGTGCGCGCCCGCGTCGAGCGCGTGGCCAAGGGGCTGGCGCACGCCGAGACCGTGGACGTGCTGACGCCCTCGCCGGATCGCCGTCCGGCCGCGGACTGGCGGTGCGGAGGGCGCGACTACGCGCACGTCGCCTACGAGCGTCAGCGCACGCTCAAGGCCGAGATCATCGCCGACGCGTTCAGGCGGCTCGGGCGGCTGCCGTTGGCGTCGCTGCCGCAGGTGAGGCCGTCGCCGGAACACGCCTACCGCCTGCGGGCGCGGCTCCACGCATCCGGCGGCCGGCTCGGGTTCTTTCGCGAGGGGACGCACGCGCTGTGCGATGCCGAGGCCACGGGCCAGCTCTCGGCTGGCACCGCGGCGTGGATTCGGCATGCGCACGAGGCGCTTCCACCGGCGGCTGCCGCGTCGATCGCCGGCGTCGAGATCGCGGAGAACATCCCCGAGACGGAGCGTGCCGTGCACGTCGAAGCGCGGGGAACCATCGATCCCTCGGCGTGGGGGCGGCTGGCCGAGGGGCTCAGCGGGCTCACGGTGCAGGGCGAGTCGCGTGACGCGGTCGTGGTCGCGGGGACTCCGGCAGTCACCGATCGCCTGTTCGTGGCGGCGTCCGCCGGCGCGCCCGAGATCGTCCTGACACGCCACACCACCGCCTTCTTCCAGGCCAATCGCTTCCTGCTGCCGTGGTTCGTGCAGCACGTCGTCAGCCTGGCCACTGCCGGCCCCGTGCTCGATCTCTACGCGGGCGTCGGGCTGTTCGGCCTGGCCGTGGCCGCGGCCGGCCGCGATCCCGTGACGCTCGTCGAGGGCGACCGTACGAGCGGCGCCGATCTCGAGGGCAACGCCGGCGTATTCGGCGATCGCGTGCGCGTGATTCGCCGCAGCGTCGAGAGCGCGCTCGGCGCCCGGCCTGGCCAGTTCGCCACTTGCATCGTGGACCCGCCGCGCGCCGGCCTGTCGCCCGAGGCGCGGGCCGGCCTGCTGCGCCTGTCGCCGGGGCGCGTCGTCTACGTTTCGTGCGACGTGGCCACGCTGGCGCGCGACGCACGGGCGCTGGTGGATGGGGGCTACGAGCTCGGCGAGATCACCGCGGCCGATCTATTCCCTTCGACGGCGCACGTCGAGACCGTCGTCGTGTTCGACCGGCGCTAACGTCGGCGGCACGCCGCGACGAAGCCGGCGAACAGTCTGTCGAATTCGCCCGTCTTGAAGTTCTCGGGGTGCCACTGCACGCCGACGCAGAAGCGCGATGCCGGGATCTCGGCGGCTTCGATGACGCCGTCCGGCGAGGTGCCGGTGACCACGAGCCCCTGCCCGAGGGCCCGGATGGCCTGATGATGGCGGCTGTTCACGGCGCGTGTGCCGTCGGGGCCTACCAGCGCGGCCAGGCATGAGCCGGGCGCGACGGCCACGGTGTGCGCGAGGGTATCCGGCGGACCCTCGGCATCGTGTTGCAGCAGCGCCTCCGGTTCGCTGGGAATGTCCTGGATGAGCGTGCCGCCGAGCGCCACGTTCAGCACCTGCAGCCCGCGGCAGATCGCCAGCACCGGGAGATCGGCGGCAAGCGCACGCCGGACAAGGTCGATTTCGAAGGCGTCCCGTTCGGGTTCGGATACGTCGCAGGTGGGATGCCGCGCCTCGCCGTAGAGGGCGGGGTCCACGTCGTCGCCGCCGGTCAGCAGGAGCCCGTCCACGCCGTCGAGCGCCGAGGCCGTCGCCTCGTCGAGCGACAGCGCTTTCGGTGTGGCGCCCGCGCGCCGGACGGCCGCGTCGTAGTCGCGCGGCTTCTTGCAGGGTGTAATGGCGACGGTCGGCATCCTTACATCCGCGCCGGCACCTCAACGCCCATCAGATCGAGCGCCCGTGTGAGCTGGGTGCGGACGTAGATGACCGCCGCGGCTCGCCAGCGGCGGACGTCGTCGCGCTCCTCCCTCAGGATGGGTGCCGTGTGATAGAAGCCGCTGAAGCTCTGGGCCAGCGAAAAGGCCCACTTGGCGAGCACCGAGAACTCGAGCGTGCGGATCACCTGCTCGACGACGTCGTCGAGGCGGGCGGCCTCGAGCACCAGCGCCCACACCTCGTGCGATCCGTTGCCGCCGTCGATCTCCGCCGGGGGCACGGTGGCGAGCGACTGCACGAGCGCGGCTTCGGAGACGCCAAGGCGCTCCTCGAGGTTCTGCACGATCTTGTTGGCCCGCACCACGGCGTACTGGATGTAGGGACCGCTCTCGCCGGTGAAGTTGAGCGCCTCGCCGAGGTCGAAGGCGATCACCTTGCCGCGGGAGAACTTCACCATGAAGTAGCGAACCGCCGCCACGGCGAGCATGCTCGCCACGCGGCGCGTATCGGCGTCGGTGAATTCGGGATTGCGCTTGACGACTTCGGCCGTGGCCTTCTGGATCAGCGTGTCGATCAGATCGTCGGCCTTCACGCCGAGCCCCTTGCGGCCCGAGACCTCGACGAACGGCTTGCGGGCTTCCTCGGAGTCGGGCGCGGGGGCGTGGCCGAGCTCGCGCGCCGTCTCGTGTGACAGCGCCACCATCTCGTAGGAGAAGTGGTGCGACCGTTCCGCGCCCTCGGGATTGCCGACGGCGATGAGCGCCTGCTTCAGCAGCTTCTGGAGGTACGACTGCCGCACGTCGATGACGTTGTAGACGTACGACGCCCCGCCGAACGGCGGGTGCGTCGCGGCCCCGTCCGTGCTGCTGGTGGCCCACAGCGGCCCGCCTGGACGTTCCACGAACGCGCGGTAGTGGAAGTCGCGGCCCAGGAGTCCCAGCTTCCAGAACTGGTAGGCGATGTCTTTGCCGACGTAGGTGACGACGCCATTCGACCGCACGATGACTTTCTCGCGCTCGGCCTCGGCACCTTCCTCGGGTGCGTCCAGCGGCCCCTCGGCCGTCACGGCGGGCCCCTCGGTGTCCGGCGCGGCGTCGAGGTCCTCCTGGATCGGCATCACCCAGCAGCCCGCCAGGCGGCCGTCGGCGCGCAGATACACGGCGCCCTTCGCCTTGAGCACCTCGAAGGCCTGCGCCCAGAACTTCAAGCGCAGGATGTCGCCTTCCCAGGTCAGAAGGTCGTAGTCCACGTTGAGGCGCGCCATCGTCAGCAGGTGGCAGCGCACGATCCGATCCGCGATGAACGCCGCCGCCGTGGCGTTGTCGTTGCCGCCGTGCTCGATGTCGTGCAGCGTGGCCGCCCGCACCGCCAGGCGCGCCTTGTCGCCGTCGTACCACTCGGTGACCCGCGCGTAGAGGTCCCAGCAGAAGTAGTCGAAACGCGTGGTGTCGGCGATGTGGCGAATCTCGGCGAGCGATTTCTGCTCGAGCTCGCGGAAGCCGACCACGACGTCCGCCACCTGCACGCCGGTGTCGTCGATGTAGTTCTGCACCTCCACCCGGGTGCCGCGGAAGCGCAGGGCGCGAACGAGCGTGTCGCCCAGTGCGGCGTTGCGCAGGTGGCCGATGTGGGCCGCCTTGTTCGGATTGATGGCCGTGTGCTCGACGATGGCTTTGCCCTCGGCGACCGCCGGAGCCGGGCCGGCTGGCGCCAAGCGCTCAAGCAGAAAGGTGGATCGGTCGAGAAAGAAGTTGAGATATCCGTTGGGCGCGGCCACGGCCTGCCGGACGCCGGCGACCGACGCCGACGCGCCGGCGATTTCGGCGGCGATCGCGCGGGGCGCCTTCCGCAGCCGGCGGGCCAGCTCGAAGGCCACCGGCGTTCCAAGGTCCCCGAGGTCGCGGTTCGGCGGGGACTCGAGGACGATCGACGGCAGGGCGGTCGACTCGAGGCCGTAGAGCTGTGACAGGATGCGGGAGAGGTGCTCGCGAAGGCGGGCGTGGACCGGAAGAATCATCGATTGCGCTATCTTAGTGCGCATCCATGACTGACGCGGGCGTAGGACGCCTGCTCGTAGCCAGCCTGCATCAAGGCATTCAGGACGTGCTGCCGACGCGGCTCGACTTCTACGAGTCGTGGCTCAATCCGGCGGGGTTGCGCGACGGGCGCATCGGCTTGGCGCCCCTGGCGGCGGTGCTCAGCTTTCTCCGCCAGGAAGGCGAGCCGTACGACGAGATCGCTCGCCGTGCCGGCGAGTACACCGCCGAGTGGATGGTGCAGGCCATGTCGCCGGCCGAGCGGCGCTTCACCCACGCGCTGCCGGTGTGGCTGCGGCGTTGGTACGTGATGCGTCTGGCGCGGCGACTTGTCCACCACACCTATGCAGGCAGCCGCGCGATCGTCCGCTGGCGCAGCGGCGGCGTCGGGGCGGTGGACTTGCGCGGATCGTTGTTCTGCCAGGTCCGCGAGCCGACCACGCATCCGCTGTGCGAGTTCTACGCCGCCGCCATCCGCCGCCTCACGTCGCTCTTCGAGCTCGACATGACCGTGCAGACGGAGGGCTGCCGCGCCACCGGCGCGCCAAAGTGCTTGATTGCGCTGGCGCAGCGGCGCGAGGAGGCCGAGCCGTGAGGCGGCTGGCGCGTTGGCCCGTCGTCGCAGCCCTGGTCCTGTTGACGGGCCTGGCTCCGGCGTCCGCATTCGCCCAGGCGGGTGGCCCCGGGCCGCGTCCGCTCGTGATGCCGTTTCAGGCGACGAGCACCGAATCGCGGACCGATTGGCTCGGCGAGCTGGCCGCCGTGGCCATTACCCGCGAGCTGCGCGCCGCCGGCGTGTCGGCCATCCGGCGCGACGACCGCCTCCAGGCGATGGATCGGCTGCGCGTACCGGACGTGCCGCGTCTGAGTCACGCCACGGTCATCCGTCTGGGCAGCGCGGTCGGGGCCACCGTGATCGTCGTCGGCCGTGTCGAGACGGCAGGCGCGGAGCTGGTGCTGCGCGCGCAGCCGATTCGCGTGGACACGGGGTTCATGGCGGCGGAGATCGTCGAGCGCGGGCCGCGCGCCGAACTGTTCGACGTCGCCGGACGCATCGGCCGGCGGGTGATTGGCGCCGGCGCGCCGAGTGCCGCGGCGATTGCCGCGCGTCCGCCGCTGGCGGCCTTCGAGCTCTTCGTGCGCGGCCTCGTGGCGGGCGCCCCCTCGACGCGCATCGCGCTCCTGGGCGATGCCCTCCAGCAGGCTCCGGCGCTCGACGACGCGCGGTTCGCGTTGTGGGACGCGTACACGGAACAGGGCGAACATCAGCGCGCGCGCACGGCGGTCACCGCCGGCCTCGTGACCGGCGACTCGCGGCGTGCCGCGTTCCTCGGCGCCGTCTCGGATTTGCAGCTCGGACGCTTTCAGGAAGCGTTGACGGGCTTCAGCAACCTGCAGCGTGCGCACGCCGACGCGGCGGTCGCCAATAACATGGCCGTCGTGCAGCTCCGGCGGCCCGGCAGCGGCCCGAAGGCCAGCGACCTGTTTCGAGAAGCCACCACGCTCGACCCGACCGATCCCGACCTGTTCTTCAATCTCGGATACGCGCACTGGATCTCGCGCGAGTACCCGCAGGCGGTAGCCGCGCTGCGCGAGGCGGTGCGCCGCAATCCGGCCGACGACGACGCGCATTACGTGCTCGGCGCGGCGCTGCAGGCGTCCGGGTCGGCCGACGAAGGAGCCCGCGAGAAAGATCTGTCGCGGCGTCTCTCGTCGGTGTACAGCGAGCTCGACGCCAGCCGCACGGGCAATTCGGTGCCGCGCGGCCTCGAGCGGTTGAAGATGGCCATCGACGCCGCCTCGCTCGCGCGCGTGGAGAGCGCCATCAGCGCGGCCGGGCAACGCGAGCAGCGCGAGCTGGTGGGCATCTACCTGGCCAATGGCCGGCGCCTGTTCCAGGCCGAGCGGGACGCCGAGGCCCTCGCCGAACTGCGGCGCGCCGTGTTCCTGTCTCCGTACGAGAGCGAGGCGCACCTGCTCATCGGCCGGATCTTTCTGCGAGGCGGGCGCCCGCGAGAGGCGATCGATACGCTGAAGATCTCCGTGTGGAGCCGCGACACGCCGGCCGCGCGGCTCGTGCTGGCCGAAGCCTACGTGGCGGCGCGTGAGTATGCAGCGGCGCGCACAGAAGTGCAGACGGTGCTGGCCGGCGATCCGGGAAACTCTGGGGCGGCGGCCCTGCTGGCGAGCCTCCCGCCGCCGTAAGTGGCTGCGTTTTCACGCAGAATCGTGCTAGGATGAGCGCGACTAACCCATGTCAGATGAAGGACTTCACGAGATCCAGTTGAACGGGAAGCAGCTCGTGTTCCTGTTCATGACGGCGACCGTGGTCGCTGTCGTGATCTTCCTGTGCGGGGTCATGGTTGGTCGCGGGGTGCCGGCTCAGCGGGGAATGCCGGTCCTGGCTGCCGACGGCTCGGATCCCACCACAACCGATGAGGTCCGCAGTGCGGCCTCCGCCACCGACACCGCCGCCACGCCGTCGGCCGCGTCGAGTCCTTCCGCCTCGCCCTCGAGCAAGTTGGACCTGACGTATCCCAACCGCCTCGAAGAGCCGGATCCGGTGGCCGAGGACGTGCCGTCGGGGCTGCCCGCCCACGAGCCGTTCGCGACGACCGCTGTGGCCAGGGTGCCGCCACCGCCACCCGCACCGAAAGCCGACGCGAAGCCGGCGCCGTCGAAGAACGCCGCCGCCGTGGCGACGGCGGTTGCAGCGCCGAAGGATCCGGTCAGCGCGGCGCCGTCCGGTCCCGGGTTCGTCGTGCAGGTGGCTGCGGTGCGCCAGCGTGCGGAGGCCGATGCCATCCGCGGGCGGCTGGCCCGCAAGGGCTACCCGGCGTTCATCGCCACGGCCGGCACGCCGGGTGCGCCCACGTATCGCGTGCGCGTCGGAAAGTATCCGTCGCGGCGGGAAGCGGACACGATTGCGGCCAAGCTCGAACGCGAAGAGCAGTTCAAGCCCTGGGTGACGCGGTAAGGGTCGCACGCACCGCGGATCGGACATGAAGGACAGCACCCATCGTCCCGCTGGCGATCGGCCGGTTGTGCCGGCTGCGGCGGCGAACCTGGCAGACGCGAGCCCGGCACCGCTCTTCGTGATCCAGGACCACCGGCTCCGCTATGTGAACCACGCCTTCGCGGCGCTGGCGGGCGTCGAGGCCTCGGAGCTCGTGGGCCGCGCGTCGCTGGACGTCATTCATCCCGACGACCGCGCACACCTGCTCGAACGCGGCTACGAGCAGCAGGAGCAGAGCACGCGCGGTGTCTCGCGCTCGCAGTTCCGCCTGCGCCGGCCCGACGGGGGTGAGCTCTGGGTCTACGCCACCACCGCACCGCTCGTCTACGAGGGGCGCCCGGCGATCATCGGCACCGCCATCGAGGTGACCGAGCGCCGGCACGCGCAGGAAGCCGTGTCCCGCTCGCAGCGTCTCGAGGCGATCGGCCGGCTGGCCGGCAGCATCGCGCACGACTTCAACAACCTGCTGCAAGTCGTGATCGGGCACGCCGAACGGCTGGCGTCGGGCCTGCCGCAGGACAGCGCGCTGCAAAAGTCCGCCGGCGAGATCCGCGCCAGTGCGTCCCGGGCCGCGCAGATCACGGATCGGCTGCTCTCGCTCGGGCAGCGTCAGGTGCTCGACCCCCGTTCACTCGACATGCCGCGCCTGGTGGCCGATCTGCGGAACGCCATCCAGCGGCGGGTCGGTGCCTCGGTGACGCTGGTGATCCGGCGCGGTCGGCGCGCGAAGCCGGTGCGGGTCGATCGCATGCGGTTGATCCACGTGTTGGCGCACCTGGTCGACAACGCCCGCGAGGCGATGCCCGAGGGCGGCCAGCTGACCGTCAGCACGGAGCTGCTCGAGGTGGACGAGAGCATGCGCGCCGACCGGCCCTGGCTGCGCGTCGGCTCCTTCATGCGGCTGCAGGTCGAGGACACGGGCACGGGCATGGACGCCGCCTTCGCTTCGCGCGCGTTCGAGCCGTTCGTCACGACCAAGCCCAAGGGCCGTGGCGCCGGCCTGGGGTTGGCCACGGTGTACGGCCTGGTCAAGCAGAGCAACGGTTTCATCTGGGTGGAAAGCGCGCCGAACGCGGGCACCCGCGTCGTCGTCCTGCTGCCGATCGATTCGGCGGTCGCCGACGAGGCGCACGCGCCGGTCGTCAGCGCGCCGGCCGTGTCGACTCCGATGCCCGACCTGCCCCGCGTGCTGCTCGTCGAGGACGAAGGGGCCGTGCGCGAGCTGCTGTCGTCGGCGCTCGAGCGCAACGGGTTCGACGTCGTGACGGCCGGCAGCGCCGAGGAGGCGCTGACGCTGGCGTCGCCGGCGTTTCAGATCCTGCTGAGCGACATCAGCCTGCCGGGCATGAGCGGCGTGCAGCTGGCGCGGCAGCTGCGCCGCAGCCTGCCGGCGCTGCGGGTGTTGCTGATGTCCGGCTACGCGCGCGAAGAGTTCTCGTCGGGCCCCAACGCCGTGGACGATCTGCCGTTCATTCCCAAGCCGTTCGCCACGCGCACGGTGGTGGAGCGGCTGCGGTCGCTCATCGAGCCCGCCCGCGAACAGCTGCAGGCGTAAGTGGTCCGCCGCGACGCCGCGCTGGCCGCCCTCGCCGGCGCGCTCCTTGCCCTCAGCTTCCCGAAGTTCGGTCACCCCGCCTGCGCGTGGATCGCGCTGGTGCCGCTCTTTCTCGCGCTGAGCGGCTGGACCGGCCGACCCGGCCCGCTGCCGGGGACGACCGCGTTGCGCGGCGTCTTCCTGGGGCTGATCACCTCGGTCGTGTTCTTCGGCGGCACGCTGTACTGGACCGGCCCCGTGCTCGTCACCTTCGGCGGCCTGCCCGGTCCGCTCGGTGTCGTCTCGGTGCTGCTCCTTGCGATCTATCTCGGGCTCTATAACGCGGTCGGCACCGCCGCGCTCGGGGTCATCCTCGGGCGCTACGGCACGCGCGGGTTGTGGCTGGCGCCCGCGGCGTGGGTGAGCGGCGAGTATCTGCGGGGGACGCTGCTATCCGGCTTCCCGTGGGTGGTGCTGGGCGACAGTCAGGTCGAGGTGCTGCCGGTCGCCCAGGCGGCCAGCGTGGTGGGGGTTTACGGCGTGTCGCTCCTCGTCGCGTTCGTCAACGCCGCGCTGGCGTATGCGCTGCTCGCGCCGCCGCGTATCCGGCTGCGCACGCTCGCGGCCGCCGCGGCCGCGCTGCTCGCCATCGCCGTCTGGGGCACGTGGCGCGTGGCCGACGGATCGCTCACGCGGGCCGGCACGCCGATTCGTGTTGGCCTCATTCAGGGGAACGTCGAGCAGCAGGACAAGTGGGATCCGCGGCAGGCGCGCCGCATCTTCACGACCTACATCGCCATGACGCGCGACGCGGTGCGGCGCGGCGCGCAGTACGTGATGTGGCCCGAGTCGTCCACGCCGTTCATGTTCGAGGAGGAACCGGTGGGCGGTCAGGCCATCCGCGACCTCGCGGCGGAAGTGCGGGTGCCGATTCTGTTCGGGAGCGATCAGATGGAGCGCGGTCCCTCGCCGCACCTGTACAACGCGGCGTTCCTGGTGACGCCCGATCGGCTCACCGCGGCGGTGTATCGCAAGATGCAGCTCGTCCCGTTCGGCGAGTTCATCCCGCTCCAGCGCTGGATCTCGTTCCTGTCCCCACTCGTCGGCGGGCTGGCGACCTTTGCGGCGGGCGACACGGTGACGATGCTCCCGGTCGGAGGGCACAAGGCGAGCACCGCGATCTGCTACGAGGTGATCTTTCCGCACCTGGCGCGGGAAGCGGTCGCCAACGGCAGCGAGCTGCTGACGACGATTACCAACGATGCCTGGTATGGGACGACGTCGGCGCCGTATCAGCACTTCGCGCTGGCGTCGATGCGCGCCATCGAGCAGGGCCGCTATCTGGTCCGCGCGGCCAACACCGGGATCAGCGGCGCGGTGGACCCCTACGGGCGCGTGGTGGCGAAGTCGGCTATCTTTGAACAGACGGGCATGGTGGTGGACGTGCGCTTCCTGCAGGGTCGCACCATCTATTCGCGGCTCGGCGACGTGGCGGCTTACGCGTCGCTGGCCGTGACGGTGCTCGCGCTGGTCGCCTACCGGGGCCGGCGTTAGGCGAGGCTTCGCCGGCGGGCGGCAGGAGGATGTGTGGCAGCAACCCTGGACAACGACGATCTCAAGCGGCAGTACGACGACCTCGCGAGGCGTGCCCTCGAGCTGCGGAGGCATCTTTGAGGGTGCCAACCTCCAATCGCAGCTAGACGAAATCGAAGCCGCCAGCTCGGCTCCCGATTTCTGGAGCCGTCAGGCCGAGGCGCAGAAAGTGATGCAGCGCCGCCGCCGCGTGGAAGGAGACCTGGCGCTGCTGCAGTCGCTCCGTCGCCGGGCCGACGACCTCGGCGTCCTGTTCGAGTGGGCCGCCAACGGCGAGGACGTGGGCGCCGACATCGAGCGCGGGCTGGGGGAGCTCCAGAGCGAAGTGGAAGGCGCCGAGACGAAGAAGATGCTCGGCGGCGACTACGACCGCTCGAACGCCATCGTCACCATCCACCCCGGCGCCGGCGGCACCGAGTCGCAGGACTGGGCCGAGATGCTGCTCAAGATGTATCTCAAATGGGCCGAGCGCCGTGGGTTCGGCCGCGAGGTGATGGACTATCAACCGGGTGACGAGGCCGGGATCAAGAGCGTCACCGTCTTCATCAACGGCGAGTACGCCTTCGGCCTGATGTCGGCCGAGGCGGGCGTGCATCGCCTGGTGCGCATCTCGCCGTTCGACCAGGCGGCGCGCCGGCATACGTCCTTCGCGTCGGTGTTCGTGTGGCCCGAGCTGCCCGAGGACGCCGACGTCGAGATCGACGAGAAGGATTTGCGAGTCGATACGTTCCGGTCGAGCGGCGCTGGCGGCCAGCACGTGAACGTGACCGATTCGGCCGTCCGGATCACGCACCTCCCGACCGGCATCGTGGTGTCGTGCCAGAACGAGCGTTCGCAGCACAAGAACCGCGCGTCGGCGATGAAGGTGCTGCGATCGCGCCTCTTCGACTTGAAGCTCAAGGAGCAGCAGGCGAAGCTGGCGCAGATTGGCGGCGAGAAGCGCGACATCGCGTTCGGCAGCCAGATTCGCAACTACGTGCTGCAGCCCTATCAGATGGTGAAGGACCTCCGCACGAGGATGGAGGTCGGCGATCCGTCCCGTGTCCTCGGCGGCGACCTCGACGGCTTCATCAAGACGTACCTGCTGCAGAAGGCGAGCGGAACCCTGGGCACGCCCGCTGCTGCCGACGACGACTAGAGGCGGGGTAGGCGGAGTAGGCGGAGTGAGCGGAGTAGGGACGAGAGTTCTTACTTACTCTGCCTACTCTGCCCCCTCAGCCCACTCTGCTTACTGGGCCGCGTTCGCCCGAATCGCCGCCGCCAGGAACGTGGTCAACCCCTCGCCGGCGGCGTCGATTGAGGCCCTGAAGCGGTCGTCCGCTTCGTACATGTCCGCAAGACCCGCATGCATCGCGCGGCTGCACGGATAGAACCACGCGTCGATCGACTGCCGGTGGCGCTCGGCCACGCCGAGCGCGGCGGGGGCCGTCGGCTCGATGCCCTGCCGCATCAGCGCCGCCGCATCGGCGTAGATGGCGCCCGCTTCGGCCTGATGGCGTTTCCAGTCCTCGACCGTGTACTTGTTCACGCGACGCTTCGACTCGTCGTATGCGTCGCCGCCCCATCGCTCCTTGACTTCCGCTTCGTATAGGGCCGGATTGAAGCCGCCGAAGAGTTCCTTCACGTCCATCGTTCCCCCCTGCTGGTCGCGGCCTACGACGGCGAGCGCGGCGTCAACCGCGCGCAGCATCTCCTCGAGCGCGTGCGCCTTGGCTGCGAGACGCCGCCGCTGTTCGACGAGCGCCTGGCCATGGTCGAACCGCGGGTCGTCGAGCGAGCGCTTGATCTCCTCGAGCGAGAACCCGAGCTCGCGGCCGATCAGGATCTGCTGCAGCCGCAGCAGGTCGGCGTCCGTGTAGAGACGATAGCCGGCCTCGGTGCGCCCGGTCGGGACCAGCAGCCCGATCGCGTCGTAGTGGTGCAGCGCGCGAATCGACACGCCAGAGAGTCTGGCGATATCGGCGACCTTGTATGTGCGCGGCACCGGCATGGAGGGACTGTGAGGCCTCACGTGGCGTCAGGGTCAAGGGGCGACGTGATGATCGGCCAGAAGCGCGTGGCGCGACAGAAACGCCAGCACCGCCGGCCACGGGCGGGGGCAGTCATTGTGGCCGCAGGGCAGCGGAACGTAGGTGGCGCCGGGCACCGCGGCGGCGAGTGCCTGACCGTGGGCCGCCGGGGCGATCGCGTCGCGCGTGCCATGGAGCACCAGCAGCGGCG
>Ga0209486_10000971_pt1 | contig 12552 bp, 7 predicted proteins | sample NCCompost_FD_187518 | JGI IMG/M metagenome (GOLD analysis project Ga0209486, IMG submission 187518) | Agricultural soil microbial communities from Utah to study Nitrogen management - NC Compost (SPAdes) (version 2) | ecosystem: Environmental > Terrestrial > Soil > Agricultural land | place: USA...
TTCACCAACGACCTCAACCGCGCGCACCGCGTGATCGCGAAGCTGGAGGCCGGCACCTGCTGGATCAACCATTACAACGTGACGCCCATCGAGCTGCCATTCGGCGGCGTCAAGCTCTCCGGCCTCGGGCGCGAGAACGGCCGCGCCGCCATGGAGCACTACACCCAGCTCAAGAGCGTCTACGTCGCGAAAGGCGACATCGACGCGCCGTACTGAGCGCCGCGTGGGCAACGAGGCGTTCGACTACGTCATCGTCGGCGCAGGCTCCGCGGGCTGCGTGCTCGCGAATCGCCTGACCGAGGACGGCAAACACTCGGTGCTCCTGCTCGAATACGGCGGCTCGGACCGTTCCATGTTCGTGCAGATGCCCTCCGCCCTCTCCATCCCGATGGGCATGGACAAGTACGACTGGCGCTACTTCACCGAGCCGGAACCCGGGCTCGGCGGGCGCCGGCTGCACACGCCGCGGGGCAAGGTGCTCGGCGGATCCTCCTCGATCAACGGGCTCGTGTACGTGCGCGGCAATGCGCAGGATTTCGAGCGCTGGGAGTCGGAAGGCGCGAGGGGGTGGAACTACGCGGCCGTGTTGCCGTATTTCCGCCGCGCAGAGACGCGTGCTGAGGGCGGCGACGCGTACCGCGGCGATTCCGGTCCGCTGCAGGTTCGCTGCGGCACGCTCGGGAACCCCCTGCACGCCGCCTGGCTGGAGGCGGGAATGCAGGCAGGCTACCCGCACACGGCCGACATCAACGGACGACAGCAGGAGGGCTTCGGCCGGCTCGACATGACCGTGGGCGGCGGGCGCCGTTCGAGCGCCGCAAACGCGTACCTGAGGCCCGCGATGCGCCGCAAGAATCTCGCCGTGCGCACCGGGGCGCTCGTGACGCGCATCGTGTTCGACGGCCGGCGAGCCGCCGGCGTCGAGTACCGCGCCGGCAACGCCCTGCGGACCGTGAGCGTGCGGCGCGAGGTCATCGTCAGCGCAGGGTCCATCAACTCGCCGAAACTGCTCAAGCTCTCCGGCGTCGGGCCGGCGGCCGAGCTTCGTGAGCACGGCATCACGGTCCTGCACGAACTCCCAGGCGTCGGCGAGAACCTGCAGGACCACCTCGAGTTCTACTTCCAGGTGGCCTGCACCCAGCCCGTCTCGCTTTATTCATCGATGGGACATTTCGCGCGCGCGATGATCGGCGCGCGCTGGCTGCTGTTCAAGGACGGCCTCGGCGCGACCAACCACTTCGAGACGGGCGGGTTCATCAGGAGCCGCACCGGCGTGCCCTATCCCGACATTCAGTTCCATTTCCTGCCGCTCGCAGTCACCTACGACGGCTCCTCGCTCGCCCACGAGCACGGTTTCCAGGCGCACGTCGGCCCGATGCGCTCCAAGAGCCGGGGACACGTCAGGCTTTCCTCGGGCGACGCGCGCGAGAAGCCGAAAATACTGTTCAACTACCTGAGCCATCCGGACGACCTTGCAGAATTTCGCGCCGGCACCCGGCTCACGCGCGAGATCTTCGCGCAGAAGGCTTTCGATCCCTGGCGCGGACGCGAGATCCAGCCGGGCGAGGACGTCCGGACAGACGACGAGATCGACGCCTTCGTGCGCGCGAAGGTCGAGAGCGCCTACCACCCGTCGTGCAGCAACAAGATGGGACGCAGTAGCGACCCGATGGCCGTGGTCGATCCGGAAGGCCGGGTTTACGGCACCGAAGCGCTGCGGGTGATCGATTCCTCGGTCATGCCCTCCATCACGACAGGGAACCTGAACGCGCCGACCATCATGCTGGCGGAGAAAATGGCCGACCACGTCCTTGGCAAGGCGCCGCTGGCGCCGTCTTCAGCACCCTTCCACGTCGTCGGCGACTGGCAGGTCTCGCAGCGATAGCGCCGAAGAAATGGAGAAGCCCATGCGCAGCACAGCCTCCTTCTGCCTGGCATTCCTGCTCACGTCGACGGCGGTGTCGGGCGACGGCCCGACTCGCGCACGCGACCTCGGGGTCCCGTTCGACGGCGCGCCCGGTACCCTGAACGCGATCACCGACGTCGCCGGCGTCGAGGTCGGGCAGGTCACGTTGATCAGCGGCGAAGGAACGCTGCAGCGGGGCAAGGGCCCCGTGCGCACCGGGGTGACGGCCATCCTGCCGCGCGGCCGCAAGTACGACCCGGTCTTCGCCGGCTGGCACTCCCTGAACGGCAATGGCGAGATGACGGGCACGACCTGGATCACCGAGTCCGGATTTCTCGAAGGCCCGGTCATGCTGACCAACACCCACTCCGTCGGAGTCGTACGCGATGCGGTCGTCGAGTGGCAGGTCGAGAACCGCCACTTCGAGCCGCTGCCCGACGAGCCGGACATCTTCTGGGCGTTGCCGATCGTCGCCGAAACCTACGACGGCGACCTCAACGACACCAACGGCTTTCACGTCACGCGTGAGCATGCCTTCGCCGCCCTCGACGGCGCTCGCACGGGTCCCGTCGAGGAAGGCAATGTCGGCGGCGGAACCGGGATGATCACGCACGGCTTCAAGGGCGGCATCGGGACGGCGTCGCGCCAGGTCAAGTCGGCCGCGGGCGTTTACGTCGTCGGCGCCCTGGTGCAGTCGAACTACGGGATCCGCGAGACGCTGCGCATCGCCGGCGTGCCCGTGGGCCAGGAAATCACGGACCTCGCCGCCGGCAGACCTGCGCAGTCGGACGAGCGCGGCTCGATCATCGTGGTGATCGCGACGGACGCACCGCTATTGCCGCACCAGCTCCGGCGAGTCGCCCAGCGCGCATCGCTGGGCCTCGGCCGCATGGGCAGCTATGCCTCCAATGGCTCGGGAGACATCTTCGTCGCATTCTCCACGGCGAATGCCGGGGCCGCGGCGCGAAGCGGCAAGCCGCAGCTCGAGATGCTTCCCAACGACGTGCTGGGCCCGCTCTTCCTCGCGACGGTCGAGGCGACCGAAGAAGCGATCGTCAACGCCCTCGTGGCCGCGAAGACGATGACCGGTGCAAATGGCTTCACGGCGCACGAGCTTCCGCACGACCGGCTGCAGGCGGTACTCAGGAAGTACGGGCGCCTCAAGATGCCGGCCGCGACACGTTAGCCGCCGAGCCGCGCGATCACCGCGGCCAGCGACGGCATCACCCGCTCGATCTCCGCCGCATTCTGCTTCCACTTGTCCGGGCGCGGCTTGGTCTGCGTGTGTTTCGACAGCGGCAGCGGCCGGGCAAGGTACCCTTCGATTCGAGAGTCCATTCCGAGGCCCGCGAAGTCGAGCAGCCTCGCGACGTTCTCACGTGGATCGCGCAACAGTTCCTCGTACGTGAGGCTCGTCCACCGCTCGCGCGGCAGGTCGGCGAGGTCGTCGAGGATGGTCTCGTTGGCGACGCGCCACTGGAAGGCCACGACTTCCTCGAGCGGCCGGCCCTGCAGGCGCTCGTATCCGGGCGGCAGCAGCAGTGACCAGGGCCCGGGCCAGCCGGGCAACTGCCGGTAGGTGACCCAGCCTTTCGCGCGCCAGGCTTCGATCATGCTGGAAAGGTTCGCGCGCGGCTCGCGGCGCAGGAAGATGAACCGCGCGTCGGGAAACACCTCGAGCAGGAAGGGCACGCGCAGCGCGTTCTTCGGCGTCTTCTCGAGCAGGCGCGCTTTCGCGCCGGAATCCGGCGCCTGCCCGTCGCGGTCGACGATCCGCCCGGCGAACCGCCGGCGCAGTTCCGTGACGATGGTCGTGGTCGCGTCGCTGCGCGTCAGCCGGTTGGAACGCGCGATGCCGCGTCCCGGCCGGAGCGCGGCGATACTCTCGATGAGCTGGTGGCTCTCGCCGCCGATCGTGTAGACGCCGGCGGCCTGTGCCAGCGTTTCGAACAGGAGCGTGCTGCCGGCGCGCGGTGCGCTCAGGATCACGATCGGGCGGTCGAGCACCGGCGGCCTAAAAGACTCCGGCACCGCCGTCGGCTCGATCACTGTCTGAGGCGCGCTCGCAGTCGCTTCGATCCTTGGGACTTCCACCGTCGGTAGCTCGACCTGCGGTAGCTCGAGCGTCACCGTCTGCGTGCCGACCGGCGGCGCGGGCGGTAGCTGCACGGCGGACGCCGGCGCGGCGGCGTTGAACTCCACGGCCTCGTGACGCCTGTCGCCTGCCCCACCAAACAGCATTGCGAAAAGCCGCGCATACAGGACATTGCGCGCCAGGTAGCCGTTGCTGGTTACGCGTACGGGCGGCAATTGCCGCAGCCTCTGGCGAGTAGCGTCGACGAGATGCTCGAAGTGCGACTGCGTGCCGGCAGCAGTGCCATGCAGGTACCAGAGCGAACGCCAGTCGTGACAGAAGTCGATCACGATGGACACGAAATCGCGCATGGCTGCCGACGATTCCGCGCTGCCGTCGATGGGCCCGATATCGGCGAGCAGATCGAATGCGAGCTGTTCAACCTCCGAGGGCGGCATAAGCGGGGAAACGTTGATACGCTCCAGTAGCAGCTGCGGGCGCGCGGCGGCGTCATAAGGGACGAATTTCGCCTTGTCCGGCGGCCGATCGAAGTCCTGTGCTTGGCCGCTCAAGGCAATGCGCCAGAAGGAGGACGTGCCCGCTGTATCGGCGACGAGGTGAATGCGAGGCTCGCTCGCCGGATTGAAGACCTTGTGGTGGCGCCAGTTGTCGAAAATCCACGCTTCCCCGGCAGCCATGTGCACGCTCATGTCGCCGCAGTGAAAGCGGACTTCGGGCCTGGTAATCACCGGAATGTGAACCCGAACGCGAAAGAACCAGTGATGGTTCGTGTCGCTATGCTGCGGAACGGATCCGCCGCCCGCGATCCGCATCAGGCGCGAGCGCGACCAGACGGTTCCGAAGGATGCAAGCACCTGCTGCAAGTAGGGGCTGGCAAGCAACGCCGGCGTGGGCAGCATTTCCCCGGCGACGAGGTCGTTTTGCTTTCCGCCGACCGTAATGAGCCGAACGGCCGTATTGCCTTCATACTCCTGCGGGTGATGCGACCAAGCCGCCGTGGGCAGCGCCTCCACTTCCGCCCGCAGGCGTTCCGCGTCGAAGCGGACCGGCAAGCGGAAAAAGGGCTTCGGTAGCTTCAACCCGCCCGCTTTAGTCGTAGCCGGCGCCGAACCGGAAGCTCGCCGTGACGCCCCAGGTGAGCGGCTTGCCATAGACGCCCGCGACCACGCCCGCGAACAGCGAGCTGTCGAAGGCATAGACGCGGTATTCCTCCTCGAACAGGTTGTTCACGAAGGCCGCGACTTCCCAACGGCCGTCCGGCGCGGCATATCCGATGCGCGCGTTCGCGACCGTGTACGACTCCTCCTGCTCGACCGGGGCGCACAGCGTCGTAAAACAGAAGTCATCCGAGTAGATCACGTCGCCCTGGATGGACGCGGTTCCCGCCCCGAGCGGGAACTCGTAGCGCGCGAGCGCGTTGGCCGAAACGCTCGGCGCCTGCGGCAGGTCGTGGTCCACGATCGTGGACTGGTCGGGCAGCCGGATGTCCTTCACCTTGCTGTCCATGAACGAGGCGCCGAGCTGCAGCGTCAGCCGGTCCGTGGGGGCTGAGTTCAGCTCCACTTCGAGCCCCTGCGCAGTCGCATCCTGGTTGGTGACGGTCTGGACCTGGCTGATTTGCGAGAAGGCCTGGTAGTCTTCGTAGTCGTAGTAGAAGGCACTGACGTTCAGCGTCGTCATGCCCCCGGCGAAATTCGACTTCATGCCGACCTCAAAGGCGTTCAGCGTCTCGGGGTCGAAGGGGATGCCGTTCACGAAATCGACCTCGGTGCCACCGTACGGCGTGCCGGTCGAGAACGTGAAGCCGCCGCTCTTGCTGCCGCGGTTGTAGGACAGGTACCAGAGCAGGTCGTCGCTCGGCTGGTAGTCGAGCTCCACGCGCGCCGTGAAGTCGTCGAACGTCGCATCGGCGTCGCCGGGCGTGACGAGCACCCCGGTCTGGTCCGTCGTGTTCGGGAAGATCTCGTTCTTGTTGAAGATGATGGTGACCGGCGGCGACAGGTCCGGAACTTCCGGCGCGGAAGCGAAGTACGCGCCCTCGCGCGAGTCGCTCCAGTAGCGCAGGCCGCCGACGAACTTCCAGCGATCGCTGAAGCTCCACTCGTCCTGGAAGAATGCGGCGTACGAGGTTGTCTGCTGCGAGAAGGCGACGTCCGGGTCGTAGCCGTAGAACGGGTCCGCGAACTTGCCGGTGTAGTCTCCGTCCACGTCCATGTAGAACACGCCGCCGACCAGCTCATGGTCGCCGGCCGACCATGACAGGCGGAATTCCTGGGAGACCTGGTCGAGGTCGCTGCCCTGGAAGAAGAACACGCCATCAACCGGCGAGGCGTCGCCCCCCTCGGTATAGAACTTGTCGGAGGTCTGGTAATCCGTGATCGAGGTGAGCGTCGCGCCGCCGAAGTCGTGGTCCACCCGTACTTGCGCACCGAGGATCTCGCGGTCCACGGTGGACGGCTCGGTCTCCGCCGTCTTCCACGGATCGCCGCCGCGGCTCGGAATGATGGCGTCGTTGCGGAAACCGGTGCCCGCCTCTCCGGGGTGGTCGGTCGCACCCTCTCCGAACCAGAATTCGCAGGTGACGTCCGCCGGCGTGAACTCGCCCTGGTTCTGCGCGTTCGGGCAGGCGGGTTCGTGGGAATAGATCCCGGCCTGCGTCTCGCCGTCCGCCTTCATGTAGCGGACAATCGTCTGCACGTCCGTGGCATCGCCCGGCTGCCATGCGAGCGTGCCGCGCAACGCATAATGATCGTTGCCGCCGCGATCGGGCACGCCGGGCATGATGGACTCCATCCAGCCGTCGTCCTGGTTGGCGATGAAGGCGATGCGGCCCTGGACGTTGTCGCTGAGCGGGCCGGAAAGGGCGGCGTCCAGGATCACCTGGTTGAAGCTGCCGACGGTCAGGTTGCTGTAGCCCTCAAACTCGTCGGTCGGCTTGTTCGAGATGAACTGGATGGCGCCGCCCGTCGCGTTGCGGCCGAACAGGGTTCCCTGCGGGCCGCGCAGTGTCTCGACGCGCGCGAGGTCGAACACCGGGAAGCTCGCGAGGTTGATCGAGCTCGAATAGCTGTCGTCCTGGTAGACCGCGACCGGCGGCTCCTGCTGGTCGCCGTAGTCGTTCTGCGCGACGCCGCGGATGTTGAACACCACCTGGGCGCTCGAGTACGCGTTCATCTTGAGGCCCGGCACGGCTTTAACGATGTCGGTCGCGGTCGTGATGTTGAGGTTCTGCAATGCGCTCTCGCCGATCGGCGTCACCGCGATGCCGACGTCCTGGATGTTCTGCTCGCGGCGCTGCGCCGTGACGACCACTTCCTCGAAGCGCGTCGTGGCAGGTAGCGGAGGCGTTTCCGCCTGGTCGGCACGGACCGGCTGGGAACCGCAAGTCACCGCAGCCAGGAGCGCGACGCGAACCGCGCTCCGGACATCTGTCCGACGAATGCTCTGCATGAAACCCCCTCGCCCCGAAAGTTTATGGGTAATCCGACCGATTGACCTCACGCATCCATTCGTGGACGTAGTCCGAAAAGGAACGCGCGACCTCCAGATGGTACTCCTCGGCGCTGCGCCGCCACAAAACGACCTCGGCCTTCGCAAACAAGGTGCGCGCGCACATGCCGACCGGAAAAGCCTCGGGATCGAGGTCCAGCGGGCAGCCGCTCGCAAGGAGGTCGCGCGCCCGGGGACCGTTCACGGCAACGGCCGACTGGCGCTGGCTCACGTCCACCAGCGAGTGAGCAAGCCCTTGAAGCGCCGCACTGAGTTCCGCCTGGAGCCGTTGGTTCTGCCCGGCCGGCGCCAGCAGCAAATGCTCGTCCGGTCCGAGCCACAGGGCAGCGCGTTCCGCATCCGCGTGGGCCCGGCAGGCAATTTCCGGCACTGCAAGACCGAAGGACTTGCCTGCCGCTTCGCGCACGGGCCGTCCGCCCTGCAGGATGAAGCGGGCCGCAGGCGGGAGGCGCCGGATCTCGTCGATCTCAGGCATGAAGGCGTGCTCCCTCCGGATCGTAGAAAACCGGCCGCGTCACCGTGACCGGGACCTCGCCCGCGGGCATCGGCACGTACAGCGTCGCGCCTTCGCGCGCGCGGCCGCCCGCCACCATCGCGAGCGCGATCGAATGCCCGAGGGTCGCGCTCGCATAGGACGAGGTCACGTGGCCAATGACCTTCATGGGCGTCGCCTGCCCGGGCGTCTCGACGACCTGCGCGCCCTCCTCGAGCACGGTGCCCGCGTCGAGCGTACGCAGGCCCACGAGCTGCCTGCGGTCCGGCGACTGCATCGAGGCGCGCTCGAGTGAGCGCTTGCCGACGAAGTCCGGCTTCTTCCGGCCAATGGCCCAGCCGAGGCCGGCGTCGAGCGGCGTCGCCGTGCCGTCCGTGTCCTGGCCGACGATGATGTAGCCCTTCTCGGCGCGCAGCACGTGCATCGTTTCGGTGCCATAGGGCGTGATGCCGGCGGCGGTGCCCGCCTCGCAGACCGCTTCCCACACGCTGCGGCCGTGGTCGGCCGGCACGTTGATCTCGTATCCGAGCTCGCCGGTGAAGCTCACTCGAAACAGCAGGCCCGGCGCGCCCGCGACGCGCCCTTCGGCCACCGCCATGTGCGGCAATGCGGCGGGCTGCAGGTCGATGCCCTGCACGAGCGGGGTGAGCACCTGCCGCGCGAGCGGTCCTTGCACGGCTATGACGGCCCACTGCTCGGTGACCGAAGTGAGCCAGACTTCGAGGTCTGTCCATTCCGTCTGGCGGTAGTCCTCCATCATCGCGAGCACGCGCGCGGCGCCGCCCGTCGTCGTCGTCACGTGAAACCGGTCCGGCGCGAGGCGCGCGATCACGCCGTCGTCGTAGACGAAGCCATCGTCGCGCAACAGGATCCCGTAGCGCGAGCGCCCCGGTGCAAGCCCGGAAAAGTCGTTGACGTACAGGCGGTTCAGGAATTCCCCGGCGCCGGGACCGCAGACCGCGATCTTCCCGAGCGTGGAGGCGTCGAAGACGCCGGCGCCCGCACGCACGGCGCGGCATTCACGTGCAACGGCCGCACGCATGTCCTCGCCGGCGCGTGGAAAGTAGCGTGCGCGCTTCCACTGCCCGACGTCCTCGAACACCGCGCCACGGCGCACGGCCGGCTCGTGCATGGGCGTCGTGCGCACCGGGTCGAACAGTGCGCCACGCGCGAGTCCCGCGAGGCTGCCGAAGCTGACCGGCGTGTACGGCATGCGGAACGTCGTGTGGCCGACGTCCGGGATCGCCCTGCCCAGCTGACCGGCGACGATGGCGAGCACGTTCAGGCTCGAGGTCTTGCCCTGGTCGGTGGCCATGCCCGCCGTGGTGTAGCGCTTCACGTGCTCGATCGATCGAAAGCCTTCCCGGCTTGCGAGCGCGAGGTCGCGCGCCGTCACGTCGTTCTGGAAATCCACGAACGCCTTCGAACCCCTGCCTGCCGGCATTGCCGCGGCGACGCCGGCGGCGTCCGGCAGCCGCTCGCCGCCGCTCACCTCGAAACGCATCGCTGGCGCCGGGTGTCCGCTCCCGCGAGCCGCGGCAAGCCCCGCGGCTGCGCCGTCCGCGAGCGCGGCCGCGAGGCCGAACACGCCGCGGGCTGCGCCCGCAGGGTGCGCGCGCTCGGCCGGTTGAGACGGAACAAAAGACCGCGCCGCGTCGCTCCAGGTGAGCCGGCCGCGCGACTGCGAGAAGAGATGTACCGCGGGCACGTGGCCCGCGGACATCAGCACGAGGTCGCAGGCGAGGCGCCGCCCGTCGATGTCGATGCGGGAGACGCGAAGCCCGCCCCCCGTGCCTCGCACGGTCGCGCCCGCGAGGATCTCGATGCCCGCGTCGCGCGCGGCGTCGGCAGCGGCCCCGGGCATGCCCGCCCTGAGATCGGCGATCGCCGCGATCGCGATGCCGCCCTTCGCGAGCTCGAGCGCCGCGCGGTAGGCGCCGTCCGTAGTCGTCACCACGACCGCACGTGTGCCTGCGCGCACGCCATAACGGCCCAGGTAGCTACGCGCCGCACCGGCGAGCATCACGCCGGGGCGGTCGTTGCCCGGGAACACGAGCGGCTGCTCGATCGCGCCGGTCGCGAGCACGACTTCGCGCGCACGGACCTGCCACAGGCGCTCGCGCGCCCGGCCCGCCGCGGGATCCGCGAGATGGTCCGTGAGCCGTTCGACGAGCCCGAGGTTGTTGTGCGGAAAGTAGCCGAATGCCGTCGTGCGCGGCATCACGCGCACGCGGGGATTGCCGGCGAGCTCCGCGAGGCTCCACGCGAGCCAGGCGTCGGCCATCTCGCCGTCGATGCTCACCGGGCAACCGTCGAGCAGGGAGCCGCCGGGCTCCGCCTGCTCGTCGGCGAGGATCACGCGCGCGCCGCCCGCAGCCGCCGCGAGCGCCGCGGCGAGGCCCGCGGGCCCGGCGCCGACGACGAGCACGTCGCAATGTGCATAGCGCTGAACGTATCGGTCTGGATCGGGCTGCGACGGCGCGCGTCCCAGGCCCGCCGCGCGGCGGATCATCGGCTCGTAGAGCGCCGCCCAGGCCGCGCGCGGCCACATGAAGGTCTTGTAGTAGAAGCCCGCCGGAAAAACCGGCGACAGCACGTCGTTCGCCCTGCCGACGTCGAACCAAAGGCTCGGCCAGCGGTTCTGCGAATGCGCTTCGAGCCCGTCGTAGAGCTCGACCTGCGTCGCGCGCAAGTTCGGGGTCTCGCGCGCCGCGTCGCGGCGCACCGTCACCAGCGCGTTCGGTTCCTCGGCGCCGGCCGTGACGATACCGCGCGGCCGGTGGTACTTGAACGAGCGCCCGACGAGGTGAACGCCATTCGCCAGCAGCGCAGAGGCCAGAGTGTCGCCGGCAAGTCCCTCGTAGTCCACGCCGTCGAAGCGGAAACGATGAGTGCGTGCGCGGTCGACGCGCCCGCCCTGTGCGGTCCGGTATCCGCTCACGGCGCGCGCTCCCCGACCTTGTAGGTGCCGGCGAAGCGGTCGCTCGTGGTGTCGCGCAGCGCGTTGAAGAAGCGCCCGCAGCCGCGCACGTGACGCCAGCGCTCGGCGTGCAGGCCGCGCGGGTTGTCGCGCAGGTACAGGTAAGCCGCCCAGTCGTCGTCGGACAATTCTTCCGGGCGCGCGGGCCGCGCGAGGTGCGCCTGCCCGCCATAGGAGAATTCGATCTCCGGGCGTTCGCCGCAGTACGGGCAGTGAATCAACAGCATGTCAATGCGCCACGCCGGCGGCGGCGGCCTCGTCGATCAGCCGTCCCTCGCGGAAGCGCTCGAGGGAAAACGGCGCGGCGATCGGGTGCGGTTCTCCTTTCGCCATCGTCCAGGCGAATACCTGCGCGGAGCCGGGCGTCGCCTTGAAACCACCCGTGCCCCAGCCGCAGTTCACGAAGAGCCCGCCTACCTCCGTTATGCCGATGACGGGCGACCGGTCCGGCGTCACGTCGACGATGCCACCCCAGTTACGCAGCATCCGAAGGCGCCGGAAGCAGGGGAACAGCTCGCAGATCGCCTCGAGCGTATGCAGGTCGACGTGCAGCGCGCCGCGCTGCGTGTACGAGGTGTACGCGTCCGTGCCCGCGCCGATGACGAGCTCGCCCTTGTCCGACTGGCTGATGTACGCGTGCACCGCGTTCGACATGACGACGCAGGGGAAGACGGGCTTGACCGGCTCCGAGACCAGCGCCTGCAGCGGGAAGCTCTCGAGCGGGAGGCGGACGCCCGCCATGCGCAGGACGACGCTCGAGTTGCCGGCGGCGACGACGCCGACCTTGCGCGTGCGTATGAGGCCCCGCGTCGTCTCGAGCGCTTCAACCGCCCCGCCCGCGTCGCGGCGGATGCCCGTCACCTCGCAGTTCTCGAGGATGTCGACGCCGAGCGCGTCGGCCGCGCGCGCGTACCCCCAGGCAACCGCGTCGTGGCGCGCCGTGCCGCCGCGGCGCTGCAGCGTCGCGCCGACGACCGGGTAGCGCAGGTCCGGGCTGATGTTCAGGGGCGGACAGAAGGCCTTGGCTTCGGCGGGCTCCAGCCATTCGTTGTCGACCCCGTTCGCGCGGTTCGCGTGAACGATCCGCTTCAGCACCTGCGCGTCGTGCACGCTGTGCGCGAGCATCATGACACCGCGCGGTGAGTACATGACGTTGTAGTTGAGATCCTGCGAGAGGCCCTTCCACATCTTCAGCGCGTGGTCGTAGATCGCGATGCTCTCGTCGAACAGGTAGTTCGAGCGGATGATCGTCGTGTTGCGGCCCGTGTTGCCGCCGCCGATCCAGCCTTTCTCGACGACGGCAATGTTCGTGAGGCCGTGCTCGGCGGCGAGGTAGTAGGCCGTGCCGAGCCCGTGGCCGCCCCCTCCGATAACGATCGCGTCATAGGCAGGCTTCGGCTCGGGCTTGCGCCATTGCTCGCGCCAGCCCTGGTGCCTGCCGAGGCTGCGCCACAGCAGGCTGAGTCCGGACCAGGATTGCCGCTTCAGGCGCGGAGTTCCTTGTTTTCTGGATCGTAGGGCGAGTCCACCAGCACGGTCGCCTCCTTGCGCTCGCCGAGGATCTCGAT
>Ga0209486_10000972_pt1 | contig 12542 bp, 8 predicted proteins | sample NCCompost_FD_187518 | JGI IMG/M metagenome (GOLD analysis project Ga0209486, IMG submission 187518) | Agricultural soil microbial communities from Utah to study Nitrogen management - NC Compost (SPAdes) (version 2) | ecosystem: Environmental > Terrestrial > Soil > Agricultural land | place: USA...
GGTACCCGTTGTGCCGCACCGAGCAGTTCTGCTGAACAACATGGTGCCGCCTGCGCCTGCCTCAACTCTCGTCGAAGTGGTTGTATTCGAGCCAGTACCATTTGAAGGACCTGGCGAGATCCTCGAGCTGGTCCGGGGTCGGCGGTTTGACCAGGTAGGAGTTGGCGCCGAGCGCGTAGCAGCGGCTCAAGTCGCTTGCTTCGTTGGAAGACGTGAGCACGATGACGACCAAAGAGTCCAGATTTTTCTGGCGCCGGATCCATGCCAGCACGTCGTGCCCCGAGATGTACGGCAATTTTAGGTCGAGAAACACCACCGCCGGCAGCGGATAGCTGTCCCGGTCGGCAAACTTGCCGGCGCCGCTCAAATAGTCCAGCGCCTCCTGGCCGTCCTCCACGACGCAAAGCTCGTTGATCACGTGCGCGGCCTTGAGGGCCCGCTTCATCAGGAACACATCGTCTTCATTATCTTCGACCAGCAGTAACGCGCGATTCGTCGTGGTCATATTTCTCCCCCGTTCAATAACAGCCAGAAACGACTCCCGTGATTTTCCTCCGACTCGACCCCCGCCTCGCCATTCATGCGCTGCACGGCTTTCCGAACAATCGCCAGGCCGATACCCGTCCCACCATACTTTTTCTCTGGGTGGACCTGGCCGAATATCTGAAAAATGCGCTGGTGATGCAACGGGTCGATGCCGATGCCGTTGTCCTCGAACCATATGCGTATTTTGCCGTCGACTCGCTCCGTGCGAATGCAGACCTCAGGCACGACACCGGGCGGCACGAACTTGACCGCGTTGCCGAGCAAATTCGTCACGCACTGGGTCAGATAGGCGTCATGACCGAGCACCCGATGCAGAGGGACCTCCACCGAGATGCGCGCTAGCGGCGCCTGAAACTCCGGATTGGCGGAAATAATATCATCGACGAGACGCTCCAAATAGACGGGGTGCAAATCGATCTCGCCTTTCGCCACCCTGCTGTAGGCGAGCACGTCCTGAATCAACAGATCCAGGCGGTTGGCGCCCCTGAAGATTCGGTCCAGGTAACGCTTCGCTTCCGCATCCAGCCGACCGTCGTAATCGGCCAGTAAAGCCTTGGCGTAACCTTGCATGGCGCGCAGCGGTGCCCGCATGTCGTGCGAGATGCTATAGGAAAACGCTTCCAATTCGCCGATGGTCTCTTGCAACGTCGCGGTGCGCTGCTCCACCAGCGCATCGAGGCGCTTGGCTTCCGACTTCATCAATTCCTCGGCCTGCTTTTGCAACGTGATGTCATTGTCGGTAATCAGCACTCGCGCCAGATTGGTTCCGGTCTCGTGGTCCAGGACCCAGCGCGTGCTCACATGAATACGGGTGCCATCGCGCCGCCTCTGGACCAGCTCGCCGGCCCAACGACCCTGTCGCTGCAGCTTGTCCATGATTTGCTCCAGCGGCTCGGTAAATTCAGTTTGAAGCAATTGGTGTTTCTGTTTGCCGAGCGCCTCCGCACCGGTCCAACCATAGACTTCCTGTGCGCCGCGGTTCCAAAATTGAATGACACCTTGTAAATCACGCACGATGATTGCGTCGGTGCTCAGATCCAACAAGCGCGCCTGTTCGGCGAGGCTTGCCTGGTTTTCCTGAGTCTCAGAGAGCATTCTGTTAAAAGCGTCGGTGAGCGTCCCCAGTTCATCGTCGGTCAACTTGGGCGCGCGCACGGAGTAATCGCTCTGCCGTGTAATAGTTTCGGCGGCTTGGGTGAGTGCCAAAATGGGTTCGGAAATGCGCTTCTGCAACAGCGTCGACAGCATGAAAGCGATGCCGAACGCGCCTGCAAGAACGATGAGCACTATAATCCCGTAACGCCAAAGTTGTTCGTACAAGCCGCGGAAAGAAGATCGCAGATACAAAGTGCCGATCGGTTTTTGTTCTTGCAGGACAGGCACAAAGAGAACCAACGCCCCATCTCTGAATTGATGGCCTTTGCCTGCCACTGCGGAAGGGAGCAAAGAAGCTGGCAATGCCGGCGGATAGGTGGCGAATATGTTGCCGTCGTCATCATACACTGCCGCGGCTTCGATGTCGGACTGGGCTCGAAGCGCGGCCAAAATTTCCTCGGCAATCGCTTTATTGTCAAAGGCCAGCGGCGCTACGCTGTTATCGGCAATGACTGCGGCCAATGTGGAAAGGTTACGGACGAGTTGCGCGCGAAAATCGATCGCTTCGTAGATTACGAAAGCGCCGGCGGTCACGAATAGAACGATAACGCTGGCGAGCAGGATAACTGCCCGCACGCGCTTTTGGATCGAGGTTTGCCGTTGTGCCATGATCTATTCAACGACTTCCGCCGAGCGCAACAGCCGCGAATCGAGCATGAGTCGGGCGGCGGTAACCGGCTTAAGATGGATGCGGAGCCTGATTTTGTTCTGCTCAGTCAGGAATCGAATCATCGTCTCATAAGAACTCGCCACGCCCTCAGCATCCAGGACCGTGAGAACGCTCCTGCCGGCTAGCGCAGCGCTGATCTCCTTGGCCTGGCGTGGACCGGCGCCCGTAATGTAAAGAATATGGCACGATCTAAGTTGATCCACGGCGCGGTGTTGTTGCACGACAAGCTTCCGGCCATGCGCCGTCTCGCCGGCTACAGCCGCATTCAAAGCATCACCGAAAGGATTCTCTCCAAGGATACAGATCACAATCGGGCTCTCGGGACTCTGAAAAGCATCGCTCGGCCATTGGGTGAACTGCGCCAAACGCCAGAGGAAAACCGCCTTTAACGGATATTCCTTGGAGACTTGCGCCGAAGCGGGCGCGGAAAGAGCGGCCGTGCCGGCAAGCATGAATAGCACAGCGACGAGCGCACTGAGAAATCCCCCTTTTATCCCCCTTTGACAAAGGGGGAGAGAGGGGGATTTTCGACTGCAGCCGCGCATCGGCACGTCGCTCAAGGGAGACACCTTATTATTTACCCTTCGCGCCATTTTCGCCTGTCCAAAATTTCCACGTCACCTTGCCGTAAACGCTGCGCGGAATCTCCTGGCGTGTCGCCGGCGCGCCGAATTCACTATGTCTTTTCTCCAAAAGATTTTGCCCGACGATGGCAAATTCCCAATTCGGCGTCGGCCGCCAGCCTATCCGCAAATCGAGCGAGACGTAACTCGGTACCAGCGGCCCGCGCTGGTTGAGATTGTCGACGTAACGGAGCACCGAATCGAACTCGAAGTTCGCCGGCAAGTTGATCATGGATTGAATCAGAAACTGATGATGGGGATCGTTGCCTTCGCCACGACCGCGATTGATATCCTGGCTATCGCCCAGCTTCACGTGTTTTCGGAAATATGTGTAACCGCCACGGAGCCGCCACCAGTTCATGGCCTGCCACGTAAGCGACAATTCCACACCATAGGTTTTCGCCCGCAAGCCGTTCAAAATAATAAATTGTCCGGGCGCGCCGGCGATCGGCTCGACGCTCCGAATATCGTCGTAGTCGTTAAAAAAACCGGCGAGTGAAAGACCCAGTCTCTCCGCGAGCTCGGTTCGATAGCCGAGCTCGTAGGCGATAACTGTCTCCGAGTCGAAACGATCTCCACCGCCGCGCAGCAGAAATGGCGGAGCGCCGGGCGCGAAGAATTCGGTATCGATGCGGCTCGGTGTGCGGACCGCGCGCGAAATCGCCGCCCAGAGTGTATGGTTGGCTGCCGGCAGCCACGCAAGACGCGCGCTCGGCTGTACTTCGAAGCCGGAAAAACTGTTGTGCTCGAATTTCGAACCCATGGTGAGAATCAACTGGTCTTTGAGCAGGGTAACTTCATCCTGCACAAAGCCGTTGACGAGATGGAGATCGCGGCGTCCAGGTAAAAAGGCGAGTGCCGGGGTGTTCTTGACCTCGTCATGCATGAAGCGATAGCCAGCGCCCCAAATCAGCCGGTTGCGCTCGCCGAGCGAGAAACGATGCTGAAGCTCGATGTCGTAGGTGTTCAGAACTTCCGAAATCGCGCCGGGAATCCGGCGACGCGTTCTGTCCCAATAAATTTGTGCGGAGACCTCGGACTCGCCCGCCAGCGGCTGCGTCCAACGCCCAATCAGGTTTTGCCCGTCCACGCTCACATTTCCCGGACCGGTCTGGCCGATGTCGCCGCCGTAGAAATTGCCGTTCACCCTTACCTCGGCGCCGCTTGCCGGCAGCCAATCGGCGCGAAAGCCTCCCTGTCCCAGGTGCCAGGCTGTATCTGCATCGCTCCCGTTGCGAAAAACCGTGTTGTCCCGATCGAAGCCCATGCCGTAGACCCGGAAGTGAATGTCCTTGCCGATCTGGCCGCCATAGCGCGCATTGCCGAAACCTCTCAAGAACGAACCGCCGCCGGCGCTCAAAAGTCCGCCGTGAGTATCGCGCGCGCTCTTCGTTATCACATTGATCACGCCGTTGACGGCGTTGGAGCCCCACAGCGTCGCTCCCGGACCGCTGATCACTTCGATGCGCTCGATGTCCTCCAGCATCACGTTTTGCACGTCCCAGAAAACTCCAGAGAAAAGCGGCGTGTATACGGTCCTGCCGTCGATCAGGACTAATAGCTTGTTTGCGGTGCTGGCGTTGAACCCTCTCGCGCTAATGGCCCATTGACTGGAACTGATTTGCGCGACTTGAAGATTGGACGCCAAGCGCAAGGCTTCCGGCAGGCTTGTCGCGCCGGAGCGCCGGATTTCTTCCGGGGTGATGACTTGAATAGCGGATGCGGCGTCGACGAGGCGCTCGGGTCGCCTCGAAACCGTGGTGATCTCGAGATTGAAGAGTTCTTCGAAGGCGAGCTTTTTGAGCGCGCCGACGTCGCTCGTGACTTGACTGCTGGTTTGCGCGATGGCGGGATTGGCGAGAGCGCTGAGTAAGAGCAACGTCAATGTTCCCCGAGGGGCTGATGATTTCTGTTTGGCAAAACGGAGTAGAGTGTTCAGCATGCGGACCCCTCGCAGAGTAACGGATTTCGAAGCGACAATCTTCAATCGCTGACTTTCAGATTCGGCGATGCTGTATCTTCGACTTCAGGACGTGTAAAAGATTTCAACCATTGAAATTAAAAAATGTTTTTCTTAATAACTAAGCGCGCCGGTAGTGTCAACTTATTCCTCTGAAAACGTAATTCTCCGTCCCAAAAGCGAGAAAACACTTTAGTAGAGAGCTACAAAACGGGCGGACTTGGCGTCCGTTGATCACGGTTTGTGAATTCACCGGAAGTCATTCCAGTGGTCGTTCGTCAGAAGCAAGCTCAGACGCAACGGCGAATAAATCCGTCCTTCGATTTACCCGCGTTACGTTCGACAAAGACGACGCAAGAGCTTTTTCTGCGGACGCGCCGTGTCCTTGCCGAAAGTACTTGAACTGCCCGGCTTTTTGATAGCTAAATAGTGGCTGGGCTTATTGGCATCCAGCGCTGTTGCGCCCGGGAATTACGGCATGACCTTACTCGTCTCGATACCTATCGCACCTTACCAATCATTATTGGGCCGCTGTCTCCTGGCGAGTCGCGAGTATGCACTCCTTAAGAATTCCGTCATCAATCACGTGCCGACGAGCAAATTTGCAACGAGTGCCGCGTTAAAAAAGAACGCGGAGAGTGCAATAGCCCACAATGAGTTCGCTTGAGACACATCAACCAGCGCACGGCTTAGGAGAATAAAACCTATCCCGTGCCATTCTGCTGCCATCCACCGGCAAATTCTACGTAGCACTTTCGCGACAATAACTATTCGATGGTGAGGTCATAGTGTGTTGCTCTTGCCAAAAGGAGATACCCTTGATTAATTGTCGCTTTTCCGACATTGCACATTTGACAACAACGGGTGATTGCTATTTATTCGGGTTGTGAAACTCCGTGAACATCCGCTGCTACTAAAGAATTGGCCGCCGGTTTGGACGCAAACAAAAAAAGAAGGCGGCAATAAATTAGTCAGAGGGGAAGTTGGAGTTCTCAATTATGTCCATTCCAATCCCAAGGTATCCGGTAAGTGCTACTTGGTCATGGACTACGAGGGCGAGAGCTACGTCGGCACCATGACCTTTGTAAGTCACGCCTTCTGTAAGCAATTTGGCGATCTTCTCAACCGCAACTTAAAACGACCCATCAAAGACATTGGCGATTTGGATTTGTCGCACCCCCTTTAAATTTCCCCAGCAACACACCAATACCCCGCTACCAACTATTCGGTCCTCCCGCGATCTGATATGAAACGTCGACGTTAGACAGCTATTGAAAATAGATGAGGGACAGCCAGACGCTGCGACAGCTCCGGCCGGCTCAAGGCCGATTGGAGATTAACAGCACGCGCTCGAGAAACACTTCCAGCAATGAACTCCCGAAGACCGATTCGCCTTCTGCTCTACCCTTACGCCAAATCCAACCCTCCGCTAGACGATAGGACCGTTCTTCGAGGCTCGGACCCGTCAGCCTGCGCAGCTCCCGTTCGGTGATCACGCAATACACTCGCTCATCCGCCGCCAGGAAAGCCAGCAGTCTTTCGCGCCGCGTTTGATCGTCTTTCAAGCCGCGAAAAATCCGCGCCACCGGCCGGCTGAAAGAATCCCGAAAAACATCCCCTGCGACAGATTGTGAACATATAGCCACTGTCGAATCCGCGCCGCTCTCGCGCACAATACGACGAGAGAACGGCAGAAGCTCGGAGGGTCCGATTTTCGACGTTTTCATGAGATCCTGCGACAAGAGCGCCGGTATGAGAAATATCGAAAAGACGCCGTGCATCAGCCCAATGACGTAAATATTACGGCCGCGCAGAAAAGCCAGATGTAAAAATAATCCGCCGAGCCCCGCCAAGATGACGAGCGCCATATCCGGGACGTGAATCACGCCGAACAGCGTCGAGTTGGCGACCGCGGCGAGTACGGATCTCTTGAGCGCCGTCTCCCATAGCACGAAAAAATATCCCAAGACGACCGCTTGTTGAGCGAGACCGGACAGGATGGTCATCAGCATCGACCAGGGGGAAATCGACACCATGGGATAGCCGACCGCACTCGCAATAAATAGAACGATCAACAATATCGCGAGCGAGCTCAATATAGCGCGATTCCACCCCTCGCTCATGTTGTCGAGGCGAAAACCCGCCGCTCGCCAGTTTGGCCGCCGGACAGCGAGCGAACCCACGAGAACGAGGACAAACAACAAGCGCGCGGCGACAACCCAGCCGTTGATGCCGTTCCAATAAGTTCCCCAGATGCCAGCGAAAAAAAGCCCGATAAGCACAAAAATCTCAAGCCCGGCATACCACCGCTGGATGCTCGCGCCGGGCCGGGAGAGGATTTTCTGCACACGCATCGCCCTAGCCAGATGATTCACGCTACGAGGAAACATGACAACACTCTGTCGATCGAGGTGTGACCCTGGAGGAACGAAGGCATCGGCGCACATGTTCCATCATGGGCTCGGTACTCGGCACGATGTTTGACCTTTTCACTGCTCATCTCAGAGCAAATCCTCCCCCTTTGCATCGTCAAGGCACCACTGCTTCGCCTTCGTTCCGGAAAGGTTGCATCTCGATCGCGGTTTTACCGCGAATAATCCGGGTTAGAGTCTTGGCCGGTTGCCATGATCTATACGGGCAAGACCCAGGAGCCGGAGGCGGCGAGACGATCTCGCCCGGCTTACGCTCTATCCTGGCGCTGACGCGAAGCAATCAACTTACGTGACCTGGCTTATCAGCGGTGATTCAATCATGACGCGGACTCTTGGCCAAATCCGCGTTGTTTCCGAATCCGTTTTGCGGCCCCGGATTGCGCCCGCGCAGTTTTGCATCGTGGCGCGCGATCGAGCGCGATTTTCGCAATATTTGACTTATCGTGAACCGGCGCAGCCTGCGCGGCAGTCCGGGCGTTGAGTATAATGCCATGAAGCGCACGCGGTCACGATCGGAAATCGGCAACCCGTTTGAAGAGTAATGCAACTGACCCAAATCCTTGATCACCCACCGGCGCGCCGGTCGGCGTCTGTAGCCGGCCCTTTGCAGGTCTATGATTCGCAACTCCGGCGAATCCCAATTCCCCGTCTTGGCGAAAATGTGACAAAGATAGAAATCCTGATGATTGAAACCGCGGCCGTGCATGCGGCGAGCCAGCTCGGCGACCGCGCCGATCAACAAACGCTTCTCGCGCAGCAGCGCGCGCGAAAGCGGCGCCGCGAAGCGCGCCGCGATATGCTCCTCGAGCGGCAGATACCCGTCCAAACGCAACGTCATCACGAAGGATTGCCGGCTGCCGTCCGGAAGTTGCCGCTCTCCCGTCGCCACCGGCGTCGCTGTTGCAATGCCGGCGGATTGTACCGCGATGATGTTTCGCCACTCCTTGATGCCTTCGGTTTGGCCTTGACGGCCGAGCACTTCTCCAAGCGCGCCTATCCGGGAGCTCCCCTGATGATGTGCCTTCAAGAAAAACTGCCGTTCCGCGCCGCCGTCGTTGAGGGAAATCCGGGCGATGCGTTTGCTCCGGTTGTACTCGATCTCGTTCCGCTGGGCGATCTCCATGAGCGCCGAGAAGCTGGTAAGCCCGTGCCGCCTGAGCAAAGGCGCGAACGATTCATTGACCAAAAGATCGGGAGCCAGCTGAACCATGCGCGGAGCTGCGCCACCCTTGGCGAACAACGCCAAGGCCGCGGCCATTCCGCGCACATGTGCCGCCGGCGTGAGATGGCGCACGCGCACAGCCGCCGCGCCGCCCGCGCGCGCGCATCGATCATGATCGGCCAAGTCGCGAATGCGAGCCGCCAGCGATTCGGCCGAGGCACCGGCACCTAACACGAAACCGGTTTCGCCCTGGTCGATGAATTCGGCGGCGCCGTTCATCGCCGTGGTCAGTACCGGCAAGCCGCAGGCCATCGCCTCCAAACAAACCGTGGCGCATGGATCGTAATGCGTCGGCAGAATGAACATATCGGCGGCGGCATAGTAACGTTCGATGTCATTGACGGGCCCGATAAAGGACGTTCTGCCTGCGACACCCAGCCGCTTCGCTCTGCGCCGAAAGCCGGCGATGGATCCGGCGCCAACGACAATCAGGCGCAACGGCGAGTCACTCGGCCGGCGGCTCGCGAGCGCGCGGAGCGCCATGGCCAAGCCTTTGCGCGCAAAATTGTTCGACGCAAAAAGCAGCACGATCTCGTTCTTTTGAATTCCCAGGTCCCGGCGCATTTCATCGCGCCAGCGTTCGCGCACGCCGAGATTGAACCGCTGCGTGTCGATCCATGGGTAAACCACCGCGATTTGCTCCGCCGGCACACCGTAAAGTCGTCTTGCTTGACGGGCGACGAGCTTGGAATTGGCGATGAAACCCGCCGTGGCCGGACCCAGCATTCTTCTTTCCAGCGACAGATTGACCGCCATGACGGTTCGCTTAAGACACATCAACCAGCGCACCGGCGCCAGCGGCCAGGCGATGCGCACCCACACGTGATACAAACCATCGCCGAGCCAAAATACTTGCTGCGGCAGGAACGGCGTCAAGCCGAGAACCATATTGTAATCGGAGAGACGGAGACGGCGGCGTAGATTCATCTGAAATAGCAGCACGCGCAGCCAGGCGGGTTTGCGCAGCATCGCGACCTTGGTGTAACTCACGCCGGGCTGCTCCGGCTTGTCCCAGACGTGAGCGAACACATGGACGTCATGCCCCGCCTCGGCCAGCCCGCCAATGAGATCTCGAGCGTAACGTTCGGCGCCGCCCTTACCGGCAGTGACATAAGGACGAACAATGGCGATCTTGAGCCGGCAGCTCTCCATCAGAAACCTTAAAGCGCGCCCGGGGACGGTTCGGTTCGTTGATCCTGCCTTCGAAGACTACGCAAGAAGGGTAAACAAGCCGCCAGCACATCGTCTACTGTGATCAATTTGAGACAGCCATGATCGCGCGCGCACGCCCGCCGGCTGCAGCCGGAGCAATCGAATTGCTTTTTCAGCGCGACATGACCCGCGCCATAAGGACCGACCCGGCGCGGGTCGGTGGGACCGAACAGGCCGATCACGGGCGTGCCCACCGCCGCCGCCAAATGCATCGGCCCCGAGTCGTTGCTGATCACCAACGACGCCTTTTTCACCAGCGCGGCGAGCTCCAGCAGGCTGCTGGCACCGGCCAGATTAATGGCGCCGGCGCGCAGGTGGCGCAAGACCTCATCGACATGGCCAATCTGTTCTTTGGCGGCGACCAGAACGATCCGCGCGCCGATGCTTGACGAAAGTTGATTGGCAACCTGAGCAAATCGCTCAGCCGGCCAGCGCTTGGTTTCACCACGCGCCGCCGGATGAAGGACGACGGTGCATTCCCGTTCGGCAATTTGTTCCCGCCGCCAAATGTCCTCGACCCAACGCTCCGCCGCCGCGGGTACGGTTAAGGGAAATGTCACGGGTCCGTCGACGGGTATGCCAAGTTGACGCAGCAGATCGATGCTGCGATCGACCGCATGGATCGCTGCGGCAGAACAATGAATCCGCTCGGTATAGCACCAGCGGCTGCCCTCGCGGCCATCGGCAAAACCGACGCGCGCTTGCGCTTGGGTCAACAAGGCGGCGACTCCGCTGCGCAGCAGCCCCTGCAGGTCAATCACCAAATCATAACCGCGCTCGCGCAGCGATGTTTGCATGCTCCGCCATGCCGAGAATTTCTTTGGCAAGAGCAGTACTTCGTTGAGCGCCGGCTGATCGATCAGCAACTCCGCCCATTCCTCCTTGACCAGCCAGTCGATAAGCGCGTGCGGCCAATGGCGTTTCAGCGGTTTCAATACCGGCAGAGCGTGAACGATATCGCCAAAGGAACTCGGCTTGATGATCAATATACGCCGCGGCGGTATCATGCTTTTCTTGGCGAAAACGTCACGGGCGGAAAGCGCGAGCAGCCTGTCCCCACAAGTACGGCTTGCACGGCGGTCTACGATTTGGCCGGCTCAACGGTATTCCCAACCATCAACCCCGCCAAAAACCAAGCGCTGCTTTGAGAACCGCAACCGACAGCGAATGCAGCGCCAGGATGAACGTCAATGCTTTTGCCGCCAAGTCTGTACGGAAAGACTGCGCTTGAGGAGCGCGGTATTGCGGGCCGAGCAGACTTTCGATGATCGCCAAATTGCGTTCGACGACACCCTGGTTGCGCTTTACCAGAGCGCTGGCCCTTCGCCCTATCTCCGCCGCGCGCGATGGCTGGTCCATGAGGCCGGCAACATGCTCGGCCAGGTCAACGCCATGGCTCACCCTTATGGCCGCGCCTTCCCGTACGGCGGTCTCGGCAATGCTGCTGTAGTTCTCCATGTATGGCCCAAAGAAAATCGGCTTGCCCCAGGCCGCAGGCTCGAAGATGTTGTGGCCGCCGCGTTTGACAAAACTGCCGCCGACAAAGACAAAATGAGCCAGACTGTAGAGCCTTGGCAGATTGCCGACGGAATCGACCACGGTAATGTGATCGGGCTCCCATTTGCGGAAGCACGACCAAAGTTGCGTCGAGTAACCACGGCGGTTAATCAGGGAGCGAATGACCTCGAGCCGTTCAAGGTGGCGCGGCGCGACCATAAGAAACACATCGCGTCCTCGTTCGCGCAGCCTGCCATAGCAGTCGAGCAACTCCTCGTCTTCTCCCGGATGCGTGCTTCCGGCGACCAACAATACTGCGCCGGATGGCAAGGCGTAACGACTGTCCGTGAGGGGCGGTGTTTCGAGCTGGCAGAGCGCCTGAGCGAATTTCAGATTGCCCGTCACGCTGACCTTGACCGGCTTGACGCCGATACGAATGAGGCGTTCGGCGTCGGCGTCGGTCTGAACGCAGATATGATCGAGCAGCGCGAAAACCGGCTGGAACAAACGCCGCCACTTGACCCGGCGCAGAGAAATACGCCCGTTCACGAGCATCATGGGAATCTGTCGCCGCGCTAGGCAGTGCAATAGGGCGGGCCACAGATCGGTTTCGACCACCAGGAAAATCGTCGGCTCGATCCGCGCAATCACACGACGGATGACCCAGACCAGATCGAGAGGGCAATAAAAAATCCGATCCATTGCCACCGTGCTCGCAGCCAAGATGGCCCGGCCGGCCGGTGTGGCGGTCGAAATCGCAATATAACTTTCCGGGTAACGACGGCGCAGCGCGGCGAGCAGCGCGATCGCCGCAGTCGCTTCACCGGCCGACACCGCATGCAGCCAAAACCTCGGCTGGCAAGATTTTTGCCGCCTCCCGTCGGCCGGCCCGCCCGGGGAGCACTGCCGAGCGTCATCGCCGATGTTGCCGAGCCGTTCGGAAAAGTTGGCGAGATAGTCGCGCCGTCGTACCAGCTTGATCAGCAGCCACACGAGGATCCCCGGCAAGAGCAAGAAGAACAGCGCGTGATATAAAATAAACATTGAGCAGCTCTATCCCATCATCGACACGATAACCGGAACGTTTTCACACTGCTCCAAAGCAATTCGTGAGTCGACTGCGGATGCCAAGCCGTGTTGGCGATTGTTACAAAACTAATTTGCGCGTGTTAGATCGACCATTTGATTGATGTTGCCCTTGACTCGCATTCTTTGAAAAGATTCG
>Ga0209486_10000974_pt1 | contig 12505 bp, 9 predicted proteins | sample NCCompost_FD_187518 | JGI IMG/M metagenome (GOLD analysis project Ga0209486, IMG submission 187518) | Agricultural soil microbial communities from Utah to study Nitrogen management - NC Compost (SPAdes) (version 2) | ecosystem: Environmental > Terrestrial > Soil > Agricultural land | place: USA...
ACAAGGGACCGACGATCATCGCCACGCAGTCCGATCGCGTACTGCTTTCGACCGGCAATGCCGCGTATGTGCGCGGTATCGGCAAATCGAAGGACGATGTCTGGTACGTCTACCGCAAGGGCAACGCGCTGGTCGACCCGGACACCAATCAGACGCTCGCCTACGAAGCGGTGTATCTGGGCACGGCGCAGGTCACGCGCCCGGGCGAGCCCGCGACCGTGACGCTGACCGATACCGTGATCGAGGTCGGGGCTGGCGACAAGCTCGTCGCCGCCGGCAGACCGCAACCGGTGAACTACGCGCCGCGCGCACCGAGCTCGCAGATCAAGGGGCGCGTGATGGCCATCTACGGCGGTGTGGGCAAGGTTGGCGAGGCGGGCCCTCAGCAGGTGATCAGCATCAACCGCGGTAAGGCCGATGGCGTCGAAGTCGGACATGTCCTGGCGCTCTACACCCTCGGCGGCACCGTGCGTGACACGACCCGGAAGCAGGACGATCCGGATGCGCGCATCAAGCTGCCCGATGAGCGCGCCGGACTTGCGTTTGTCTTCCGGGTTTTCGACCGGATATCCTATGCACTCATCATGCAGATCACGAGGCCGGTCGCCCCGCTCGATGTGGTGCAGACGCCGTAAGAAGAACGAGAAGTGAGCCACGACCCGGGGCTCGCGAGCTGGCTGCAGCTGGCGCTCACCCCCGGGCTCGGAGCCGCCGCCTTCCGCAAGCTGCTTCACCAGTTCGGCCTGCCGCACGCCGTCCTCGCCCGCAAGCGTTCCGAACTCTCCGTCTTTGCGCCCGCCGCCGCTCTCGCTGCGCTCGACTCCGAGCCGGTGGCGAAGGCCGTGGCGAATGCACTAGCCTGGGTGGAACATCCCGGCCATGCGGTCATTACGCTTGCCGACGAGGCCTATCCGAGGCTGTTGCTGGAAATCGCCGATCCGCCACCGCTCCTTTACGCGCGCGGCCGCGTGGAACTCCTGCAGCGTTCGGCGCTCGCCATTGTCGGCAGCCGCAACGCCACGCAGCAGGGCAGCGCCAACGCCGAGGCGTTCGCCCGTACGCTGAGCGAGTCTGGGCTGACTATCGTGTCCGGCCTTGCGCTCGGCATCGACGCCGCGGCACATCGCGGCGGCCTTCAGGGCGTGGGCGCAACCATTGCGGTGCTCGGTACCGGACTCGATATCGTTTACCCGCAGCGCAATGCCGCGCTCGCTGCCGAGATTGCGGCGCGTGGGCTGCTCGTCTCGGAGTTTCCGCTCGGCACTGCGCCTGCCGCACACAATTTCCCGCGGCGCAATCGCCTCATCAGCGGACTTGCGCGCGGCTGCCTGGTGGTGGAAGCCGCGGTCGCCTCAGGCTCGCTGATCACCGCGCGCAGCGCCGCCGAGCAGGGACGCGACGTATTCGCGGTTCCGGGATCGATCCATTCGCCGCTCTCCAAGGGCTGCCACGTATTGATCAAAGCAGGCGCGAAGCTGGTCGAATCGGCCGAAGACGTGCTTACCGAATTGGCGGGCTTTCGTCCGAGCGGCTACGCGTCGACGCGCGAGCCGGCAGAGGGTACCCCCGCACGCGCGGAGGGCGGGTTGCTCGCCCACATGGGCCATGACCCCGTCGACGTCGACTCGCTTTGCTCGCGCGCCGGCCTATCGGCCGAACAGGTGTCCTCCGAGCTGCTGCGCCTGGAGCTCGACGGGCGCGTCGCCGCGCTGCCAGGCGGGCTTTATCAGCGGCTGGAGAAGGAAGGACGGCGGTAAACCCAATCCCCAACGTTGCGTTATAAGAAGGGAGGCCCGATATGTACGACATCCTTGTTTTCCTGTTCGAGAACTGCCAGCAGGCCGAGCTTGCCTACGACAGCGACCGCGTGGCGAAGAAGCTGTCGGCCGCCGGCTTTGAGGATTCGGATATCAGCGAAGCGATGCACTGGCTGGCCGGCGTGTTGCAAGCACCGCAGGGCGTGCGTGACCCGTTACCCGATGCGCGCGCGAGCTTCCGGGCCTACGCGCCGCGCGAGCTGGCGAAGCTCGACGCCTCGTGTCGTGGCTTTCTGATTACCCTGGAACAGTCGGGCATCCTGACCCCAGACACGCGGGAGCTGGTGATCGAGCGAGCGCTCGCCGCCGCGGGCGATACGCTGAGCCTGGAGCAGCTCAAGCTCGTCGTGCTGATGGTGGTGTGGAACCAGCAGACCGCGACCAGCCGGCTGCTCGCCGAGGACCTGTTCAGCGCGCCGTACGCGCGCCTGCCGAGCTAGCCGCGCCTTAACCGCAGCCGCATGCGGGTTGAACCGCGTGCGGCTTTGCACTTATCATCTGCGGCCTTTCGCGCCGCATGGCCAAAAAACTCATCATCGCAGAGAAACCGTCGGTCGCGGCCGACATCGCGCGCGCGCTCGGCGGCTTCACGCGCAAGGGCGACTTCTTCGAGAGCGACAAGTACGTGCTGTCGTCAGCGGTTGGCCATCTGCTCGAGCTCACGCTTCCGGAGAAGTACGACGTCAAGCGCGGAAAATGGTCGTTCACCCGCCTGCCGGTAATCCCGCCGCACTTCGACCTCGCGCCGATCGAGAAAAGCGAGACGCGCCTGAACCTGCTCCTGCGCCTGATGAAGCGCAAGGACGTCACCGGGCTGATCAACGCCTGCGACGCCGGGCGCGAAGGCGAGCTGATCTTCCGCTACATCGTGCAACATGCGCACAACAACAAGCCGATCGAGCGCCTGTGGCTGCAGTCGATGACGCCGGCGTCGATCCGCGAAGGCTTCTCGGCACTGCGCGCCGACAAGGAGCTGCTGCCGCTCGCCGACGCTGCCAAGAGCCGCTCGGAAGCCGACTGGCTGATCGGCATCAACGGCACGCGCGCCATGACCGCCTTCAACTCGAAGGAAGGCGGCTTCTACCTCACCACCGTCGGACGGGTGCAGACGCCCACCCTTGCCATCCTGGTCGAGCGCGAAGAGCGCATCCGCGCATTTACTTCGCGCGATTATTGGGAAGTGCATGCCCGCTTCGGGGCGAAGGCGGGCGAATATCCCGGGCGCTGGTTCGACAGCGCGTTCAAAAAGGATGACGACGGCGAGCGCAAGGCCGAGCGGCTTTGGACGCAGGCGCAGGCCGAAGCGATCGTCGCCGCCTGCCAAGGCAAAAGCGGAATCGCGAGCGAGGAAACCAAACCTTCCACGCAGCTATCGCCGCTGCTTTACGACCTCACCAGCTTGCAGCGTGAAGCCAACGGGCGCTTCGGCTTCCCGGCCCGGATGACCTTGTCGCTTGCCCAGGCGCTCTACGAGCGGCACAAGGTGCTGACCTATCCCCGGACCGACTCGCGCGCGCTGCCGGAAGACTATCTGGACACGGTGAAGAAGACGCTCGACGAGCTCGGCGGCACCCGCGACTTCGCGCCCTTCGCCAAGCAAATCCTGAAGCAGGGATGGGTAAAGCCCAACAAGCGCATTTTCGACAACAGCAAGATCTCGGACCACTTCGCGATCATCCCGACGTTACAAACGCCGCGCAGCCTGAACGAAGCCGAGCAGAAGCTCTACGACCTGGTGGTGCGCCGCTTCCTCGCGGTGTTCTACCCCGCGGCCGAGTACCTGCAGACCACGCGCATTACGCGCGTTGGCGAGCATCCGTTCAAGACCGAAGGCAAGGTGCTGGAGAACCCGGGTTGGCTGGCAGTCTACGGCCGCGCCGGCGGCGAAGAGAATGAGAACCTGCCCGCGATCACGCCGGACGAGAACGTCCCGGTGCGCGAGATTGCTGCCGAGGCCAACCAGACCAAGCCGCCGCCGCGCTACACGGAAGCGACGCTGCTTTCCGCGATGGAAGGCGCCGGCAAGCTGGTTGAAGACGACGAGCTGCGCGCCGCCATGGCGGCGAAGGGCCTCGACACGCCGGCAACGCGTGCCGCCATCATCGAGGGTCTGATCCGCGAAGCGTATGTGCACCGCGAGGGCCGTGAACTGGTGCCCACGCCGAAGGCGTTCTCGCTCATGTTCGCGTTCCACATGCTGCACATCGTCGAGCTCGGCTCGCCCGAGCTCACCGGCGAGTGGGAGCACAAGCTGAAGCTGATCGAGGCCGGCAAGCTCACGCGTGAAGAGTTCATGCGCGGGATCAACGATCTGGTGAAGAACGTGGTCGGCGTGATCAAGAACGGCGAGATTCCGGACGTGGCGTATGCAACCGTGCCCGCGCCCTGCCCCAAGTGCGGCGGTACCGTGCAGGAGAACTACCGCAAGGTCCAGTGCCAGAAATGCGACTTCACGCTCTGGCGGGTGATCTCGGGGCGGGAATGGGCCCCGGAAGAGCTGGCCGAGCTGTTCACCAAGCGCTTCGTCGGTCCGCTGACCGGGTTTCGCAGCAAGCAGGGCCGGCCGTTCAGCGCCGGGATCCGCCTCAATGACGACATGCGCCTCGAGTTCGACTTCGGCCAGGGCTCGGCGGACGGCGACGAAGCGCCCGATTTTTCAGGACAGGAGCCGCTCGGTGCGTGCCCAAAATGCGGCGCGCGCGTGTTCGAGCACGGCGTCGCCTATGTGTGCGAAAAGGCGGTCGGCCCCGAGCGCAAATGCGACTTCCGCTCCGGGCGCCTGATCCTGCAACAGCCGATCGAGCGCGAGCAGATGAAGAAGCTGCTGGAGACCGGACGTACCGATCTCCTCACCAGCTTCGTTTCCAAGAAAAACCGCAAGTTCAAGGCCTTCCTCGTCAAGCAGCCCGATGGCAAGATCGGCTTCGAATTTCAACCGCGCGCGAAGGATAAGGCCGAGAAGCTGGCCGAAAAGCCGGAACCCAAGGACAAGGACAAGGCGCCGGAAGCGAAAACTACACGTCCAGGTTCCGCACGCCGAGCGCGTTAGATTCGATGAAAGCGCGGCGCGGCTCGACCTCGTCGCCCATCAGCTTGGTGAAGATCTCGTCCGCGGCGATGCCATCCTCGATCTGCACCCTGAGCAGCCGCCGACTCGCCGGATCCATCGTCGTTTCCCACAGCTGGGACGGATTCATCTCCCCCAACCCCTTGTAGCGCTGCAGGGTCATCGAGCGCTCGACCTCGCCGAGCAACCACTTCATCGCCTCGGCGAAATCGCGCACCGGCTGGCGCTTGTCGCCGCGCTGCACGCTCGCGCCGGCGCCCACCAGGCCGCGCAGCATCTCCGCGGTGGCGCGGATCTGGGCGTAGTCGCCGGAATGCACGAACTCGGTATCAATCGTGCTCAGACGCACGTTGCCATGGCGGGTGCGCTCCACGCGCACCTGATGGCGCTCGGTCTTCTGGTCGAAGTGCGGGGCAACGGCAAAGCCTTGCGGGGCAAGCGCGGCCTCCAATGCCTCGGCGGAAGCTTCCGCCGTATCACGCCGCGACAGGTCGACCTGGACGCCGCGCAGCATTGCCTGCAGGACTTCGCGGTCGACCAGGCGCGCTACGCGCTCCATCACGGCCTCGGATAGCAAGTAGGACTTGGCGAGTTCGGAGAGTGCGTCGCCGCTGATCGGCTCGCGCCCCTCGCCGGGATGGAGCGCGGCATCGACCAGCGCCTGCTTCAGCATGAAAGCGTTGAGCTCGTGCTCGTCCTTGAGGTAGCGCTCTTCCTTGCCCAGCTTTGCCTTGTAGAGCGGCGGCTGCGCGATGTAGATGTGCCCGCGCTCCACCAGCTCGCGCATCTGCCGGTAGAAAAAGGTGAGCAGCAGCGTGCGGATGTGCGAACCGTCGACATCGGCGTCGGTCATCACGATGATGCGGTGGTAGCGCAGCTTGTCGGGGTTGTATTCCTCGGTGCCAATACCGCAGCCCAACGCGGTGATCAGCGTGGCGATCTCCGCTGAGCCCAGCAGCTTCTCGAAGCGCGCGCGCTCGACGTTCAGGATCTTGCCCTTGAGCGGCAGGATCGCCTGGAACTTGCGGTCGCGCCCCTGCTTTGCCGAGCCGCCGGCCGAGTCGCCCTCGACCAGGTAGAGCTCGCTTTTCGCCGGGTCGCGCTCCTGGCAGTCGGCGAGCTTGCCCGGCAGGCCCATGGAGTCGAGCACGCCCTTGCGCCGCGTCATTTCGCGTGCCTTGCGGGCCGCTTCGCGTGCAGCGGCCGCTTCCACGATCTTGACGGTGATGGTGCGTGCGTCGGTCGGACGCTCGTCAAGGAACTCACGCAGGCGCTCGGCGACGATCTCCTCGACCACCGGGCGCACTTCGGATGAAACGAGCTTCTCCTTCGTCTGCGAGGAGAACTTCGGCTCTGGCACCTTTACCGACAGCACGCAGGCCAGGCCTTCGCGCATGTCGTCGCCGGTGGTCTCCACCTTCGCGCGCTTGGCGATCTCCTTCTCCTCGATGTACTTGTTCAGCACGCGGGTCATCGCCGCGCGCAGGCCGGTGAGGTGCGTGCCGCCGTCCTTCTGCGGGATGTTGTTGGTGAAGCACAGCACCGACTCCTGGTAGGAGTCGTTCCACTGCATCGCCACCTCGACCGTGATGCCGTCCTTCTCGCCGAGGCCGAGAAACACGTTGGGGTGCAGCACATTCTTCGCCCGATTCATGTACTCGACAAAGCCCTTCACCCCGCCGGAAAACGCGAAGTTCTCCTCCTTGCCGGCGCGCTGGTCGATCATCACGATCTTGGTGCCGTTGTTGAGGAACGAGAGCTCGCGCAGGCGACGCGCGAGGATGTCGTAGTGGTAATCGACCGCGCCGAAAGTCGCTTTGGAAGCGAGGAAATGCACCTCGGTGCCGCGGCGCTCGCTGGTACCGGTTGCCTTGAGCGGCGCCGTAGCCACGCCGTCGCGAAACTCCATCTGGTGGACCGCGCCGTCGCGCCAGATCGTGAGGCGCAGCCATTCCGACAGCGCATTCACCACCGAGACGCCGACGCCGTGCAGGCCGCCCGAGACCTTGTAGCTGTTCGAGTCGAACTTGCCGCCGGCGTGCAATTCGGTCATCACGATCTCGGCCGCCGAGCGCTTGAGCTCGTCGTCTTCCTTGATGCCGGTCGGGATGCCGCGCCCATTGTCGAGCACCGAGATGGAATTGTCGGTGTGGATGGTGACCACGATCTCGTCGCAGAAGCCGGCGAGCGCCTCGTCCACGGCATTGTCCACCACTTCGAACACCATGTGATGCAGGCCGGTGCCATCGGAAGTGTCGCCGATATACATGCCCGGGCGCTTGCGCACCGCCTCAAGGCCCTTGAGGACCTTGATGGAATCCGAGCCGTAGTCGCCGCTCTCGCCGTTGCCCTTGTTCTCAGACATGCTTCGCTCTAGATCCTCATCGGCATGACGACGTATTTGAAGTCCTTTTCGGACCCGTAGGTGATCAGCGCGCTGGAAGCCGCGTCGCCGAATGCGCACTCGATCCCCTCGCCGCCGACGTTGTTCAGCACGTCGAGCAGGTAGTTGACGTTGAAGCCGATGTCGAGCGAATCGCCTTTGTAGTCGACCTCGAGCTCTTCGTGCGCTTCCTCCTGCTCGGCGTTGGAGGAGACGATTTTCAGGCTGCCATCGCCCACCACCCAACGCACGCCGCGAAACTTCTCATTCGAGAGAATGGCGGCACGCTGCAGCGCCTGACGCAGCGGCTCGCGCCCGGCCTGCAGCTTGTTCTTGTGCCCGGTCGGAATCACCCGGGTGTAATCCGGAAATTTGCCGTCGATCAGCTTGGAGACCAGCTCGATGGTGCCGAAGCTGAACGCGGCCTGCGTGCCTGAAAGCTCGATATTCACCGGGTCGTCGCTTTCGGCGAGCAGCTTGGTGAGCTCGAGCACGGTCTTGCGCGGCACGATCACTTCCTGGCGCGGCAGCTCGCCGCCGAGCTTGAGCGCGGCGTACGCCAGGCGATGGCCATCGGTCGCGACCAGCTTCAGGCTTCCTTCCTCCACCACCATCAGCAGGCCGTTGAGGTAGTAGCGAATGTCCTGCTGCGCCATGGCGTATTGGACGAGGGAAAGCAAGCGGCGCAACGCCTTCTGCTCGAGCTTGAACTTGGCGGCGTCTCCGGCTGGCCTTGCGAGGCGCGGAAAATCCTCGGCGGCCAGCGTCTGCAGCGCGAAGCGGCTCTTGCCCGCCTTCACCTGCAGGCGCTTGTCCTGCTGCTGCAGGGTGACCTCGGCGCCGTCCGGCAGCGCGCGCAGGATATCCAGCAGCTTGCGCGCCCCGACGGTGACCGCGCGCGTCTCGGCGCTGGCCGGGATTGCACTACGCGCGGCGATCTGGATCTCGATGTCGGTGGCGAGAAAGCCGAGCGCATCCCCGCTGCGCTCGATCAGCACGTTCGAAAGGATCGGCAGCGTATGCCGCCGTTCGATGATCCCGCTCACCGCGGAGAGCGGTGCGAGCAGCTCGTCCCGTTTTGCTTTAGCAAGAATCATTTGTTATTTACCTTAGTAGTAACTAATAGAGCGGGCGTCGCCGCTGGATAAGTCCACAAGTGCTTGCTTTCTCGGTCCTTGTTGCCTTCCGCGCGCTCCGGGAAACCTGTGGAGCAGCGTGCTGGCAATGTGGATCGTTTCCGGCCGTGCGCCCGAACCCCGGGTTACTCACAATTCATCCCACGTTCCCCCACAGCTTTGCGTCAGCCTTTCAGGACCTGCTGCAGCACCACATAGTCGCGGTTGAGCGCGGTGTCGTGCTTTCGCAGGCTGGCAATGGTGCGGCAGGCGTGCAGCACCGTCGTGTGATCGCGGTTACCGAACGCTTCGCCGATTTCCGGCAGGCTCATCTGCGTGAGGTCCTTGGCGAGCGCCATGGCCACCTGCCGCGGCCGCGCGACGTTGCGGCTGCGTTTCTTCGAATGCATGTCGGAAATCTTGATCTTGAAATATTCGGCGACCGTTTTCTGGATGCCCTCGACGCTCACCTGGCGGCTGGCAACGCTGAGGATGTCCTGCAGCGCTTCCTTGGCCAGTTCGAGCGATAGCTCGCGGCCGCTGAAGCGCGCGAAAGCGAGCACCTTCTTCAGGGCGCCTTCCAGCTCGCGCACGTTGGAGCGCAGATGCTTGGCGATGAAGAAGGCGATATCCTCCGACAGCGCCACCGACTCGGCCTCGGCTTTCTTCAGCACGATGGCGACCCGCATCTCGAGCTCGGGCGGCTCGATCGCCACCGTCAGGCCCCAGCCGAAGCGTGAGATCAGGCGCTCCTCCATCCCGGCGATTTCCTTGGGATAGGTGTCGCAGGTGATCACGATCTGCTTGTGCGCCTCGACCAGCGCGTTGAACGCGTAGAAGAACTCCTCCTGGGTGCGGCCCTTGTTGGAGAAGAACTGGATGTCGTCGATCAGCAGAAGATCCAGCGAATGGTAGTAGCGCTTGAACTCGTCGAACGACTTCTGCTGATAGGCACGCACCACGTCGGTGACGTACGCCTCGGCATGGATATAGCGGATGCGCGCCTGCGGCCGCTGATCGGCAAGCTGGTTGCCGATCGCCTGCACCAGGTGGGTCTTGCCCAGGCCCACGCCGCCGTAGACAAACAGAGGGTTATAGGAAACGCCGGGGTTCTCGGCGACCTGCATGGCGGCGGCCCGCGCCAGCTGGTTCGCCTTGCCGGTGACGAAGCTGTCGAAGGAGAACGCCGGATTGAGCCGGGCGCGCTCGAGGTTCGAGGGTATTTCGGGCGTGCGAGCCGCGGCCGGCGCCACGCGCGGGGCGGCTTCGACCGCCCGCGCGAGAACCAGGCGCAAGCCGAGCTCGCGCCCGCTGGCCTCCGTGGCGAGCCGTTCGATGCGCGCGGCGAAGCGTTCGCGCACCAGCTCGAGCACGAATCGGTTGGGCGCCGCGAGGATCAGGGTATCGGCCGCGTCGCCCACCTCGGGCGCGAGCGGCCGGATCCAGGTATTGAACTGCTGCGCGGGGAGCTCCTGCTCAAGCCGTCGCAGGCAGGTGTCCCAGAGGTTTTGCATCTTCTCGGTGGCCTAGACGAGTCGAGATTTTACCTTCTTCGACATGCGTTATCCACAGCGAAACGCGCGCAAAGAAGCGAGCAACGCTCGCGCGCCGACACTGCGATTCAAGTTGACAATGCGTCGACGCGCACGCTCTAATACCGCCCTTTTTCGGACCGGCAGAGATGGCGACCAAGCGGACCTACCAACCTTCAAAGACGCGGCGCGCGCGGCGTCACGGCTTTCTGGTGCGCAGCCGCACGCCTGGCGGACGCAAGGTGTTGCGCAACCGGCGCGCGAGCGGCCGGCGGCGTCTCGGGCTGTAGCCGCGGCCGCCAAGCGTTTCGGGCTGGATGCGACGCGGCGGCTGAGGCAAAAAGCCGAATTCGAGCACCTGTTGCGACAAGGTGCGCGCCGCAGCCTCGGGGGGTATACGTTTTATCTGGCACGGCGCGAGGCGGGCGGCGCACGGCTCGGCATGCTGGTCACGCGCAAGCACGCTGCGCTCGCGGTCGAGCGCAACCGCATCAAGCGCTGCATCCGTGAGGCGTTCCGGCTGGAGCGCGAGGCCATGGGCGCGCTGGACTTGCTGGTGCGCCCACCTTATGGAATCAAGCCATCGGCACAGATGATTTCCCGGCTTCGCGAGCTGTTCGGCAGTCTCAAGCCATGATCGGCGCCGTGCTGCGCGCTGCGGTGCGCGCCTATCAATGGTTCGTGCGGCCGTTGCTGCCGCCAGCCTGCCGGTTCTACCCCAGCTGCTCCGAGTATGCCGACGAGGCGCTCAGGTGCCACGGTGCCTGGCGGGGCAGCTGGCTGGCGGCGCGGCGCATCTGCCGCTGCGGGCCATGGCATCTCGGCGGCTACGACCCGGTCCCCAAATGATGGATACGCAGCGACTCATCCTGCTGGTGATCTTCAGCTTCTCGCTGCTGATGCTGTGGGAAGCGTGGGAGAAGGAGAAGCGGCCGAAACCGGCGGCGCCGCCGCCGGCCGCGCAGCAATCGATCCCGCTGCCGAGCAAGCCGCCGGCGCCGGGCACGCAGGCGCCCGGCAGCGTCGCGCCTTCGCCCGCTACCGTGCCCGCCGCCGCCGCCCCGCAGCAAGGCGAAATCGTGCGCGTCAGTACCGACCTCATCATCGCGGAGGTCGACACGCTCGGCGCAACGGTGAAGCGCGTCGAGCTCCTGCGCCATAAGGACTCGAAGGACCTTACCAAGAACCTCGCGCTCCTCGGCCCGGAGCACCATTACGAGGCGCAGAGCGGCCTTGCCGGCGAGGGCGGACCGAACCATCGCACGCTATGGCGCGTGCAGCCGGGAGAGCGGGCACTGCCGCCAGGCAAGGACGCGTTCGAGGTACGGTTCACGGCCACCGGCAAAGACGGCTTGGAGGTGCAGAAGGTCTACACCTTCCGCCGCGGCAGCTACGTGGTCGACGTCGCGCTCGAGATCCGCAATCCGGGCGCGTCGACGCTGGCCACGTATTCCTATTTTCAGCTTACGCACGATGGCAAGCCGGACGCGAATCCCAACACCGTGGCCGAAACCTTCGGCGCGCAGAGCTTCATCGGCTTCGCCGTGTATACCGACGAGCGCAAGTTCGAAAAGGTGCATCCCTCGGACCTGGACAAGGGCAACGCGGAGCACGTCAAGCAGGCGGCAAACGGCTGGCTGGCGTTTGTGCAGCACTATTTCGTCTCGGCATGGCTGCCGGCGCAGGGCATTGCGCGCGACTACGTCACGGAGAAGCGCCAGGACGGGCTCTACGCCGGGCGCGTAATGGTGCCGGTAAACCTAGCGCCCGGCGCGTCGTCGAAGGTCGTCGTGCCGCTGTACGCGGGGCCGCAGGAACAGCGGCACCTGCAGGCGGCGGCGCCAGGAATGGACTTGGTGGTCGACTACGGCTTTCTGGCCATCATCGCCTGGCCGTTGTTCTGGTTGCTGGAGAAGTTTCACGCCCTTTCCGGAAACTGGGGCGTGGCCATCATCCTGCTGACCGTGCTGATCAAGCTCGTGTTCTTCCCGCTTTCGGCGGCGAGCTACAAGTCGATGGCGAAGATGAAGCTGATCACGCCGCGGCTCACCAAACTGCGCGAGATGTATGCGCAGGACCGCCAGAAGATGAACCAGGCGATGATGGAGCTCTACAAGACCGAAAAGATCAACCCGCTCGGCGGCTGCTTCCCGATCCTGGTGCAGATCCCGGTGTTCATCGCCCTGTACTGGGTGCTGCTGGCGGCGATCGAGCTGCGCCACGCGCCCTTCATGCTGTGGATCAAGGATCTGTCGGCGCTCGATCCGTACTACGTGCTGCCGATCCTGATGACGGTCACCATGGTGGTGCAGACGCGGCTGAATCCGACCCCGCCCGACCCGGTGCAGGCCAAGGTGATGCAGATCATGCCGTTTGTCTTCAGCATCTTTTTCTTCTTCTTCCCGGCCGGGCTGGTGCTCTACTGGCTGGTCAACAACATCCTTTCCATCGCCCAGCAATGGCAGATCCAGCGCATGTTCGATCGCGACAAGCCTGCCCATGCCAAGCGATGACCTGACGCGCGACACGATCGCGGCGATTGCCACCCCCGCAGGACGCGGGGGCATCGGGATCGTGCGCGTTTCCGGCCC
>Ga0209486_10000975_pt1 | contig 12502 bp, 7 predicted proteins | sample NCCompost_FD_187518 | JGI IMG/M metagenome (GOLD analysis project Ga0209486, IMG submission 187518) | Agricultural soil microbial communities from Utah to study Nitrogen management - NC Compost (SPAdes) (version 2) | ecosystem: Environmental > Terrestrial > Soil > Agricultural land | place: USA...
CCGGAACAAGCTCTTTGTCGGCAGTAATCAGGGCGCTGAGATAATCAGAGAACTGCAGGTCGGTGGGCGGGGCATAATCTAACGCGCGAATCGCAATCGTCAGAAAATGGTCTGCAGCTTCCGCTCCGTGTTCAACCACCAGTTGCAGATCAAGTTTGCCGCTACGCCGTCCTTTTTCCAGCCGGTCGAGGCGAGCACGCCAGACCTGGAGAAACGCGTTCAAAATTGCCGCTACTAATATTTCTCCTCGCCGATGCGGCTCCTGAAACTCCTCTATCTTGTCGACGTCCCCGGGGCTGAAATTTGGCAGCGTAACAGAACGTCGCAGCGCATCTGCACGGTCGCCTCTGACGCCCAACATTTCCTGGCCCATCTGCTCGGCCAAGCCAAGTAGCACTGACTCTTTCAACCGTTCCAGCTTGAGTAAGCCGGAATCGATCAGATCGCTATCCGCGGATCTGTTTCTCTTCTTGTAGTCAGGCTGAAGCAAACTGCCGATAACGTCTTTCAGGGAGAAGACTGAAAGCAGCGCCACCACATCCGAAAATCCTTCGTGGAACCCTGCCTGTTCAGGAGACGACGGATCGGTGTAGCGGTTGCGCAATCCGTCTAACAAAGCATGGGTGGTTTCGTGCGCCACTATGTCATGAGAAAGACAGCTATAAACGATCTGCCCACTGGTACCTTTGAAGTAACCAAACACCAGCGCCTGGTCCTCTTTCGAATAAAAAGCATTCGCGTCTGCAAAAGCGTGAGGCGCCACGCTTATCTGATGACCGCGAAATCCCCAGCTAATGCGACGGCCAAGGGCGAACTCAAATCGCGCCAGGGTCTTCATCACAATCGCGTAAACGTTTTGTTGATGAAAGCGTGGTTCTGTAAGTATCCAATCGTTATTAGGCTTTTCTGCATCTCTTTTGAAAGGATCACCCGCAGAACCACTCTCCAGGCCGGGGTAATCGAGAGGCTGATAGAGGAAACCGGATGAGGTGTCGTAATCAACTACCTGAACGCGGTAGCCGCGCGGACCCGGCGCTATCTCTTCGGCGGGCAGATCAACTTCTGTAGTCAATATCTTGCCGTCAACTCTGACACTCGGATCCTGGGCAACGATAGTTAAACGGCGTGTGCGTGGTGTGGCTTGCGATATCATAGGTAAGCACCCGGATAGTTGAAGAAAAACTGGTTCGTGAGCGAACAGTTGGTTGGAAACGGCGGGACGATATTATCGGCCCTGCAAAAAGTCAATAGTGGTGAAGGAACAGGTCAAGGAATGCAGCCGGGAGCCGCGCGACGTGCCTGGGAGCACTCTTATTACGGACTTTCAGCATCTTCGGTAGCGGCACGGCACCAATATCTAATAGCTGCGTCAACCCAATCGCTAAATCTATTAAGGTCATTCCAGTGACGTGCGAAACGCAGCCACTCACAAATCGCCCCGCGTTGTTGTGCTGTAAAGTTCGCAAATTGTGCCAATTTGATTTTGCTCACGAGAGGATCATCGAGCATAAATGGATCCAGCTGTAGCACCAATCTTTCCGCATCCTCGGTTTCAATATCATCACCGGTGCGCGTATCCATCATTTCCTCCAATATCAATGGCAGCAAATAGCGAATCTCTTCGGGTTCGTAATTGTAGAAATCCCGCCGAAGCTCGGTTGAAACATCGTGTAAAAGAGGACCGCATTCTCCCTCCGCACTGAATGTGGGCGGACAGGGTACTTCTGCGAATGCCTATCTCAGCATTCTGCGCACACGTTCCTGGTATTCGAGAGCATCAGGTTCGCTCATGACAAATCCTGAGGACATCGGCGGCCACGCTCCGAGGGCAGGCACGGTGGCACCGCGTCTTTACCTAGAGCCATAACAGGGCGAGAGTTGGGAACGATGTTCAATCTTGTTCGTTACGAACGTGAATGAGGTCGGGGTTGTGCGAGAAACAGCCGCAGATTAGCAAATGAACGTGACAATCTTTTTGAGGGAAGTGCGAAACTGCTTCCGCCGGCCGCATTCAAACATTCCACAACCACTATTGTAGGCATGGTTTGGGTTCATCGTGTTGCATATTTTTGCCCGGTGTTGTGTCAGTAGTGTCGCCGTTGACAGTCGTTGAACGCAAAACGAAGCGAACATCCGTATGTTAAAATCCCGCGATGTTTCTTGAGTCCCTCGAGGTAAGTAACTTCCGCAACCTCAGCGGAAAGATTTTTTGGGGACCTTCTCTCAACATCATCTACGGCGATAACGGTCAGGGTAAAACTAACTGGCTCGAAGCCATTCATCTTCTCTCCAGGACCAAATCATTCCGCACACAACGCATCCAGGAAGCAATTCGGTTCGGTGAAAGCACAGCCTCAGTGAGTGGCGAGGTGTTGACAGGAACCGCTCTGCAACGTGACATTCGGATAACACTCAAAGACAACACGAAGGCGCTCTGGGTTAACGGCAAGAGAGAAACACTGGCGCGGTACCTCGGCCATCTGCAAGTGTTCTCCTTCACTGCTGATCAACTCGAAGTCGTCCGCGGAGCACCTGAAGCGCGACGCAACTTTCTCGATCGTGGAGTCGCTTCACTTCGTCCGGCGTACGTGCAAACAGTTTCCGACTACAACAAGGTCCTAAAGCAAAAGAACCGCATTCTACAGGACGCGCTCGAGAGTGAATTAAGTCTCGACCAGACTGACGATCTGATCAGCCCCTGGAACCAGCAACTATCCCGGCTCGGCGCCGAAATTCATAAGGCGCGCGTCGAATACACCGGGCGAATTAATGACGCGCTGGAGCGCAAGCTGTTCGAACCAACCGAGCTGCAAATCAGATACGCGTCGTCGTTGGAGGGGAAGGGTGATATCGACGATTTCGAGTCCTTATTGACCTCCAGACTTCGTCTCCGGCTCCCTGCCGAACTCGCCGCCGGCCGCTCGCTGGTCGGTCCGCATCGCGACGACTTAAACGTCCATCTGGAGGGCCGGGAAATAAGGGTTTTTGGCAGCTCCGGGCAACAGCGTAGCGCGTTGTTATTATTAGACTTAGCAGCGATTTCGGTGTATAATTTCTGGCATCAGGATTATCCGATTTTTCTGGTCGACGACGTCGACGCGGAATTGGATGAAAAAAGGATTAGGCGTCTGTTGGAGTACCTTGAAGGCCGCACTCAAACGTTCATCACAACATCGAAGAGAAGTCATCTCGAAGGGTTTCTTTCGAACGCCAGCGTACACAAAGTTGAACAGGGCGAAGCCGTCTCCACGCACGTGAGCGGAGAGCGGTATTCTGCCGTCGCTGGGACGGAATGAGATTAATTATTACGGCACCGTGTGTTTGATATGGATGAGGATGATAAGAGCGATTTATTGAAGCGTAAGAAGGAGAAGTCATTGTCAACAGCAGGAATTACTACAGGAAAAAAGCATGCGTACGACTCGTCGTCCATTGCCGTTCTCGAAGGTCGAGAAGCGGTTAGAAAACGGCCGGCGATGTACATAGGTTCCACCAGTGATATTGGACTACATCACCTGGTTTACGAGGTCGTCGACAACTCAATTGACGAAGCGCTGGCCGGATATTGCGACACGGTAGAAGTCACGATTCACCTTGATAACTCGATCACGGTCATCGACAACGGTCGCGGTATTCCAGTTGACGAAATGAAGAAGGAGAGGAAGTCTGCGGCTGAAGTCGTGATGACTAAGCTGCATGCCGGCGGTAAGTTTGACTCGAATGCCTATAAGGTTTCCGGCGGACTTCACGGTGTGGGTGTGTCCTGCGTTAATTTTCTTTCTGAGACGTTGCACCTGGAAATCTGGCGCGACGGTAAGACTTACGAGCAGGACTACCAACGAGGAATTGCTAACGCCCGTTTGGAACAGACAGGAAAGACTCGCAAGCGCGGCACCAAGATAACGTTCAAGCCAGACACTCAAATCTTCGATACGACGGTTTTTAGTTTCGATAAGCTTTCGGAACGGTTGCGCGAAAAGGCGTTCCTCAACAAAGGCATCCGCATCACCATCAAGGACGAGCGGGAAGAGCCGGAGCGTTCCCATGAGTTTTACTACAAGGGGGGCATTGCGGAGTTTGTAAAGCACCTCAATAAGAGCAGGTCTACCCTTCACGACAAGCCCATCTATTTCGAGAAAGAGGGCGACGCCCTTTCGATCGAAGTTGCTATTCAATACAACGACGGATACGACGAGAAGGTGTATTCGTTCGCTAACAACATCAACACGGTTGATGGTGGAACACACCTCTCAGGATTTCGCTCTGCGTTCACCAGAACGATCAATGCTTATGCGCAGTCGTCCGGACTCGCTAAGAATTTCAAAGGCTCGCTCTCCGGAGACGACGTCCGCGAAGGGCTAGTAGCTGTTATCTCGGTAAAGCTGCCGCAACCGCAGTTTGAAGGACAGACAAAAGGAAAGCTCAATTCAGACGTCAAAGGCGCCGTCGAATCGTTTCTAAACGAGCGGCTGACTGAGTATTTAGAGCAGAACCCGACCGTCGCGCGAAAGATTGTGGGTAAGTCGCTGGATGCCGCACGCGCTCGTGAGGCGGCGCGTAAAGCTCGTGAGATTGTTCGTAAGGGCGCGTTGGGCTCAGCAATGTTGCCGGGCAAGCTGGCGGACTGTCAGGAAAAAGATCCGGCCTTATCGGAGATTTATATCGTTGAGGGCGATTCCGCCGGTGGCTCGGCGAAACAGGGACGAGACCGGAAGAACCAGGCGATTCTGCCATTGAAGGGCAAGATCCTAAATGTCGAAAAAGCGCGTTTCGATAAGATGCTCGGGCACAGTGAAATCAAATCCCTGATCACGGCTCTGGGCACAGGCATCGGCAAAGAAGACTTTGATGCCAGCAAGCTGCGGTACCACAAGATCATCCTGATGACGGACGCAGACGTGGACGGTTCACACATTCGAACACTGCTGCTTACCTTCTTTTACCGTCAGATGGCGGAGTTGATCGAAAAAGGATATGTCTTCATTGCCCAGCCGCCGCTATTCAAAGTGAAGCGCGGCAAGAAGGAAGAGTACATCAAGGACGAAGGCGCGATGATTCGTTACCTGATGCGGCAAGCTACTGCAGACCTGAAAATCACATCAGCAGCCGGCAAGGAAGTGATTCAAGGGAAGGACCTGGCCAAGTTGTTGGAAAAAATGGTCGACTTTCAAAACTACTCAGAACGCGCCGCACGACGTCTATCCGGTGACCGAACGCTTTTGAATGCATTGCTGGAAGGTTTCGGAGGAAAGAAGGGCGTGCTTCGCAAGGAAGGCGCCACGCTGCGAAAGGTGTTTCAAGACAGCGACGATATGGCGCGGGTCGAAGGCGTGGTGGCTAAAGCCGGCTATACGACGGAACTCTCCAGCGACGAGGAGCATGGCCTTTGTGAAATTGAGACAACTACAGGCGCGGGCGTGAAGATTGTGATCGATTGGAACCTCGCGAGTTTTGTTGAGTTCCAAAAAGCGGTCGAGCTTTACATGGCTCTCGAGAACAAATTGGCGCCGCCGTTTGTCGCCGGTGAAAACGGTAGCAGCGAAGAGATCGCTACCCGGGATTTGCTGCTGGAGAAAGTATTAGCGCTGGCCAAAAAGGATCTCTCTATTCAGCGCTATAAAGGTCTCGGCGAAATGAATCCGGAGCAGCTTTGGGAAACAACTATGAATCCGGACAAGCGTACGCTGCTGCAGGTGCGCATCGATGACACGGTCGAGACTGACGAGATGTTTACGGTGCTGATGGGTGACCAGGTGGAACCGCGGCGCAAGTTCATTGAAGACAATGCGCTTGATGTCAGGAACCTCGATGTGTAGTAGCACTGCATTCTTGTCATTTTTCATTTAAGGAGCGGGAGCAAGCTACCCTTCCTGACCCTGAGCTGATTGATGTTGAATTTCTTTCCTCTCCTTGAAGGCTTCTTATTTCCTCTCTCTATAACGGGTCACCTTGAATCTCTGAAACTTTAACGGTATTCCCGGCGGTATTCCTGCTTTTCGCGCCGCAATGTCCACCTGCTTTTGAGCAGTGTCGACTCCCTCGATGGCCGGCAATAACAGGCCACGCGCCAATCCGGATTCATCCTCCACAATCACTCCGTAGAGCATGGGATCGAGATCTTCAAAGGTCGCCGGTTCCGGGGCCTCCAACACGTCAACTGAATAAACCAGATCCTGCAGCTCATGACTCGCAACCGGCGCGAATCTCGGATCGCGCGTGGCTGCGCTGATGGCGTTTGTCACTAACTCCTCAGCCAGGTTTTGTTTTGCAGGTTCGATGGTGCCGATGCATCCGCGCAGATCTCCCCAACGCGTTTTCAGTGACACGAAGCAAGCGGCCCGCGCGAGCAATAGCTTATTGGTTATACGGGGAGAGATCTGTTTGCCGGTTCGCGCAAATGTTTCAACCGCCTCACGAGCAAGGGCGGGCAGGTCCACAGCGGACTGGTCTCCACCTCGCGGACCTTGGGCGGTCTGTTGGGCATTTGTGAGTTGGGCCACAAGGTAACCGACGCCAAACGGTGCTTCGTAATGAAGTACTTCGGAAGCATCAAAGGAGCCGCTGGTTACTCCGAGGGCAACCAGCATGGAACGATAGCCACACTCGCCGGCTAATCGTCTTAAATCGGGATCAATTTCGGCGATGCGTTGCGTATTGCGATCATTTATAGCGGCCACTACCTGTTCGTCAAAATCTTTTGCGACGGGATTAAAGCCGGCCGGGGCTTCCGGTTTAAGACGGTGACTCAAATCGCCGCTCGCCACGAAAGCTGTGGGAACACTGAGTCCAGCAATCGCGCGCTTGATCGAACCACCAAACTTCAGGTGGTCTTCGTTGTTCATAAAGCTATAGCCGAGCGCTACTACCCGCCCGCGCCATCCGTTCCGTTGGAGAAAATAAAGCGGAACTGCCGAGCCGTGATCGAGTTCGTAACGTTCGTCCAGCGTCGTTACCGCATAACCATCTTCATCAGCAGTTCTTATGATCGCGTTTAGTAGTTCGCGGTCCAGTTCAAACTCGACGGCGGTTTCGGGCGCACGAAAGTTTGCAAAGTTTCCGTAAAGCGTAGCAGCCTGGTATGCAACGAAGCTGTTTCTTTCGAGAGGCGCGTGCGGGGAGATGAGGACGACTGTTTGCGCGCCGTTATCGATAATTCGGCGGGTAAACTCCGCCATCGCCTCGATCGTTCCGAGCACTTCTGAGATTGCTTCACGCCCAACTTCCGGCACCATTATTGGAGGGTGTGGCGCGATGCCCGAGAAAACAATTGGATTGTTGTCTCTCATGTCACTTTGACGAGAGCAAGGGGAAGTTTGTCGGTGTCAGGAACAACCGCATTTTATCATCCTCTGATTGCTAGCCCTATCTAAAGACAACTATGATTGCGCCTCGTAATGACCTGAGTGGGTCGAGCAAAGCAGAACTGGTGAGCGCAGCAACCGGGTCGCGTGCGATAGTGTCAACGTTTCGCGTTGCGATTCCATTCAAGTTGCGATTCCATTCAATAGGTAACCCATCCCATCAACCAGGTCGCTGAACTTCCGGTTCTGCTTTTGTTTGACCCAGGTTGGAAGCGGGTAATGGGCGCGAACGCGAGTGTTTTCAGATGAGCATTGACTACGACGTACTGATCGTCGGCGCGGGGCCTGCGGGTTCGTTTGCTGCAGAGCGTCTCGCCAAAGCGGGTATTCGCGTGGCGCTCTTCGACGGGCGGCCCGAGGGTGAACCGAAGGCGTGCGGCGGTGGTGTTACCGCGAAAGCTTTAAAAGCCTGGCCACAGTTGCTTGGCGCCGTTGGTCGCACAGTCGATGAGTTGGAATTGTATTCGCCTTCCGGCAAAGGTTTACACCTGCAACTGGAAGAACCGTTCGCTATCTATTCGCGCATCGCTTTCGATAACTACTTACGCGAACTGGCGGCCCAGGCCGGGGCTGAAGTGATCTTCGAAAAGGCTTCCGCCCGGAATATTTCCCGGACGGAGAGTGGATGGAAACTGCGCGGTGCAAGTGGACGCGAATGGTCCGGAGAATTTTTGGTAGGTGCAGACGGTGCCAATAGTGGCATTGCGAAAAAGTTAGCTGGCCCATTGGCGCCTTCAGACATGGAAGTCGCATTCGGCTACCGCGCGCCGCTGCCACAGCAGGGCAGTGCTCCGACGGTAGTTGCTTTTCTGCCTCGCTGGGTTGGTTATGCGTGGGCTTTTCCACGTCCCGATCACATTTCGTTTGGCATTGCCACCACGCAGGACGCTTTTGAACATAAAGCGCTGGACGAGTTGTTATGGCAATTCATGGTCGGTTATTACCTGCAGCGCGAGGACAGCAAAGCGAAAATATGGTCCAGCCGCATTGATAAGCGGGCGCTGATGATCAGAGAAAATCTGAAGACCACCGCAGAGCGATACGCTGCACGCATTCCAGGATTATCTGATCAAACGTGGAAGCAGCGGCGCGCAGCTGGCAACGACTGGGCATTGCTGGGTGACGCAGCCGGATTCGCCGATCCGGTAACTGGTGAAGGTATCTATTACGCATTGCGTTCAGCGGAGCTATTTGCCGACGCTTACCTCGAGGGAAAAGTTACTGACTACGAGCAGCGTTGGCGGGCGGACTTCGGCGCTGAGCTAAGCCGTGCGTCGCAGATGCGTAGAAGGTTTTATGGAAACTTCTGGGGAGCGCCTTTCACCGAAAGGATGATTGGCTTCGCGCGGGGCCATCGCGGCGTTAAGCGCGTGCTTGGCGATCTCGTGGCCGGGGAACAGGGCTACACGGATCTGAAGAAGAAACTCGCCAGAAGCGCCCTCCGGCCGATCTAAGACTATCCACAGATTACGCAGATTTTTTTGAAACCAAATACCGGAGGGGAAACGTGAGCCCTCGGTCTTAATAGCGCCTTACCTATCTATGTTGTTTTTGAAATCTGCGGAATCTGCGGATAAAAACTCTAATTAAGGTGCGAGGCGCTTGATGGACCATGAGCCGGAGGATTCGCGTTCGTAAAGGATGCGGTCGTGCATCCGGCCGGAGCGGTTTTGCCAAAACTCAATGCGCTCGGGTTTGACAAGGTAACCGCCCCAATGCGCCGGTCTCTCCACGTGACGATCTCGATAAAACTTATCGAAGTCTTTGAATCTCCGTTCCAGAACCTGACGGCCCTCGATCACTTCACTCTGCGGTGAGGCCAGCGCGCCAATCTGGCTATCGCGTGGCCGGCTCCTGAAATACTCGTCTGACCGATCGGGCGACACACGCTCAACCGGGCCCTCTACACGTACCTGCCGATCAATAACCGTCCAGTGCATGACCAACGCAGCGTAAGGATTTTCTTCGAGCTGGTGTGCTTTGCTGCTGTTGTAGTTGGTGTAAAAAACAAAACCTTCATTGTCGAATTCTTTCAGGAGCACTACGCGCGCCGACGGCTTACCGTCTCGTGTCGCGGTGGCCAGCGTCATCGACTCTGGCAGACGTGATCCTGAATTCACTGCCGCATCAAACCACCGGCGAAAAAGATCGATCGGATTTCGATCGACAGTTTTTTCGTCGAGCACCTCAGGCAGAGTCTGTGCGTTTATCTCACTCATGCGTCGGCAGGCTTCGTGTACGGGGCTAAACGTTCTTTAAGTTCTTTTGGGATGGGAACCGTCTCAAACGTATCACGCTTTACAGAGGTCAGCACAAAGTGGGCGTCGGCAACCAACTCCTCCGCTCCTTTGCGTCGAACCTCAAAATCCAGGCGCATCGACTTGTTTCCAAACTTCCCAACATAGACCGAAACTTCAAGCAAGTCGTCGAGTTGAGCGGCGCGGTGAAAATCGCACTCGAGATGGACACGCGGCAGCCAAACATCGAGCTCTTCAAACATCACGCTGTAGGGCAATCCAACCGAACGAAAGAGTTCCGTCTCAGCAAACTCGAAAAAGCGAATGTAGGCGCCGTAAAAAATGATGCGCGCGGCATCTACATCGCCCCAGCGCACACGTTCTTCAATGACGAACTTATTGAAATCCGACATCTATTCGAAAAGGGGAAGGCGTAATGGGGAAAGGGGAAGTAGGACCACTACCGTTTAACTTTACCCATTCCCCATTACCCATTCCCCGTTTCCTTACCTCGGTCTTTAATTGCGGCGACTGCAGATATGAACTCGCGCAGTTCCACCGGCTTCGAAAGGTATCGATGAAATCCTGCTGCCAGTGCATTCTGCCGGTCTTCCAGTAATCGCAATCGCGGGAAGTTCCGGTTCAAGCTTTAACGCGATTACCTTCCTGATGAGTTGATATCCATCTTCGCCGGGCATCGCTATATCTGAAATCAAAACATCTGGACGCGAATTCTGTATCGCTTCCAGGGCCGCGCTGGCAGAGGAAACCGCAGTCACATCGGCACTGCGTTGCCGCAATGCCGCACTCAACAACTCGAGAGTGTCTTCGTCGTCGTCAACCATCAGTACATGCAACCCCGCCAACGCATCGTGTGATTTGGTCGGCTCCATATGAAGCTCAACTTCGCGATCAGACTCGCGAGGCACCTCGACCGCTCTCGTTCCCGCTACCGGCAGGCGTACGGTGAAGGTTGCACCCTTACCCTCACCACCGCTGGTCGCTTCAATCATTCCGCCGTGAATCTCAATCAAGTGGCGCGCGATCGCGAGGCCTAATCCTAATCCACCGTGATGCCTGGTTGACGTGCTGTCCGCCTGGCGGAAGCGGTCGAACACATAGGGTAGAAATTCGGGAGAAATTCCCGGACCGGTATCCGTGACGATTATTTCCGCCTGCGAGTCCATGCGAAGCAATGTCACAGAAACGGTGCCGCCAGACGGTGTAAACTTGACTGCGTTGGAAAGCAAATTCCAGAAGACTTGTTGTAATCGGTTTGTGTCGCCAGAGACTGCAACCGGCTCGCTATCCAGGTTCAGCTCAATCTGAATTCCTTTAGCTTCGGCAGTTGGACGAACCACGTTTACCGCAGCTTCGAGCACCGATTCCAGTTCAATCGGATGCAACTCAAGGTAAAGATTTCCGGTGATGATCCTCGAAACGTCCAGGATATCGTCGATGATCTGTGCTTGCGATTTCGCGTTACGCTTGATGGTTTCAACCGCGCGCTGAGCAGTGGCGGATTCCAGCGATCCACTCTCCAGCATGCGCGACCAACCGAGAATAGCAGTCAACGGCGTACGTAGTTCGTGCGAAACCGTGGCCAGGAATTCGTCTTTCAACCTGTTCGACTCTTCAGCGATTGCGCGGGCAGTGCTCTCACGTTCGAGCAACGTGACGTTGTCGATCGCTACCGCCGTCAGGTTGGCAGCCATGCGCATCGCCGTTGCATGTTCGTCACGGTAAGCCGTGTCTTCGTAAGTTTGCACTTCAATACTTCCGAGGATGCGACCCATCACCGCCATCGGCGCACATAATGACGATTGCGGGCGCAATCCATTGTCCGGCCCCACCAGCACTGCCGGATGGCCAATGGTCTCTTTCATGTAATCGTTAGTGATGATTACCTGGTTTGTTCTGATGGCACGACTGTTTGGACCACTTGATGTCACCGGCATCGGCGGCAATTCCGAAACGTCAATTTCTTCTCCATCGGCCCAGCCGTAAACCGCTGTGCGAACGTCACGAACCGGATCATAAAGCGAGACAAATAAACCGTGGCAGGGAACCGACAACAGAGTGAATTCACGCAGCCCGCGAAAAATGGCCAACAAGTCGCGGGAAGTTCCCAGGGTTTGGGCAAGGCCGGCGACCCTTTCCAACAATCTTTCATATTCGGCTAATGCTCGCTGGTCCGCCTGCCGCAAAGCTTCTTCAGCGTGACGCCGGGTGGTGATGTCGCGGGCAACGCCTTGAATTCCTATCGGCTTGCCCTCGCTTCTTGCCAACCGGCTGCTGACCTCAAGTGTGATCAGTTGTCCATTCTTCCGCACCACGTCTACTTCATAGTTGGTGCGTTCTTCGCCGGCCAGTTTCCGCTGAGTCATAAGCCGCGCAAGGTCATTCGAGGCGGGAGTCAGAAATTCGCCCATGTTCATCTTCAGGAGCTCTTCCTGTTGGTAGCCAGTAATGCTTTCGGCGGCTTTGTTCATGGAAGTGACATTGCCCTGCAGGTCGAGCTCGAAAACAATGTCGTTAGCGTTTTCAACCAACTGACGATAGCGCGCTTCCCCCTCTTTAACTTCCTCTTCCGCGCGTTCACGAGCAGCCAGCGTCTGCCGCACCTTTGATTCTTTCTCGCGCATTTCCGCTTCAGACTGCTCAGCATTATCACGCGCACGCAGCTGTGACCGGGCGATCACAAAAAACAGCAGACTGAGCAGAATGCCGGCAGTAAACGTGTAAGGAACCCAACTCTTTATGTAAGAACGGTCAAAACCCGGGAGGCTCAAGTAGTTGATCGTCCAAAGCTGGCCTCCGACGTCCATCGTGGTGCTGGCTACAAAGCGAGGCTGGTGGCCCGCGGGTGACGGGGCGTCCATCGAGCGGTGCAACAAATTCTCC
>Ga0209486_10000976_pt1 | contig 12498 bp, 9 predicted proteins | sample NCCompost_FD_187518 | JGI IMG/M metagenome (GOLD analysis project Ga0209486, IMG submission 187518) | Agricultural soil microbial communities from Utah to study Nitrogen management - NC Compost (SPAdes) (version 2) | ecosystem: Environmental > Terrestrial > Soil > Agricultural land | place: USA...
TGCACAAGTTCACCAATTTTATTTGGCTCCAGCCATCTTACAATGATCACTAAGTCATGTTCGTTATCTACAACGATAAAATTGCCTCCAAATCCATCTGCGGAATAAATATTTTTTGAAACATTCCCCAATCGGTTTTCCTCGTTTGTCCACCACATCAGCCCATAAGATCTATTTGCTGCAGAAGGTTTGTTTACAGCATTCACCCATTGTTCAGAGATCAATTGCTTGTTTTTCCATTTACCTTTTCTTAAAAACAATAAACCAAATCTTGCATGGTCAAGTGTATTGATAAAGAGGCCGCCACCGAAATGTCCACCACCGCTTACAGATTCAACCATCATTCCATCTACATTCACAAATGAATTATCATAACCATGCCAGCGCCATGTAGTAGAAGCGCCAATAGGGTCCATAATTTTTTCCCGTAAAATAACCGGCAATGGTTTTCTCCAAACCTGCAAAAGTGAGTAGGCTAATAAATTCACTCGAATATCGTTGTACTCAAAAGCTGTTCCGGGTTCAAGTAGTTTTCTGTTCTTCCAATCATCAATAGTTCCCTCTCTTGGCGGACGATCGGCCCAATCACATACATCAAATAAACAACCTGACCAATCAGATGATTGCGTTAATAAATGACGCCAGGTGATCTTTGAATTATGCTCCCCATCAAATTTTCCATCCCACACATATTCATTTACACGGTCATCAATATTTTTTATTAACCGATCGCCGACAGCAAGCCCGGCAACAGTTGAAAGATAACTTTTGGTAACACTAAAAGTCATATCCACTCTTTTTACATCTCCCCATTGTGCCACGATATATCCATTCTTTAAAATTATCCCGGCGGGCTTCCCTCTTTCTCTCATTGGACCTGCAATTCGAAAACCAGGCTCATTTGCAAATGCTTTTAAATTAGCGATCCGTAAGTCGTAATCAGTTTTGGTTTCATTTCGGAGAGCAAAACTGACAACACTATCAATAAGTGCTGCATTCATTTTTAATTCTGCAGGTTTCTTTGTTTGCCAGTTGGAGTCGGGAAAATAGGGTTGCTGACTATAAATTACTTGAAAGAAAAAAATAAAAGGAACCGCAAGAAAGATTTTATTATCTGCAGATTTCATTTTATGAAATTAACTCAATAATCAATCACCTGCTCCTCTATAGCTTGCGGCAATTCTCTCCACTCATATTGCTGGTTACGAAGCTGTGGTTCAAACCCTGCTTCACGAATTGCTTGTTGAATACTTTTATAAGTAAACCGATGCGGGGCACCTGCTGCACTTACAACATTTTCTTCAAGCATGATACTTCCAAAATCATTGGCACCTGCATGCAAACAAAGTTGTGCAACTTGTTTTCCAACGGTAAGCCAGCTTGCCTGTATGTTTTTAATGTTGGGTAACATGATACGGCTCATTGCGATCATGCGGATATATTCATCGGGTGTTGTAAGATTATGTACGCCCCGGATCTTTGCAAGTAAGGTATCCACATCCTGGAAGGTCCATGGGATAAAAGCGAGAAAGCCTTTTGCATTTTCCGGCTTTCGACTTTGCACTTCTCTTATTTTTATTAAATGCTCAAAACGTTCTTCAATAGTTTCTACATGTCCAAACATCATCGTAGCCGAAGTAGTGATATTTAGTTTGTGTGCCTCATGCATAATATCAAGCCATTCCTGTGCACCGCATTTTCCTTTACTGATCAATCGACGAACACGATCGATCAATATTTCTGCGCCAGCGCCGGGTAATGAATCCATTCCTGCTTCTTTTAATGCAACTAATACATCATGATGATTGCTTTTTTCAAGCTTGGTGATATGCGCCACTTCAGGTGGCCCCAATGTATGCAGCTTGATAGTTGGAAATTCTTTTTTGATCTGGCTGAAAGTACTGACATAAAAATCCAAACCTAATTCCGGATGATGACCGCCTTGTAATAACAACTGGTCGCCGCCCCAGCGAATTGTTTCTTCGATCTTTTTCCTGTATGTTGGTATATCGGTTATATATGCCTCCGCGTGACCGGGTATGCGGTAGAAATTACAAAACTTGCAATTGGCAATACAGACATTGGTCGTGTTCACATTGCGATCGATCTGCCAGGTAACTTTTCCATGCGGCACTTGTTTCTTCCTGAGTTCATCAGCTAAGAACATCAATTCGGTAAGCGGTGCTTTTTCAAATAGAAAAACTCCTTCTTCCTTTGATAAGAATTCAAACCGGGAAGCTTTCTGGTATAGATCGGGTAGCTGCATCATAATAGAAGCGCAAAGGTAAAGAAGGGAAAATCATCCGATTAATCGCAGCCTGTAATTTTTTGTTGGTTTATTATAATAACTTGTTGTGCAGATGCAGCAAATAAGAGAAACTATTCGTCTATTTGCTGGACAATTATCTGAACGATCCCGATTAACTGGGACGACGCATTTGTTCAATAGAATACAGGAAGATGAATGGAGCGTCGCAACGATTGCCAAATAGTAATGCGAAAGCCGGTAACACAAATATTGTTTTGCTTTTTATTAGCTGTATCTATCTCTGCAACAGCACAGGAACAATTCGTTGATGGCCCTGCAAGACTTTTAACCTCAATTCGTTTTAAACAACTTTCGGGTGGTGTTATCATGTTCAATGCCAGGTTCGGAAATTTTCCTGATACCCTCAATTTCATTTTAGATACGGGCAGTGGTGGTATTTCACTTGATTCTACAACCGTGGATTATTTTCGTATCACTCCCACACCTTCCAATCTTACCATTCTTGGCATTGCCGGAATTCGCAAAGTAAGTTTTATATATAATCAAAAACTGCATTTACCTGGTCTTACTGTCGATAGCCTGAATTTTCATATAAACAATTATGATATCCTTACGCAGGTATATGGTGAAAAGATCGATGGGATCGTCGGTTTTTCTTTATTGAGCCGCTATATTTTTAATATAAATTATGATAGTTCAAAAATTTCAATTTTTACAAATGGCCGAATGAAATATCCCCGCGGTGGCTGGTTGTATGAACCTATTTTGCGTACACTGCCTGTACAAACTGCACGAATTAAAGATGCGGTAACCACCAATTCACGTTTTCTATTTGACATCGGCGCCGGGCTTTGCCTGATGTTAAATAAAGAATTTCTTGAAGACAGCAATTTTTTAGATAAGAAAAGAGTGTTGTATGCAAAAGAGGCGGAGGGAGTAGGAGGTAAAGTGGATATGCATATGACAGTGATCAAAGAAATGAGAATGGGTCCTTATCGTTTTAAAAATATACCAGTGTTTGTGTTTGATGATACATATAATATTACCTCTTATCCTTATCTAAGCGGCATCATTGGCAATGATATATTGCGGCGATTCAACCTGATCCTGAATTATGCGAAACGTGAATTTTATTTCATGCCTAACACCCACTACCAGGATCCTTTTGATTATGCTTATTCCGGAATCGAGTTATATTATGTAGATGGAGATATATTATTAGGTGATGTGGCAATAGCCTCGCCGGCTGAAAAAGCCGGACTTCGGGAAGGCGACGTACTAATAGGGATCAATAATATGCTGAATGCAAATATCCAGCAATATAAAACTGCACTACAGTCCGCTGGTCAAAAAATAAGAATAATTATTAGCCGTGATGACAAATTGATGGAATTCAACTTCAAAATAAAGAGCATACTTTCAAAATAAAGGGCAAAGTTTAGAATTCCCTTCTGCAGTAATTGGGCTATTTTTACAAACTTTTTATTATTGAATTTACCATGATACGATTTGAAAAATTTGTATTGCAAAACGGCTTGAGGGTGATCGTTCACCAGGATGAATCTACCCCGATGGCAGTAATGAATATAATGTATGATGTAGGCGCAAGAGATGAGGATCCTGAAAGGACAGGGTTTGCACATTTGTTCGAGCACTTAATGTTTGGCGGCAGTATCAATATTCCCAGCTATGATGCTCCTTTGCAAATGGCGGGTGGCGAAAACAATGCTTATACTTCAAACGATATTACCAACTACTATATTCAATTGCCGGCTGAAAACCTGGAAACAGCATTTTGGTTAGAAAGTGACCGAATGCTATCTCTTGCATTTGGTGAAAAAAGTTTGGATGTGCAACGTAAAGTTGTTTGCGAAGAGTTTAAAGAACATTATCTCAACAAGCCTTATGGTGACGTTTGGCATAAAATGAGAGAGCTTGCTTATAAGGTACATCCTTATCGCTGGATGACGATCGGTAAAGAACTTTCTCATATTGAAAATGCAAGGCTTGATGATGTAAAGAATTTCTTTTTTAAACATTACCGTCCAAATAATGCCATACTGGTAGTGGCGGGAAATGTAACTATTGAAAAAGTTAAAGAGCTTGCAGAAAAATGGTTTGCTGATATCCCTGCTGGAGAAAAATATGTTCGTAAACTACCACAAGAGCCGCCGCAAACTGAAGAAAGAAAACTGGAAGTAAAAGCTAAAGTGCCGCTCGATGCATTCTATAAATGCTGGCATATTTATCCGCGTATTGATAAACGATATTATATAGCCGATCTTATCACAGAAGTTTTAAGCGGCGGTGGTTCATCGAGATTATTTCAATCATTGGTAAAAGAGAAAAAAATATTCAGTGCTGTTGAATGTTATCATAGCGGAAGCCTGGATGCAGGCACATTGGTGATCGAAGGCAAGCTCGTAAAAGGAATTAAAATGGAAGATGCGGAAAAAGCGGTGGAAGCAGAGTTAGAAAAAATGAGGACAGAAAAAGTAACAACTACCGAATTGCAAAAAGTAAAAAACAAAGTAGAAAGCCTGATCGCCTTTGAAGATATGAGTCTTACTAATCGTGCCAATAGTCTTGCGTTCTATGAATTACTGGGTGATGCAGAACAAATGAATCACGAACTGGAAAAGTATAATGTAGTTACTGCAGAAGATATCCTTAATGAAAGCCGGATCATTTTCAGACCGGAGAACAGCAATACGCTTTATTATTATTCAAAGAATTGACAATGGAATTACTTACTGTTGACAGAAAGATCGCACCACCGATCGTTGATGCGGTCAATTTTCATCTTGAACTGAAGCCTTATGAAAAAATCACACTTGATAATGGAGTGCCTGTGTATGCCATCAATGCCGGTGCAGAAGAAGTGATGAGTGTGGAGATGGTTTTTTTTGCCGGCAATAGTTTTGAAGAAAAAAATGTCGTCGCGGCAGCCACTAATTTTCTTTTGAAAAATGGGACTTCAAAAAAGAAAGCATTCCAGATCAATGAACATTTTGAATATTATGGTTCATTTTTAAATCGTGCCTGCTATAATGAAACTTCGACATTGACTCTTCATTGTTTGAATAAACATATAGGGGAACTTTTGCCAGTGGTGGAAGAATTAATTACCGATTCTATCTTTCCGGAAGAAGAACTGGCGATCTTTAAACAAAACCAGAAACAACGATTAAGTGTCAGTTTGAAAAAAAGTGAATTTGTTGCCAGCAGGCTGATCGACTCCTACTTATATGGCGAAAAACATCCTTATGGAAAATACAGCAGTCATGCAGTATATGATGCGTTGAACAGGGAAGAATTGATCTCGTTCTACAATAAATATTATAAGAATGGCAGCTGCATCATCTTTACAGCGGGTAAACTTCCTCCGCGGCTTTTTGAATTATTGAATAAACATTTTGGAAAACTCCCATTTGGAAATAATTTTCAAAAACCGCTTCACCAAATTTCTTCAACAAAAAAGACCGGTGAAAAATTCAGGATCACCAACGATGAAAATGGGGTACAGGGTTCGATCCGTATTGCGAGAGAATTTCCGAATCGTCATCATCCGGATTTTTTAAAAGTAATGGTGCTGAATAATATTTTCGGTGGCTACTTTGGATCAAGACTAATGGCAAATATCAGAGAAGACAAAGGATATACATACGGAATCCATAGTTTTCTACAAGATCATATTCAGCAATCTGGATGGCTCGTAAGCACAGAGGCCGGGAAAGATGTTTGCGAAGCAGCGATCAGTGAAGTTTATAAAGAAATGAAACGACTACAAGATGAACCGGTAGCTGAAGATGAAATGCAACTAGTCAGGAATTATATGATGGGCAGTATCCTTGGCGACCTCGATGGACCTTTTCATATCATAGCAAGATGGAAGAACTATATCTTGAATGATCTTAATGGAGATTATTTTTATAATGCTATTAATACTATAAGAACAGTTTCGCCGGAAGAGTTGCAACAACTCGCAAAGAAATATTTAAACCCGGAAGAGTTCTATGAGTTAGTAGTTGTATAACTTCACTTAAATTATTATCACATGAATTTTCTTATTCGTGTTTTGGTTATTGCGGCCGTTTCCTTTGGGCTGGCTCATTTACTGGGCGGAGTACATGTTACTGATTTCTGGACGGCTTTTGTCTTTGCCATTGTGCTTGCACTTTTAAATATGTTCGTTCGGCCAATTTTGATCCTCGTCACACTTCCGGTTACATTTATAACTCTTGGCCTTTTTTTATTTGTAGTCAATACGCTTATTATTATGTTGGCCAGTAAATTTGTCGATGGCTTTAGCATTGATAATTTCTGGTGGGCCCTGCTTTTCAGTATTATTTTATCGATCATAACCTCTGCCATCGATAAAAAAGAGAAAGTGGATCGGCGACCAGCTTAGTTTTTTTTATTCGATCTTCATATTAAATCTTGTTGCCTGTTCCCGAATGATCTTTTCCACTTCGCTTTCCAAGGTTTTTGTATTGTTTCCGTTTTTTAATTTATTCATCTTTTCATTCGCTATATATGTCTCCCTTTTTTTATTTATATCCAATATTTCTTTTTGTATGCTGCCTCTCTCATTGCTTTTTTGATTTATGATCGCCTCCAGTTCAGCCTTATTTTTCTTTTGTAAACTATCCGGTAATGTTTTATGATCTATTTTATCTAAGATCTTTTTGTCTTCGTCTTTTGCGTCAACAAGATCCCAGTTACTATTCTTATAAGTTTTTGAAGAAGCCTTTGACACTGCCCTGTTTACACCTGCATATGAACTGACAGACATATTAGCAACATCCATAGAGCCTTGTAATTCTTTTTTACCCCTACCAGCAGCTCCATAATAAATATATGTTCCATTCAATTTATTATTCAGGGTGATCAATGTACTATCGTAGGGAGTCGGAATATCTTCAGGTTTTGCATCTGAGTTAATATTTGTAAAATTTCCGTTTCCACATTCACCCAAAAGATTCCAATGTTCTTTTATCCCCTGCAGCCTGTCACCGCAATAAATTGTATTTACAATTACGCCTTTCTTTTTCGCTTCTGTACAGGCCAGCGTATATGAAATGTTACCCTGCAAAAAATCTTCATTGCCTGAAATAAAAATTACTTTGTAATTAGAAGATGTCGTATCCCATTTCAACTCATTTAATGAAGTATGAATTACATAGCCACAATATTCCTGCCCACCATTTGTGGTAAGTTGAAATAATTTTTGTGAAAGGTTGTCAAGATCAGAAGTAAAAGGAGTTATTTGTTTTACATATCCTTTTCGCAGATCGTTATTGTCTCTTCCATATTCATAAAGTGCTATTTCAATTTGTGGAGTTTCACCATTGCATTTTGCTTTGCCCATTACATTCACCATCGTCCATAATTGTGCCTTTGCCTGTTCGATAAGACCGTCCATGCTATTACTTACATCCAGTAAAATAGCAGCCTGGATCTTTGGACTATTCTTTATTTTTTTGGAAGTTTCTATTTCCGTTTTATGATCTACGGGTGAAGAAAAACTAAGAACGAGGTAAGAAGAAAAAAAGGCGATGGCTGGTTTAAAAAGCAGGTTCATGGTAAAAAGTTTTCTATAAGATGCACTGGCTTTTTTATTTGCATAAGTCGTCCCGTACTTTTATTCTTGTTTTAACATTTTAAGTTGCATACAGCTTTATTTAATAGGTTTGCAGCATGACTTTCGACCGCAAGGATCTGTCTAACGAACAACTTATAAGTTTTTATCGTTCATTGCTTTGGCCCAGAATGATAGAAGAAAAAATGTTGGTCTTGCTTCGCCAGGGAAAGATCTCAAAATGGTTCAGTGGCATCGGGCAGGAAGCCATTGCTGTAGGGACAACATTGGCATTACAGGAGGATGAATGGGTCATGCCGCTGCATCGCAACCTTGGAATTTTTACTACACGAAATATGCCGCTGCATAAATTATTTATGCAATGGCAGGGTGCCAAAGAAGGATACAGCAAAGGAAGAGAAAGAAGTTTTCATTTTGGAAATACAGCACACCATATCTGTGGCATGATCTCACATCTTGGCCCACAGTTAGCAATTGCAGATGGTGTAGCATTGGCACATAAACTAAGAAAAGAAAATAAAGTTTCAGTAGCATTGACGGGTGAAGGAGGAACAAGTGAAGGAGACTTTCATGAAGCATTGAATGTTGCTGCTGTTTGGGATCTGCCGGTGATCTTTATTATAGAAAATAATGGCTATGGTTTAAGTACTCCTGTAAGTGAACAGTACCGCTGCATCAGTCTTGTAGATAAGGCAAAGGGTTATGGTATGGAAGGAGTGATGATCGATGGAAATAATATTCTAAATGTTTATGATACTATAAAGGGTGTAAGAGAATATTGCATCAGGTATCAAAAGCCATATTTGATCGAATGCATGACATTCAGAATGCGGGGACATGAGGAAGCAAGCGGTACAAAATATGTTCCACCTGAATTATTTAAAATATGGGAGCTGCGAGATCCGGTGAAAAAGTTTGAAGAGTATATAAAGTCAATTGGTGTTGCCGACGAGAAAATGATTGAAAGTATAAAAGACGAGTTTAAAGAAAAAATCGAAAGTGAACTGGCTATTGGTTTTAATACAGGTCATATCAACCCTGATGCTGAAGAAGAATTGGAAGATGTGTATCGGTCAACAGTCGACAGTCGACGGTCAACAGTTCTGGTTGTTGATAATTCGAGGCCCACTCACAACTTACCACTCACCACTCACGACTTGCGTTTGATCGATGCCATTAGTGAAGGCCTAAAGCAATCCATGCAGAAACATCCTAATCTAATATTAATGGGACAGGATATTGCAGAATACGGAGGTGCATTTAAAATAACAGAAGGTTTTTTAAAAGAATTTGGAAAAGAAAGAGTAAGAAATACGCCACTATGTGAAAGTGCAATTGTTGGTACAGCACTTGGTCTATCTCTTGAAGGTTTTAAAAGCATGATGGAAATGCAGTTTGCGGATTTTGTTACAGTAGGTTTTAACCAGATCGTAAATAACCTGGCAAAGATCCATTACCGTTGGGGACAGAATGCTGATGTAGTGATCCGAATGCCAACTGGAGGTGGAGTTGGCGCAGGTCCGTTTCATTCACAAAGCAATGAAGCATGGTTTACAAAAGTGCCGGGATTAAAAGTTGTTTATCCTTCCACTCCAATCGATGCAAAAGGTTTATTGATAGCAGCGATCAATGATCCAAACCCGGTAATGTATTTTGAGCATAAGGCATTGTATCGTTCAATAAGCGGACCAGTGCCGGAAGATTATTATGAAATAGAAATTGGCAAAGCAAGACATGTAAGGGAAGGTGATGAAATTTCAATTATCACCTATGGAGCAGGAGTTCATTGGGCCGAAGATTATGCAGCGGAACATCCTGAAATTTCTATTGATATCTTAGACTTAAGAACTCTTGCACCTCTTGATTATTTATCTATTCGTGAAGCGGTGCATAGAACAGGAAGAGTTTTGATTTTACATGAAGACACATTGATTGGTGGCATTGGCGGGGAGATCGCAGCATGGATCGCTGAAAATTGTTTTGCTATTCTTGATGCTCCGGTGATGCGTTGCGCTTCTTTGGATACACCAGTTCCTTTTAATATTGAGCTGGAGAAAAATTTTATGGCAGAAAGCAGTATTCATGACTCAGTAAAAAAACTTATTGAGTATTGAAAAAAGTCGAATAATATAAAAGTAAAATATCAATTGAAGCGTCGGTTTTTTCGATACAATTATAAAAAACAGGAAGACGTTGAAGAAAAATCATCGTTTTGCAGAAATTACGGATGTCCCTGTAAAAATCACTTTTTTTCCTATCTGCTGTATAGTAAATGTTACATTGACTACGATTAATAACCTGTTGATTCTTCTAATAATTAGATATTTATATAAGAGTACTTATACTATTCCCACTCACTCATAACTGGAGAATTCAGATGACTCTTTCTATATAATGTACTAACTTCTAATTTTAAGCAATTATCGCCAGAGCTTTTGATTTTAACTAAGCGATAATGTATAAAGTCCATTTCTATGAAGAAAACAATTACCATAGTTGTTGTGTTTTTCTCTTTCTATTATAGCAGTGCCCAAAGTATTGCTCCATCTGTTTTTAACGCTGCAGGTGGTTCTTTTAAACAAGATTACTATCAATTTGAATGGAGTGTTGGAGAGTTATCACTTATTGGTGAAATGACAAGCTCCAATAATTCTTTTGTTATCACCAATGGTTTTATTCAACCATTTATTCAATACCCTGCAAGAGACAATAGCAATACTATTTTCGGGACTGATGAGATAAAAGTTTTTCCTAACCCAGCATCAAGCTATGTTGAAATAAATTTTTTGACCAAACAAAAGGGTCGTATTACTCTCAGCTTCTATGATGGCACCGGAAAAAAAATCTATACTACCACAGACTGGTATTACGGTGTTGGTATGATCAAGAGAATTCCCGTCAGCAAGTTGCCAAATGAAGTATATATGCTTCATGTCGATCTTGATCCTGATCCGGGATCTGTCGCAAAAAAAGGAGTTTATAAAATCATAAAAATCAAATAAACAATAGATCAAGTTTTCTCAGAATAAAATCCACTTCCAATGAAAAAACTTTTACTAATTGCAGGAATTATATCTTCCTTCATAGCCTATGGCCAGGCTCCCAACCAGATCAATTACCAGGGTGTTGCCCGTAATTCCGTTGGGAATGTATTGCCAAACAGAAAGATTGCGATTCGCTTAAGCATCCATGATGAGAGTGCTGCCGGAACTGTTCTTTATAAAGAAACAAGAACGATCACCACAAATAATTTCGGTTTATTTAATGTTGCCATTGGAAGCGCAGGCGCAGATAACACTAGCGGAACGATGGGAGCAATTGACTGGGCTTCTGCGGCAAAATTTATACAGGTAGAAATTGATCCTGATGGTTCATCCAATTTTCTAAATATGGGTGCTGCCCAGTTACTGTCCGTTCCTTATGCATTATATGCCGGACGTTCTTCTACAGGAGTACCAACTGGTACTGCCGGTGGTGTGTTAACCGGATCATTTCCTAATCCATCAATAGCTAATGGCGTCATTACACAATCAATGCTGGCTAACGGAGTAATACCAACTGCTTTACCTCCAAATGGAAATGCTGACGGTGATCTGACCGGTACATATCCTAATCCATCTATTAAAAATGGAATAATTACTTCAAATAAAATTTCTGACAATGCGATCACAACTTCAAAAGTTGCTGACGGATCAATAACAATGGCAAAGCTTGGCCCTGATGTAATTCTTGGTTCGGGTGGTGCACCTTCCGGTCCTGCTGGTGGTGATCTTTCAGGAATCTATCCCAATCCGAATATTAATAATGGAGCAATTACATCTACAAAACTTGCTAATGGTGCTATAACAAATACGAAAGTTGCAGATAATGCGATCACTACTTCAAAAGTTGCTGATGGATCAATAACGATGGCAAAGCTTGGTCCCGATGTAATTCTCGGATCAGGTGGTGCTCCTTCTGGTCCTGCCGGTGGCGATCTTGCAGGTTCCTATCCGAATCCAACGATTAATAATGCAGCAATCAATTCAACCAAGCTTGCTGATAACTCTGTAACAACTTCAAAAATTGTTGATGCTTCTGTTACGAGTGCAAAACTTGCTGCGGGTGTTATTCCAACTTCATTACCTCCAAGCGGAACTGCTGGTGGTGATCTAAACGGTTCTTATCCGAATCCAACTATTAATAATGGAGCGATCACTTCAACAAAGCTTGCAGATAATTCTATAACGACATCAAAAATTGTTGATGCTTCTGTTACAAGTGCAAAACTTGCAGCGGGAGTTATTCCAACTTCACTGCCTCCAAATGGAACAGCTGGTGGTGACCTGACAGGCTCTTTCCCCAATCCTATAGTAAATAAAATACAAAATACAGCAGTAAGCAACACCGCTCCTGCAAATGGACAGGTATTAAAATTCAACGGTACACAATGGGTTCCGGCTACTGATAATGTTGGTACTGGTGGTGGTAGCCCAACAGGCTCGGCTGGTGGTGATCTCCAGGGAAACTATCCTGATCCAAGTCTTGCTGCTGGTTCAGTGACTACTCCAAAAATTGATAATGGTGCGGTGATCACTCCAAAAATTGCGAATGACGCCGTAACAACAAATAAAATTGCAGATAATGC
>Ga0209486_10000979_pt1 | contig 12480 bp, 10 predicted proteins | sample NCCompost_FD_187518 | JGI IMG/M metagenome (GOLD analysis project Ga0209486, IMG submission 187518) | Agricultural soil microbial communities from Utah to study Nitrogen management - NC Compost (SPAdes) (version 2) | ecosystem: Environmental > Terrestrial > Soil > Agricultural land | place...
ACGGCGTCGTCTACGTGCCGATCTCGGGCTCCGAGGAGTTCACGGCCGGCCATCAGGACTACCCGTGCTGCACGGCGCGCGGCGGTGTCGCGGCGCTCGACGCGAACACCGGCAAGGAGATCTGGAAGACCTACACGGCCGACGAGCCGAAGCCCTGGAAGAAGAATCCGAACGGCGTGCAGTTGTACGGGCCCGCGGTCGGGGGCGTCTGGAACGCGCCGACGATCGATCCGGTGCGCGGGGCGCTCTACGTCGGCACCGGTGATGCGGTCACGCCTCCGGAGTCGCGTCTGTCCGACGCCGTGATGGCCCTCGATCTGAAGACCGGCAAGGTGCTCTGGTCGCGCCGCGCGACGGAAGACGACCTGTTCATGGGCGGCTGCGCCGGACCGAATCGCGGCCTGCAGTGTCCCGAGACGATGGGGCCGGACTACGACATCGGCAACTCGCCGATTCTCACGACGCTGCCCAACGGCAAGCGCGCACTGTTCGTTGGCACCAAGGGGGCCGACGTCCTCGCGCTCGACCCCGACGCCAACGGCGCCGTCCTCTTCCGCGTGAATCCCTCCGGCCAGCCGGTCGGCTTCACGGGCCGCGGCCGCGGCGGGATCGTGTGGGGCGGTGCCGCGGACGGCCGGCAGGTCTACTACGGCATGGGGGCCGCGGGGCTCGCGGCGGTGGCGAACACGGACGGCAAGACGGGCTGGGTCTTCACCGCGCCGCGCGCATCGCTCGGCGCCGCACCGACGGCCATGCCCGGCGTGGTGTTCGAGGGAACCGGCGACGGACGGCTCTTCGCCGTATCGGCGGGCGACGGCAAGCAGCTGTGGGAGTTCAATACCGCGCAGCCGTTCGAGACCGTCAACAAGGTCGCCGCGCGCGGGGGCCAGATCGCCGTGTCCGGTGCCGTCATCGTCGACGGCATGGTCTACATCGGCACGGGCTACGCGATCAGCGCCGGCGCCTCGGGCGGCAACGTGCTGCTCGCGTTCGGCGTGGAATAGCGCGGGTTGCCGCGCAACATGATCGATACGCTCCACGGATGGATTTCCGCGGCCGACGCCTTCGTGTGGGGGCCGCCGCTCCTCATCCTCCTCTTCGGCACCCACATCTTTCTCACGATCCGCACGGCGTTCATGCAGCGCTACCTGATCACCGCGATCAGGCTCTCGATCACGCCCGAAAAGGGCGCCGCCGGCGACGTGAGCCCGTTCGCCGCGTTGACGACGGCGCTCGCTGCCACGATCGGCACCGGCAACATCGTGGGCGTCGCGACGGCGGTGAGCCTGGGCGGGCCGGGGGCCGTGCTGTGGATGTGGCTCACCGGCGTACTCGGCATGGCAACGAAGTACAGCGAGGCGCTGCTCGCCGTGAAGTACCGGGTGAAGACCGCCGACGGGACGATGCTCGGCGGACCGATGTACGCGCTGGAGAAGGGCCTCGGCCTGAAATGGGCGGGGATGCTCTTCGCGCTGCTGACGGTCGTGGCGTCGTTCGGGATCGGGAACATGGTGCAGGCCAACTCGATCTCGACTCTGGCCGCCAGCACGTTCGGCGTGAACGTGCATCTGACCGGCATCGTGCTGGCGGTCCTGACCGCCATCGTCGTGATCGGCGGTTTGAAGTCGATTGCCAGGGTGTGCGAGTGGCTGGTGCCGTTCATGGCGATCGTCTACGTCGGCGGATGCGTCGCGATCCTCCTGGGCAACCTCTCCCTGCTCTGGCCCGCCATCGAGCTGATCGTCGCCAGCGCCTTCAGTCCAACCGCCGCGGCCGGCGGCTTCACCGGCGCCAGCGTGCTGATGGCGGCACGATACGGTGTAGCGCGCGGGCTGTTCTCCAACGAGTCCGGCCTCGGCTCGGCGCCCATCGTCGCCGCGGCCGCGCAGTCGCGGAATCCCGTCCGGCAGGCGCTCGTCTCCGCCACCGGCACGTTCTGGGACACGGTCGTCATCTGTCTGCTGTCGGGCCTCGTCATCGTCACCGCGATCCTCGAGGAGCCGGCCATCGGCGCACTGCGCGGCTCGGAACTGACGGCGGCCGCATTCCGGGCGACGTGGCCGACGTTCGGGCCGATCGTGCTGACGATCGGGCTGCTCACGTTCGTGTTCTCGACGATCCTCGGCTGGTCATACTACGGGGAACGCGCCGCCGAGTATCTCTGGGGCAAGTCGCTGATTCTTCCGTATCGGCTGCTGTGGGTCGGCGCGGTGTACGCCGGATCGGTGGCGACGCTCAACTTCGTGTGGGACTTCTCGGACCTGGCCAACGGGCTGATGGCCGTGCCCAACCTGATCGCGCTGCTGCTGCTCTCGAACGTGGTCGCCGCCGACACCCGGCGCTATCTGACGAGCGGCAATCTCGACGCCGCGGGCGACTAGACGGAACACGACCCGTCAGGGTGGTTGCCCTACCTGTCGAATATCCGTTATCACCGTAGACCTCCGCCTGAGCCGCCGCTAGAATTGCCCGGCTCATCAGCGGAGGTCCTGTGAAACAGCCCGTGCTCGGCCTGGTCGCGTCCGCGATCGGCATCGTGTTGGCCCTGGCGTTCATCTCGCTGTTCGATTTCCCGACCTTCGCCGGGCCGGTCGCCTTCTACATGCTGTGCACGATTCCCTTCCAGGTGATGGCGGTGGTCATCTGGGGCGCCAACCCGCCGTTCGTGGCGAAGCTGTCGCAGCCCGCCAAGGGGCTCGTGCTGCTCATCGTCACGCTGGTCGCGGGCGCGGTGATTGCGCCGATCGCGCTGCGGGTGGTGGGTGAGGGCATCAGCCCCCCGGGGCCGATTCCGTCGCACTTCGCGGTGATCGTTGTACCGACCACGTTCTGGCTCGCCATCATGTGGGGCGGCTGGCCGTTCACCCTGTTCGGCAAGGATCCGCTGGTGGCGGGCGTGGCGCTGCTCGCCGGCGCCTACGTGATCACCTGGGTCATCTTCCGCGTGTTCTTCAACTACGACTTCATGCAGGGCGCGCCGGTGTATCTGGCGTCGGCTCCCCAGGGCCTGTTCAACGGGGTGAGCACGCTGGTCTTCTACGTGACGGCGCTCGCGGTGATGTTCCTGGTGCTCTGCTTCGATTTGTGGCCGTTCACGCGTGTGCCGTCGCTGATGCAACAGCCGATGCTCGGCCTCGTGTGGTCGATCGTGTGCGCCGCCGGCGCGTGGATCGTGATGCGAATCGCGGTGTCGTCGATGGGCATGGATCCCATGTCGGTGCTGACGCAGATCACCGCGCCGTTCATCTTCGGCAGCATCCTCGTCCTGAACATGTTCCAGAACTCGCTGTACGCGAAGTTCGCGCAGCCGGTGAAGGGAATGCTGAACGCGATCACCGCGGCCGTGCTCGGCGTGGCGCTCTACGTCGTCTACTGCCTGGTGAGCCCGTACGTCAGCGGCCAACTCACCTCCGGGCCTCCGGGCTACGACTTCGAGGTCTGGGTGGCCAACGCGCTCCTCAGCGTCACGTTCCCCTTCCTGATCTTTCTCGCCGCGTATTTCGCGTATTGGCCGTTGGCAAAACGTACGTAGAGGGCGGTCTTTAGACCGCCCTCAGGCCGGGCGGCCTGAAGGCCGCCCGCTACGTTCGGGACTACTTCGCCTGGATGTGGATGCCGCATTCGAGCTTCTGGCCCTGCCAGCGGCCGGAACGCGGGTTCTCGGGATCGTCGGGGACGCTGGTGCACGGCTCGCAGCCGATGCTGGCGTAGCCGAGGTCGTAGAGCGGCAGCAGCGGGATCTCGTGGTCCTTCGCGTACTTCCACACGTCCTTCGCCGTCCACCCCGCGATGGGCGCCACGCGCTGAATCATCTTGCCGCTCGACAGCCTGAACGGCTCCACCTGCTGCAGGTTGGCGCGCGACGCGGACTGGTCGCGCCGCAGCGCCGTGAGCCACGTGTCGTAGCCGTCGAGCGCCGCGAACAGCGGCTCCACCTTGTGACGCTGGCAGCAGGCGGTGGTGCTCTCCCGCTCCCAGAGGCCGACGCTCGGCTCCTTCGCGCGCAGGTTGATCAGGTTCAGCCCGTAGCGCTCGGTCATCATGTCGCGGTATTCGAGCGTCTGCGGGAAGTGGTGGAACGTGTCGAGGAACAGCACCGGGATGTCGGGCCGCACCTCGCGCGCGATGTGCGTGAGCACGACGCACTCCGCCTGAAAGCTCGACGTGATGCAGGGCGTCTTCGCGTCGGCCAACACGCGGGCGACGAGTTCACGGGGATCCGCGTCCACCAGGGCCGTCATGACAGCATCTCCTCCAGGGCCTTGCGAACGGCGTCCGCGGCCTCCTCGTCCGACGCCGCGCGGCGCGCCATGTGCGCCAGCCGTTCGGCAAAACTGAGCGGCGCCGCGTGCGTCGTGGCCGCGGCGTCCCGAACGGCGTTGGTAATCATGCCGGCGCCGCAGGTGAACTGCGTGGCCGGGTCGATCAGGATGAAGCTGCCCAGGAACCGGTTGTCGCCGTAGCGGTCGAATACGAGCGGCCGCGCCGTCGACACCTGCACGGTGCCGATCTGGTTGAGCAGCAGCGGATGATTCACCTCGGCGGTCACCGTGCGTGTCCCCTGCTTCAGCAGGTACATGCGGCCGGGATCGAGCGGGCGCTCGTCCATCCACACGAGCTCGGCTTCGAAACGCTGGCTGACGAGCGGCGGTTCCACCGTCAGCACGTCGCCGCGGCTGATGTCGATCTCGTCGTCGAGCGTCAGCGTCACCGACATCGGCGCAAACGCCAGGTCCAGGTCTCCGTCGAACGTCACGATGCGGCTGACGCGCGCCGATCGGCCCGACGGCCACGTCGTGACGCGATCGCCCGTGCGCACGGTGCCCGACACAATCTGTCCGGCGTAGCCGCGGAACACGTCGTCCGGACGCAGCACCATCTGCACCGGGAGGCGGAACGGCGCCTTCGTGGTGTTGCGCTGCACGTGCACCGTCTCGAGGTATTCGAGCAACGGCGGCCCGTCGAAGTACGGCGTGCGGTCGCTCTTCGTGATGACGTTGTCGCCGAGCAGCGCGCTCATCGGGATGGCGTGCACGGAGGCGCCGCCGAGCACGTCGTCGAAGTCGTCCACGATCTTGTCGAAGACGTCCTGATCGAACTCCATCAGGTCCATCTTGTTGACGGCCAGCACGAAGTCGGTGATGCCGAGCAGCCGCGCGATGCGCGCGTGCCGCCGCGACTGCGTGCGCACGCCGTTGCGCGCGTCCACGAGCAGGATGGCGACGTCGGCGGTGGACGCCCCGGTGGCCATGTTGCGGGTGTACTGCTCGTGGCCCGGCGTGTCGGCAAGGATGAACTTGCGCCGCGCGGTCGCGAAATAGCGATAGGCGACGTCGATCGTGATGCCCTGCTCGCGCTCGGCGCGCAGCCCGTCGGTGAAGAGCGAGAAGTCGATCGGGCCGGCGTTGCGGTTCTTCGACGCCTTCTCGATCGAGCTCACCTGGTCTTCGTAGACCGACTGCGAATCGTAGAGCAGGCGGCCGATGAGCGTGCTCTTGCCGTCGTCCACGCTGCCGGCGGTGCAGATGCGAAGCATGCCGCCGGCCCCGCCCAGCCCCTGGGAAATCGCCATCAGAAGTAGCCTTCCCGCTTCTTCAGCTCCATCGACCCGTCCTGATCGTGGTCGATGATGCGCAGCTGGCGTTCGGACTGGCGGGTGGCAATCAGCTCCTCGATGATCTTCGGCACCGTGTCGGCGTCGGAGAGGATGGCGCCGGTGCACGGCGAGCAGCCGAGCGACCGCATCCGGCACTTCACCTTCTGCAGCTTCTCGCCCGGCATCGTCACGACGAACGACTGCTCCTGCACCACGAGCGACGCGCCGCGCACGATCACCTCGCGCTCCTTGGCGAAGTAGAGCGGCACGATCGGGATGTTCTCGACGTCGATGTACTGCCACACATCGATCTCGGTCCAGTTCGAGAGCGGGAACACGCGGATGCTCTCGCCCGGCTTGAGCCGCGCGTTGAGCAGGTGCCACAGCTCGGGCCGCTGCCGCTTGGGATCCCACTGGCCGTTGGGGTCGCGTACCGAGAACACGCGCTCCTTGGCGCGCGACCGCTCCTCGTCGCGCCGCGCGCCGCCGATGGCCGCGTCGAAGTTGCCGGCGGAGAGCCCGTCGAGGAGCGACTTGGTCTTGAGCAGGCCGCAGCACCGCTGGGTCCCCACCTTGAACGGCTGCGTGCCGTCGGCGATGGCTTCCTGGTTGGTGTGGACGATGAGCCGCGCGCCGACCTCCTTGGCCATGCGGTCGCGGAACTCGATCATCTCCCTGAACTTGTAGGTGGTGTCGACGTGGAGGAGCGGGAACGGGATCGGTCCGGGATAGAACGCCTTCTGGGCCAGCCGGAGGAGGACGGACGAGTCCTTGCCGATCGAATACAGCATCACCGGCCGCTCGAACTCGGCCACCACCTCGCGCATGATCTGGATGCTCTCGGCTTCGAGCGCGCGCAGGTGGTCGAGCTGGAGGCTGGCGGACGGCGGGGGCGAGGTGGCGACTGTGGACATATGAAAACAAAAAAGCCCGGCGGACATTGTCCCCGGGCCTCGAACTGATTGCTGTTCCGTTGTTTCTGGGTGTTACCCGAACAGCCGAACCGTTGCCGCGGGGACGTCGATCGTCCTGGTACAACAACACGAGCAACGACATCCGAATGCAGACACGATAGGTCCGATTTTACCCTCTACTCGAGGAGATTGCCAAGGATGGGCTCCGGGATGGGGTAGGCTCCCTAGTCGACGGAGGCCTCCCATGAAAGCGCATCTCGCCCTAGTCGCGGTCTGCCTTGCCCTGGCCCCGGCCAGCCGGACCATCGCCCACCACTCGTTTGCTGCCACCTTCGACGCCAGCAAGGCCATCCGGGTTACGGGGACGCTGGCCAAGGTCGAGTGGACCAACCCGCACATCTACTTCTACGTGGACGTCAAGGACGAGAAAGGCACGGTGGTGCGCTGGGCCTGCGAGTCGGCGTCTCCTGGTGCCCTCTCGAGGCGCGGGTTCAAGCGCAGCCTGATGAAGCTGGGCGAGACGCTGGTCGTGGACGGCTACCAGGCGAAGAACGGCGCCAACCTGATGGACGCGCGCCGCGTGACGCTCGCGGACGGCCAGATCCTGTCGGGCGCGTCGGCCGGTGATGGAGGTCCGCAGTGAAGTCCCTCATGCTGGCGGGGCTGAAGCCCCGCCCCGCGATCGCGGCTCTCTGCGGTCTGCTCGCGCTGACGAGCATGCTCGTGGCGCAGGAACGGCCGATGCGACTCGACGATACCAAAGTGCCGAAGGGCCGGCCAGCGCCGCGCATGGCCAACGGCAAGCCGGATTTCAGCGGCTACTGGAAAGGGACCATTCAGACCGCGCCGGGGGGCAACATCGGCAAGGACCTGCCGGGATGGAAGCTGCCGCTCACGCCCGCCGGCGAAGCGGCGCTCAAACACAATCTCACCGCGACGGTCGATCCTGAGGCCGTGTGCATCATCGGAGGCATCCCGAGGCACAACGCGAGCGGCCTCCCCTTCGAGATTCTGCAGGGCACGAACAAGGTCGTATTCATGTACTGGTACAGCTACTTCCGCCTCGTGCCGTTCACGCCGGGGCTGAAGCACTCCGACGATCCGGAGCCTGCGTTCTTCGGTGAGGAGATTGGCCGGTGGGAGGGCGACACGCTCGTCATCGACTCGATCGGGTTCAAGGGCGAAAAGGTGTGGATCGATGAGAACGCCAACCCGGTGAGCGACGCCGTGCACGTCGTGGAGCGCTGGACGCGGCCCGACTACAACCACATCCACGTCGAGATGCTGATCGAGGATCCGAAGTACTACACGCGCCCGTTCACCTACGCGCGCACGTGGGCGCTGGGAGAGCCGGACGAGCAGATCCAGGAGTATTCCTGCAGCGAGAACAACGTGGACGCGCCACATCTCGGCTTCGGCCCAGGGCCGATTCGGCCCGACGGCACGCGCGGCTACATCGATCCGGCGCCGCTGCCGCCACCGGTGCCACGGAAGTAGGGCTACATCTTTCGTAGAGGCTGACGATGACATACGGACTCACTGGAGCGAGTGGTCAACTGGGCACGAGCGCGCTGCGTCACCTGCTGACGCGCGTGCCGGCCTCGCAGGTAGTGGCCGTGACGCGCTCGCCCGACAAGCTGCAGGAGTTTGCCGACCGCGGTGTGCGCGTGCGGGCCGGGGACTTCAAGGACGCGGCCGGGCTGACCGGAGCGCTCGAGGGCGTGGATCGGCTGCTGCTGATTCCGATGCCCGATCTGATGCCGGGCGCGCGGCCCCCGCTGCATCGGGCCGCGATCGAGGCGGCGCGCAAGGCCGGCGCGGGACACGTCGTCTACGTCTCCTCGGTCGGCGCGCGGCCGAATTCGAGCGACGACATCCTCAACACGCACTTCGAAACCGAGCAGGCGCTCATCGGTTCGGGTCTGCCGTGGACGTTCCTTCGCATGGGACCCTACGCCGACTTCCTGGTCGATCCGATGAAGACGGCGGTGACGAGCGGCACGCACGCCGCGCGCGGTTGGGCGCCGTCCTCACCGGTCGTGCGCGACGATCTCGGCGCCGCGGCGGCCGGCCTGCTGGCGTCCGAGGGGCACGCCGGCCTCACGTATCACGCCACTGGTCCGGTGTCGATGACGCACGCCGAGATGGCCTCGGCCGTGGGCGCCCCCTTCGGCGCCACCGTCGTCTACACGGCACTGAGCGACGAGCAGTACCGGGCCGGACTGGCAGCCGCGGGGCTGCCGCCGCCGATGGCCGACGTGCTGGCGCGGTTCCAGGAGGCGTCGGCGGCTGGCCTGTTCGACCTCGTGACGCACGATGTGGAGCGCCTCTCGGGCCGCCCCGCGCAGTCGCCGGTGGACTTCATCGTCGCCGCCCTGAAGGCGCAGGGCGCGCCCGCGTAGTGACGCTCTCGCGTCGGGCGCTCGTCCGTCTGGCGGCTCGCGCCGGCATGGGTGCCGCCGCGATCGCGATGCTGCCGCGCGACGTCTTTGGCGGGCGGCAGGCCGTCAGCCCCGGCAAGCACGCCAGGCTCATCGCGCGCTCCGCCCGCCCCGTGGACTACGAGACGCCGGTCGAGCTCCTCGACTCCTTCATCACGCCCAACGACGCGTTCTACGTGCGCGGCCACATGACGGCCCCCGCGGTGGACGCGCAGACCTGGCAGCTGCAGGTGGACGGCGACGTGCGCACGCCACGGGCCCTGTCCGTGGTCGATCTCCGCGCACTGCCCGCAGTGAGCGTGACGGCGACGCTCGAGTGCGCCGGCAACGGCCGCGCGTTCTTCGATCCGCCGGTGGCTGGCATCCAGTGGCGCAAAGGCGCGGTCGGCACCAGCCGCTGGACCGGCGCACGCCTGCGCGACGTCGTCGCCGCGGCCGGTGCGTCCAGCGGCGCGACGCACGTGTGGATGTTCGGCGCCGATCGGCCGCTCGGCACGCAGCCGCCGTTCGTGCGTCAAGTGCCGTGGGCGAAGGCGATGGACGCCGACACGCTGGTTGCCTACGAGATGGACGGCCAGCCGCTTCCGCTGCTGCACGGCGCGCCGCTGCGCGTCATCGTTCCAGGATGGGAAGGCGCCTACTCGGTGAAGTGGCTGCAGCGCCTCACGGTGGCGTCGCGCGAGAGCGACAGCTTCTGGGTGGCGAGTGCGTACCGCTATCCGCTGCGCCGTGTCCTGCCGGGCGCCGCCGTCGACGCGCGCGATCAGGCGCCGCTCACCGGGCTCGCCGTGAAGTCGCTCATCACGAGCCCGCTCGACGGCGTCGCGGTTGCGCGGGGCCCCGTGCGGATCGCGGGCTTCGCGTGGGCAGGGGAGTCGCGTATCGCGCGCGTCGAGGTGTCCACCGACGGCGGGGCATCGTGGGCCGGGGCCCGGCTCACGGGTGCGGTGCACAAGTACGCATGGCGTCGCTTCGAGTACGACACCGTGCTTCGTCAGCAGGAGGTCCACGCCATTCTGTCGCGCGCGACCGACGACCGCGGCGTGACGCAGCCGGTCGTGCCTCGCTGGAATCCGGCCGGCTACTTGTGGAACGCTCCCGATCGGATCGACATCACGGTCGGCACCGCGGCCGCGACGCCGGCCACGCCAGTCGCTTCACCCGAGCCCGCCGCCACCAACGCCACGTTCGAGCGCGCCTGCCGGGTGTGCCACGACGACGACCTGTCGGCGCAGCAGCGGCTCACGCGCGAAGGCTGGGGGCGCGAGGTGGATAAGATGATCCGGTGGGGTGCCCGCGTCACCCCCGAAGAGCGCGGACCGCTCGTCGAATTCCTGGCCTCGCGCTGGGGTATTCGCTGACCTGAGTCAGTCGTGGAGTCCAGGAGTCGCTGAAGTGTCCCACGTCATTGTCGTGCTGCTGTTGTTGGGCGCCGCCGCCGAGGCTGCCGCGCAGGATGCCCCGACCTGCCGCTTCATCTGCGAACTGGCCTGGAAATTCGAGCCCACCATCACGGTCGAGAACCTCGCGAACCGGCATCGCGTGATGACGGGCGACGGCGTGACAGAGCGTGCGACACGAGACCGGGTCTTCGAGATCGTGCTGGCCTTGGATCTGGAGACGAAGGTGCCGTGGCTCGGCTTTACCGCGGAAGCGATCACCGCGCCGTTCGCGGACGGGAACGAGGTCGAGCTGGAATTCGAATCCAACTTCCACTGGCTGACGGAATCGATGACGCGCGGCTGGGTCACGTCGCATGCCGATGTGGTCGACAAGCTCAGTCCAGCCGAACGGCCGGACGCGGGGCGCGCCTACACCCACAAGCTCAATTTCGAGCTCGATACGGCGTTTCATCCGTTCAAGCGCCTGCCAGAGGACCGATGGCTCCGTGGAGTGGAGCTCGAGGTGTCGCTCGACTACGTGGCGACGGGGCTGCCCAAGCAGGGAGACGTCTTCCCCGATGGGTCGCGCATGCTCGACGACGCCAGCCCCTGGTCGATCTCGTTGGTGTTCGTGATCCCGGTGGCGCCGTTTTGAGGAATTGGACGAAGACGATTGCCGTCATGGTGGCGGTCTGGGCCACCGCGATGACGGCCGCGACCCAGAACGGGCGAGTGCCCAGCGGGCGCGGCCCGGTCAAGGGGCACGTGGTCAGTGCTTCAGGCGCGCTGGTTGTCGGCGGCCCGGCCACGAACCTTGGACATGCGGTCGCGGGTGCAACCGTGCATCTGATCCCCGTCGCAGCCATCGATACCACCTCGCGTCTCACGGCCAGCTCCATCTACGCGTCACCATACCCGGCGGAAGCCTTCGACGAGCCGCTCGAAGACACGATTCGAGTACGAGGAAATGGCTTCCCGCAGGCGACGACCGATGCGCGAGGCGACTTCGAGATCGCGAACGTGCCCGACGGCAGATTTTTTGTCCACGTCACACCGGGTCCGAACGATACCGAGCATCTTCCCGGTGGGGACTCGAGTCGAGCGAGTGTTCCTGCCGAACAGTTGCGTGGCCGATCGCTGACGATCAAGCTGTCGAGCCGTCCGTCCACGGCCGCCCGATTCACGGGTAGCTCGGCCTGCCTGACCTGTCACAAGGACCAGCAGCATTGGCAGCAGACCGCCCACAAGCTCGGATGGACCGTGCCGGGCGCGCCCGGGCGCCGGCAGGACTTTTCGCGACACCCGCAGTACGCCCTGGCACTTGAATCGTTCCCCGAGGTCGACAGCTACTCGCGCGGCACGCGCCTCGAATTGGGCGACTACGACGGGAACAGGGGCGACGACAAGTTCAAGCTTCGAGGATTTGGCGATGGCCGGCTGCCGATCGCGGCGACGTATGCCGATGTGTACCTGTGGCGGAATGCGACGGACAAGAAGTACTTCATCACGCTGGTGAATCGACTGAACCCGCAAGACCCGAACAGTCCCGCTCATCTGGAGGTCAGGCTCCTCTACGGTGGAGAAGTGCACGACCAGCGCTATATCGTCTCGGTGCCCCCCAAGCTCGCCGCGCGTCAGGGTTGGTACACCGTGCTTCGCTACAACATGACCGGGCGCGACAATCGGTTGCATCGAGAGCGGCGGGTCTGGCAGGACTACAAGTTCTACATGTGGTGGTCGGCTGGTACGGACGAGCGTTATGGCACGACGGACGATGTGCTGACGGCGCCGCCGGTCAACACGAACGCCGTGCAGACGATGTGCGCGGCCTGTCATTTGACGGGATGGGAGCGCTACCAGGACACGGCGACCGGGCAGTTCCTCGTGCGCGCCGTCAACGACCCCGCCGGTGACATGAACATTGACGACGACCCAGAGCTCGACGAGATCAACGTCGGGTGCGAAGGTTGCCACGGACCTGGATCCGAGCATGTGGCCAACGGCGGCCGGTCGCGGTTCATCGTGAATCCGAAACTGCTGTCAGCGGAGCGTTCCAGCGTGGTCTGTGGCCGCTGCCACGACCGGCGGCAGGGGTACGGCGGACCGACCAACGGCTACACGCAGCCGATCAGTCAGACCGGCGAACT
>Ga0209486_10000980_pt1 | contig 12479 bp, 3 predicted proteins | sample NCCompost_FD_187518 | JGI IMG/M metagenome (GOLD analysis project Ga0209486, IMG submission 187518) | Agricultural soil microbial communities from Utah to study Nitrogen management - NC Compost (SPAdes) (version 2) | ecosystem: Environmental > Terrestrial > Soil > Agricultural land | place: USA...
TAACAAGCAAGCAACGCATCAACGAATAACGTGCTTAGCACGAGAGCAAAGGTTGTCGCATCGGTTGGCTCTACCTCAAAAAGCAAACTCCGTAATAACCGCATCAGACCGAAAGCAGCTATGGCCCCTAGCACCATACCGGCGAGCGTAAGTGTGAGTCCCTGCTTCAGGACCATCTTGAGAATGTCGGAAGCCTGGGCGCCCAGCGCCATTCGCACTCCGATGTAATGAGTCTGTTGGCTGACTGAGTAGGAGACGACTCCGTAAATTCCGATCGATGCTAATAACAGTGCCACGCCGGCAAAGATGCCAATCAGGATCGCAGGAAAGCGGCGCATAAACGCGGCCGGTGATTCGCCGATCAGTTGCTCCATCGGCCGCACATTAAAGATTGCCACGTCCGGCTCAAGGGCGCGCGTTTCATTGCGAATCGCAGCGACCAAAGCTGTTGGGTCTCCATCTGTACGAACCACCAAGTTAGTGGCGACACCTGGAAATCTTCGGAAGGGGAAATAGAGGACCGGTTTGAGCGCCTCATCAAGACCTCCAATCTTCACATCCCCGACTACGCCGACGATCACGTCCGGCGGTCCGCCCGCTGAGCTATACGCCAGCTTTCGTCCGATCGGATCGCGCCCGGCAAAGACTACGTCCGCGAGGGTCTTCCCAATGATCACAACGCCGGGAGTAGCCACCTGAGTGTTGGCAGCTGGGGCGTTGGGAGCCTGGGCATTCGCAGGCGTCGCGGTGGCCCGGTCGCGCTCATCAAACATTCGCCCGGAGATAAGCGGCACACCCAGCGATTGAAAGTAAGTCTCGTTGACCGTGCGAATGTTGGCTTCGATTTCCTGACCGGGAGGCGGAACAGGATCGCCATCGACGTAAAAACGCGTCGTGTTCCCACCCTGAAGCGGTAGAAGATTCACCGTCCCCGAGCCGCTCACACCGGGAAGCGATTCAACGCGCTCCTTCAGTTGATCATAAAAAGCGATCTGTTCTGTGGCCTCATTATATTTAGCGGGCGGCACCGCCACGGTCATCGTCAATACATTTTGGGGGTCGAAGCCGACGTTCGACTGCAACAGCTTCAGCAGGGATTTCATCATTAGTCCCGCGCCAACGAGCAACACAACTGCCAACGCTATCTCGGTGGTGACAAGGACGCTTCGCAGACGATGCTTTGCGCCCCCGGCAGTGGTTCGCCCGCCTTCCTTCAAGACTTCGTTCAGATCGGGGCGTGACGATTGGATTGCCGGCGCTAAACCGAAAACAAGTCCGGTTAGTAGTGATAGTCCAAAAGAGAAGGCGAGTATGGTTGCATCGAGGCGTAAAGACTTTAGAAACGGGAGAGCGTTGAGTTGACTGTCTGGAAGAGTAGTTACCAGAGCATCAACGCCCCAGTAGGCAATCAATAGTCCGAAGGCGCCGCCCACCAGCGATAGCAGGATTGATTCAGTGAGAAGTTGCCTCACCACGCGCCAGCGATTGGCTCCCAGTGCGGCTCGAATGGCAACTTCTTTTTGACGCGACAACGACCGGGTCAACAACAAGCTTGCGACATTGGCGCAGGCTATTAGCAAAACAAATCCTACCGCAGCCAACAGCACCAGAAGTATTGGTCTCACCTGACCAACAAATTGCTCCTGCAGGGGGACCAGCTTGACGCTGGTTCCGGCGTGTGACTGGTTGTGCTCGTGCTCAATACGCTTTGAGATAACACTCAGCTCTGATTGCGCTTGAGCCGGGCTAACATCTGGTTTTAGTCGTCCAATCAGATTGGTGCCATGCATGAAGCGCCGCGTCAGTTGCGCCTCAGTAGGTTGATACGGTTGCCAGAGATCAGCGTTGCGGAGTGCAAACTGAAAGCTCGCCGGCAGCACGCCCACTACGGTGTAGCTTTCTCCGTTAATCGTGAGCGCCTGCCCCACTATGTTCGGGTCTCCGCCAAACCGGCGTTGCCACAGGCCATAAGTCAGCACCGTAACGCGCGGCGCGCCTTGCTTGTCTTCGCCGGGCTGAAACGTGCGCCCCAGAAACGGTTCGACGCCGAGGAGGGAAAAGAAATTAGCCGATGCCGATGGAGCAAACACCCTTTCCGGCTCGCCGCGTCCGCTCATGATTCCGCCGCCTCCCGTGTAAGCGGCGATTTCAAAGGCCTGGTTCTGTTGATAATCCTGATAATCGGGATAGGAAAACTCGCGCTGCCCAAAGCCTTTCTGCGGCGTGACTTCCCAAATGTGGTAGAGGCTCTCGGAAGATTTGTAGGGAAGCCCACGCAGCAGACCAGCGTCGACAACCGTGAAAATTGCCGTGCTCCCACCGATGCCCAGTGCGAGTGTCATGACGGCTATCAAAGTGAAGCCCGGCCGCTTTCGCATTGAGCGAAACGCATAACGGAGATCTTGGAATAGTTTGTTCATGTCCACCTCGTGGAGATTGAGTCATTGAGTCATTGAATCATCGGATCATCGGGTCATTGCTTCTATTGAAAGGTGACCCGATCATTCCAATCACCCAATCTCACAATACCCAATGACTCAATGATTCAATGATTCAAAGATTCAATGATTCAATGACTCAATCCTGTTCATTCGTACCGAAGCGCTTCTAACGGATCTACTCTTGTTGCGCGCCGCGCCGGGATGTAACAAGCAAGCAGGGCAACGAACAAGAGCATCAAGGAGACAGCAATGAACGTGGTTGCGTCCGTTGGAGTCACGCCGAAGAGCAAGGTTTGCAGCAAGCGTGTCAATGCAAAGGCGCCCACTAGTCCAAAAGCCACGCCGACCAGTGAGAGTGCTAATCCGCCTCTCACAATCAGTTGCAACACATCCTTCACTTGCGCCCCGAGCGCCATGCGAATACCAATCTCCTGCGTTCGCTGCGTCACCGAGTAGGACATCACTCCATAGATTCCTATTGCAGCGAGCAACATCGCGACGCCCGCGAACACACTGAAGAGAATCGCGTACAGCCGGCTCTGCCAAACTGATTGCGTGACGACCTCTTCCATTAACATCGGCTCGTTGACTGGTAAATCTGGATCCATCTCTCTGACCTGGGCGCGCACTGCGCCAACTAAACTGGATGCATTCCTGGCGCGGACGACGAGCGAGAGACCATTCACCGGGACTTGAAGATGAGGCAGGTACACACTCTTTCTGGTCTCGGCGTCCAGCCGCTGGTGTCGCACCGCGCCGACCACGCCAACCACCTTGTGCCAGGGCTCGTTGTCCTCGGGCGGCCCAAACCTGACACGCTTGCCGATCGGGCTTTCGTTGGGCCAATATTCGCGGGCCAGTCGTTCATCGATGATCGTCACCTTCTCCGCATCCGCAGTGTCCCATTCGTTGAAGGCGCGGCCCGCCATTATGGGAATTCCCATGGTCTGAAAATATCCGGGCGTCGTTACAGTGTGTTGAATCATCGGGGCCTGGCCCACAGAAAGCACTGGGAACCCTTCGACCGTGAGGCTACGACCCCAGCCGCCACCTTTGAGCGGAACGGTTGAGGTGGCGGCAGCAGCTTCGACGCCCGGCAAGGCGCTCACGCGCTCGAGCAACTGGCGAAAGAAGGCCCCACGTTGCGGCGCCTCGGTGTACTTTGCTTGCGGCAGGATTACCGAAAACGTCAACACATCTTTTTCGCTGAATCCCGCACCAACGTTCCGCAGCCGCAGGAAGCTCTGCATCATTAAACCCGCGCCCACCAGGACCATCAGCGCTAGTGCAACTTCAGCAATGACGAGAAATCCCCGAGTGCGATGGCGCACCGAGGCAAGCGCGCTGCGTCCGCCCTCTTTGAGCGACTGGTTCAAATCGACGCGCGTTCCCAGGATTGCAGGCACCGTGCCGAAGCTAAGAGCAGTCAACAAAGAAACACCGATGGTAAACGCAAGCACGCGAAGATCAAGATTGAAGTTCATCCAGAAGGGCAACTTAATGGGAATCAACGCGAGGACGAGCTTGATTCCCCAGATAGCCAGCAGCAGACCCAGCCCGGCACCCAGCAAGCTGATCAGCAGGCTCTCGGTTAGCGTCTGCCGGATAATTCGCCAGCGGCTCGCACCAAGTGCGGAGCGCACCGCAAATTCTTTTTGGCGCGCTGAAGTTCGCGCCAGCATCAGGTTCGCGACATTAACGCTGGCCACCAACAACACAAACCCAACCACTCCGAGCAGAATTAGTAGGGCCTTGCGATAATCGCCCGTCAAGACTTCGTGCAAACTGGTGACGAGAACACCCAGACCTTCGTTCGTAACTGGATTTTGCTCTTCGATGCGACGCGCGATGACGTCCATCTCGGACTGAGCCTGCGCCAGGCTCACGCCATCTTTTAGTCGCGCAATCGAACTTAACCCGTGATCAGTGCGGGGATACATAGTCGTGTCGAGTCCAAGGGGAACCCATAGCTCATGGTTCTCGGGAAACTTGAAGCCGGGCGGCATCACACCAATCACTGTCCGCGGACGATTGTTGAGGATGAGGTTCTGGCCCACGACCTGAGCGTTTCCAGCGAAGCGACGCTGCCAAAGATCATGGCCAAGAATGACGACCCCATCGGTCTTCGGTCGATCTTCCTCCGTTGTGAATGTCCGACCCAGGATTGGAGTGACGCGCAGTAACTCGAAGGTGCCTTGAGATACAGAAGAGCCTCGAACTCGTTCCGGCTCTCCCGCGCCGGTCAATGAAAAACTACTACTTAAGCCGTACGCCGAGATGTCTTCAAAGACGTGATTCTGTCCACGCCAGTCGAGGAAGTTAGGAAAAGAGATGCTCATCGAGGGGATGCCTCTTTTGTGAGCAGTCTCGTTTATCACTACCAGTCGTTCAGAATCGGGATAGGGCAGCGGGCGCAAAAGAATGCCGTTTACAAAACTAAAGATCGTAGTGTTCGCACCAATACCGATCGCGAGCGTAAGCAACGCTGTAATCGCGAAGGTGGGATGCTTTAGCAGGTTTCTCACCCCATAGCGGATGTCTTTGAGTAGTGTTTCCATGATCTTAATTGAGTCATTGAGTCATCGGGTCATTGAATCATTGCTTCTATTGAAAATCACCCAATCACCCAAATCACCAATGATTCAATGATTCAATGATTCAATGACTCAATCCCTCTTCATTCGTACCTTAGGGAAATCACCGGATCGACTTTCGTGGCGCGCCGGCCTGGGATGTAACAGGCCAATAACGCGACGGTCGTGAGCAACACAGCAATGGCCGCAAACGTTGCGGGATCAGTGGGCTCGACGCCAAAGAGCATCGTTGCCATTAAGCGCGTCAGCGCGAACGCTCCTAGCAGTCCAAAGCCAACTCCGATCAAAGCCAGCATCATTCCCTGACCCAGCACCATGCGAAACACATCGCGCGGCTGCGCGCCAATCGCCATGCGAATGCCGATCTCGTGTGTGCGTTGCGTCACCGAGTAAGACATCACTCCGTAAATTCCCACGATCGCCAATATCAACGCGATGCCGGCAAAGATGCTGAGCAGGGTTAGATTCAAACGCTCCGGTGCGACTGACTCGGCGCGAATTTCGTCCATCGTGAGTACGGTGTGAATTGGTTGATCGGGATCGATCGCCTTCACTTGCTGACGTGCGGCAGCGACCAACTGATTGGGATCGCCGCTGGCTTTGATGATCACTGTCATGCCGTCGGCCGGCACCTGCAAAAACGGAAAGTAGCCCTGGACCCGATTTGAATCCTGGCTCAAACCCTCCATCTTTACGCGTCCCACCACGCCAACCACGGTTAGATACACGGGCCGCTCTTCGCTCCCCATTACGATGCGCTTGCCAACCGGATCCTCATTGGGCCAATGGCGCCGAGCAAACTCTTCGTCGATCACAATTGTGTCGAGGGCCGCATAGTCCCTTTCAACTTCATTGAGTTTGCTGAGGTCCTTGCCAACCAGGGTGGATCGATCGTCGGTACTCTCGAAGAAGCGTCCTCGCTTCAAAGGAATGTTCATCGCCCGAAAGTAATCAGGTGTCACGAGACAGGCTTCCATCAGAGGTGTCTGATCGCGCGGCGGTCGTGGCCTTCCATCGACGACGAATGAGGTTTGCCAGCCATTGTTGCCAAGGGGCAGGCCGGAGGCAGCCGCAGTGTTTTCAACACCGGGTAAGCCACGAAGATTTTCGAGCAGTCGATTAAAAAACTGTTCGCGCTGATCCGCGGTGGCATATTTCCTTTGCGGAAGGGCTACTGTGAAGCTGGTGAGGTTTTCATAAGAAAATCCGGGATTCACTTGCTGCAGGCGATAGAAACTGCGAATCATCAAGCCTGCGCCAATCAGGAGGACAAGGGTGGTCGCAACTTCGACGACGACAAGTGAGCTTCGCAACCAATGTTTTCCTGAGGTGCCACGGCCCGTCTCTTTCAATGTTTCATGAACATCGACTACACCCGCCTGGAGTGCAGGAACAAGTCCGAATAGAAGACCGGTCAGGAATGAGAGGCCAATGGTAAATGCGAGGACGCGCCAATCGAGGCTTATCTCTTTTGCCCGCGGAATCGCGTCCGGACTAATGTAGAGAATCAGTTTGATGCCCCATTGAGCGATCAGCATTCCGAGCGTGCCGCCAATTAACGCCAACAAGACACTCTCAGTCAGCAGTTGACGAGCAATACGCCAACGCCCGGCGCCCATTGCGGAGCGAATCGCCATTTCTTTTTGGCGAGATTGCGCACGCGCCAACAACAAGTTGGCGATGTTGGCGCAAGCGATCAGCAAGACAAAAGCTACAGCCGCAAACAAAACCCAGAGCGGGCGGCGAATGTCGCCGACGAGGATTTCGAGTAAGGGTCTAAGCTGAACTCCGTTACCAGCATTCGAATCGTGATATTGCTTCTCCAGATTCGCGGCAATCAGGTCCATTTCGGCTTTCGCCTGGTCGAGACTGACGCCAGGTTTCAGGCGCGCAACTGCGTAGAGTCCAGGATGGTTGCCACGCTCTTGCCAACTGACTTCGCCGGAACGCTGACCGACGGGCACCCACATCTCCACGCGGCTGGGATATTGAAAGCCCTCCGGCATTATTCCGATTACGGTGTAGCTCTTTCCGTTTAGGGTCAGTGGTTGATTGAGGATGCTTGCCTGCCCGCCAAACCTTCGCTGCCACAAAGGGTAACTCAAGACAACAACCGGAGTGCCGCCGGGCTGATCCTCTTCATTCGTAAACAAACGACCCAGCGCCGGGTTAACCCGCAGGGCCGCAAACAGATCAGCCGAGACTTGTCCCGTGACAATCCGTTCGGCCTCGCCGGCGCCGGTTAAGTTGTAACTATCACGGTTATGAACCCCGATCTTTTCGAAGACATGATTCTGGCTGCGCCAATCAGCGAAGTTAGGATAAGAAATCGAAATCTCATCCATTGACTTGGCAGTCTCATTAAGGAACACGAGGCGATCGGATTCCGGATAGGGGAGCGGCCGCAGTAAGACGGCATCAACAACGCTGAAAATTGCGGTGTTAGCGCCGATACCCAATGCCAGGGCCAGAATTACGACGAAGGTTACGCCCTTATCTTTGAGTAACATTCGAGCGCCATATCGCAAGTCTTGCAAAAAAGTTGTCATAGCATGCTCCCGCGTAAATGATTCCTAATGTGATCGTTGGTCTTGGTCTTAGGTTTTTGGTCTTTGGTCTTTGATTTTGGTATTTAGTCTTTTGGTTCTGAGGACGGTAACCCGGCTGTTAACCGTCCCTAAGCATCATGTTTAAGACCAAAGACCTAAGACCAAGACCAATCGGCAATTGGCAATCTGTTCTATTGAGTCATTGAATCATCGGGTCATTGATTCATTGCTTCTATTCAGAGTCACCCAATCGCCCAATCACCCAATCTTCCAATGACTTAATGACTCAATGACTCAATGATTCTCATTCGTATCTCAGCGCGATTAACGGATCTACCTTCGTCGCGCGACGCGCCGGGATGTAACAAGCAAGCAAAGCGACGCCGCTCAACACAGCTGCGACGATTAAGAAAGTGCTCGTGTCCGTCGGGCTTACCTCGAACAACAAACTCGAGAGCAGTCGTGTTAAAGCGAAGGCAGCACCGACGCCAATGACAATGCCGACGAAGACGACACGCATCCCCTGACTAAGTACCATCGTCATTACGTCGGCTGCTCGCGCGCCGAGCGCGAGACGGATGCCGATTTCTTGAGTCCGCTCTCCGACTGAGAACGAAATCACACCATAGGTACCGACCATTGCCAGCATCACCGCGATGGCCGCTAACGACCCGAGCAACAACATGATGAAGCGCCGCTGCGCTACCGCGGCTTGGGTTAGTTTTTCCATTGGCTCCACTGCATAAACTGGTTGGGTGGGAGCGAGCGCTGCCAGCTCTTTGCGGACCAGAGAAGTGAGACTCGCCGGGTCGCCCTTGGTTTTAATTGCGAAGCCCATGCGCGGCCAGGATTCAAAGTCCTGGCGATAAGTAATGAAGGCTGTAGGTACTGGAGTTTCGCTCAGGCTTGCGTGTCGCACGTCGCCAACAATGCCGACGATTGTTCGCAACGAGTTTTCTTTCGAGCTTTCTCCGATAGCCAGGCGCTTGCCGACAGGATCCTGATTCGGCCAATAACGCTGCGCCATCGACTGATTGATCATAATGACGCGTTCCGAGTTTTCGCTGTCGGCGTTTGTGAAGCCGCGGCCACGCTTGATCGGGATTTCGAGAGCCGCGAAGTAATCGGGGCTGACGATCTGATAGTCCATCGTCACGTTCTCGTCCGGTCGGGGCTCGGGTTGTCCCTCAGCACGAAAGCCGCGATTCATGCTTGAGCCGGTGAGGGGCAGATTCATTACCATTCCCGCTGCTTCGACTCCCGGCAATGCCTGCAAGCGCTCGAGCACTGTCGTGTAAAACAATTCGCGGCTTCGCGGATCGGGATACTTCTTACGGGAAGGAGCAATCTTCGCGGTCAACACTCTATCCGCGTTGAAACCGGGATGGATTTGCGTAACCCGCACGTAACTGATCGCGAGCAGCGTAGCGCCAACCAACAACACCTGGGCCAAGGCGATCTCCGTTACGACCAGAACACTGCGTGCCCTCCGCCGCTGATGTCCATCGCTGGCTTTACCGCCGCCTTCTTTCAACGAACTATTCAAATCTGTCTTTGTCGCTTGGAATGCGGGCAACAAACCGAAGCCGACTCCGGTAAGTAAAGAGACAAGCAGTGCGAAACCAAGCAGGCGCAGATCAACACTTGCCTCGTTTAGCCGCGGAATGTCGCCCGGACTCAGTTTTATGAATAGGTCAACTGCCCAGACTGAAACGATCAGGCCGACGAGTCCGCCCACGACACTTAGCAATATGCTTTCGGTTAGTAATTGGCGAATCAAACGCAGGCGGCTTGCGCCTACCGCCGCACGGATGGCGATCTCCCTGGTCCTTTGCGTCGCGCGCGCCAGCATCAGGTTTGCGACATTCGTGCACGCGATTAACAAGACAAAGCCCACGGCGCCCAAAAGAATGAAAAGGACGCCGCGGACATCACCAACAATCTGGGTGTGCAGCGGTACCACGTTTGAACCCAGGCCGGAGTTTGTTTTCGGAAACTCCTGCTCCAGCCTGCGGGTGATCCCGGCAATGCTTGATTGCGCTTGCGACAGGGTCACGCCCGGCTTGAGGCGGCCAATCACAGCAAGGAAGTGCGCATCGCGCTCCTGATTCCAATCATTTGTCGGAAACTGGGAAACCAGGCTCAGCGAGACGGCATTTCGGTTGCGGCCCAGCACCCATAGTTCCGAGCGCGCCGGGAATTGAAAACCGCTTGCCATTACGCCGACGACGGTGTGGGGAACTTCATCGATCGTGATCGTCCGGCCCACCACGCTCCGATCCCCACCAAACCGGCGTTTCCACAATCCGTCGCTGATGAGCACCAGATTGCGATCCTGATGTTCGTCATCGTCGGCTTGAAAGGTTCTTCCTAGTTGGGCTGAGACGCCCAGCACACTCATCAGGCTTGAAGTGATGGTGGCGCCGTCGATTCGTTCTGGTTCACCACTCGTGAGATTGAAGTTGCCGTAGAAAGTGGCAGCCAGGTCCTGGAACGTCTCGTTTTGCGAACGCCAGTCGGCGAAGTTCCCCGGCGCCACTGAACGCCGGTCGCTGCCGGGAATAGTTTCCCACAGGGTTACGAGTCGATCGGGTTCGGAGTAGGGTAAGGGTCGCAGCACCACAGCATTCACAACACTGAAGATCGCCGTGTTAGCGCCAATACCGAGGGCGAGCGTGACAATTGCTACGGCGGTGAAGCCCGGGCGTTTGAGTAACCCGCGAATTCCATAGCGAAGATCTTTCAGTAATGTCTCCATGATTCGAATTTCCTAATTCGGTCTTTGGTCTTTGAGTGGGGCTCTACACTGCGAGGCGACCCCACCCGCTACCGCGTAGGGATCAAAGTCCGAGGTCCCAAGACCAAAGACCAAAGACCAATTGGCAAATTGGCAATCGCCAATCGCCAATGTCGCTACTCGTAACGCAGCGCGACCAAGGGGTCGACCTTCGTCGCGCGGCGCGCCGGAATGTAACAAGCAAGCAGAGCAACGATCGCCAGCAACAGAGTTAAGACGATATAGGTCGCGACATCAGTCGGTGCGATTCCAAAGAGCAAACTACGAAGCAAGCGAGTCAGCGCGAACGCTCCCACCAGACCGACTCCTACACCGACCAGCGTCAGACGCATTCCTTGCCGCAATAGCCAACCAAGAATGCTTTTCGTACTTGCCCCCAGAGCCAGGCGAATACCGATTTCGCGCGTTCGTTGTGTCACGGAATAGGCCATCACTCCGTAAATGCCGATGGCCGCCAAGAAAAGTGCCAGCACCCCGAACAGACCAACGACCTGCATGGCAAAACGACGTTGCGCGAGGGAAGCCGACACCAAATCATCCATGGTGCGTTCACCGAAGAGCGGCAAGTTCGGATCGACGGCCTGCACCTGTTGTCGCAAAGCATTCGTCAAGCCTGCTGGATTTCCGTTCGTGCGCACATAGACAGCCATTGCGTAGCCGGGGTTTTGCAGTACCGGCACGTAGAGATGTGGCTCGTCTGGTTGATCAATTCCCTTAGTCTTGATGTTGCCGACGAGGCCTACAATCGTCATCCAGGGATTATTTGATTCGCGTCGTCCGGGCTTAACGCGCTCGCCGATTGGATCCGCAGTGCCAAAGAACCTTTGCGCAAACGCTTCATCAACCAGAACAACTCGCGGAGCCTGTTCGTCGTCGCCTGGAGTGAAGAAACGTCCGCGCACGAGTGGGGTGCTGAGCACGCGAAAATAATCGGCGCTAACTGAAGAAAATTTTGTGCGAGGAAGGCTGCCGTCTGTTGCAGGCTGGTCTTCGATGCTGAATACGCCCGGCTGATTTAAATCCATCAGCGGGACGCCGTTGCCGCCTCCAATCGCTGCGTATTGTACGCCCGGCAACTCGCTCGTCCGCCGCAAGACCTCTTTGATGAAAGCAGCTCGCTTAGCAGGCGGTCGATAGGGATCCAGATCAGGATTGTTAGGTACGGGAAGCCAGATGCGCGCCAGCAAGACGTTGCTGGAATCAAAACCTGGATTGACGGCGAGCAGCTGTCCAAAACTACGAAGCAGCAGCCCGGCCGCAATCATCAACATCAACGACAATGCGAACTCGACGATTACAAGGGCTCCGCGAAAGCGATGATGTCGAGCGCCGGAGCCGGTGCCTTGGCTACCTTCCTTCAAGTTAACGACCAGGTCTGGTCGCGACGCCTGTAGTGCCGGAATCAGTCCAAAAAGTATGCCGGTCAAAGTTGAGATCCCGAACACGAAGACAAGCACGCTCGCGTTCACTCCCACTTCATTGAGTCGCGGAATGTCGGCAGGCACCAGGCTGAGCAGCAGGTTCTTAAGCGCCACGACAACCAGGAGAGCTATTACGCCACCGATAAAGGACAGCAGGAGACTTTCCGTGAGAAGTTGGGCGATCAGACGGCGTCGGCCGGCGCCCATCGCCAGGCGAATGGCCATCTCTCTTTGACGTCCGGACGAACGGGCCAGTAAAAGGTTCGCGATATTCACGCAACCAATCAGGAGCACTAACCCAACCGCTCCCAGCAACACCGGCAGAGTTTTCTGCACGCTGCCAACCAGCGCCTCGCGCGCTGGCAGCAGCCTCACATTCCAACCAGCCTCCGGTGGATACTCTTTAGGAAATTCATTGCGGAGATTGGCGACGAACGAATCGAGCTTGGTCTGTGCCTGCGGTACGGTGAGCTCGGGTTTTATTCGCCCGATGGCTCCCGGCAAAATCCGCTGGGCGCGGACGGGCGGGCCGAAAGGATTGGCGCTGAACCCGGCGGTGGCCCACATCTCCACTTCATTGCGCAGCGTCTGACCCGGATGGCGAAACCCTGGGGGCATTACGCCGACGACAGTGTAGAGATCGCTATCCGCATAGATCTTGCGGCCGAGGATGCCGG
>Ga0209486_10000981_pt1 | contig 12478 bp, 10 predicted proteins | sample NCCompost_FD_187518 | JGI IMG/M metagenome (GOLD analysis project Ga0209486, IMG submission 187518) | Agricultural soil microbial communities from Utah to study Nitrogen management - NC Compost (SPAdes) (version 2) | ecosystem: Environmental > Terrestrial > Soil > Agricultural land | place...
TCTCTCACGCGACGCGGCGTGGACGTTGCTCACTGAGTGGACGCAGAGCGAGAGCCTGCGCAAGCACGCGCTCGCCGTCGAAGCCGCCGTGCGAGGCTACGCCCGCCTGGCCGGCGAGGACGAGATTGGTTGGGGCATCGTGGCGCTGCTCCATGACATGGACTACGAGCGCTACCCGTCGCTCGACGATCACCCGTTCCGCGGCTGCGAGGAGTTGCAGCGGCGCGGCTACCCCGAGTGGGTGACGCGCGCCATCCTGTCGCATGCGAGCTACTCGGGCGTGCCACGCGAGAGCGCGCTCGAGAAGACGCTCTTCGCCTGCGACGAGCTGGCCGGCTTCGTCACCGCCGCCGCGCTCGTGCGGCCGTCGAAGAGCGTCCTCGACCTCGAAGCGGCGTCCGTGCTCAAGAAGATGAGGGACAAGGCGTTCGCGCGCGCGGTGTCGCGCGACGACCTGCGGCAGGGCGCCGAGGAGCTGGGCCTGCCGCTCGACGTCCATATCGCCAACGTGATCAGCTTCATGAGAGCGGAGGCCGAGTCACTTGGCCTCCGGGGAACGGGCAGGTGAGTGAGGCGGGCGCCTTGCCCGCCTTACCTAGTCCAACCCATCTGTCCATCTGTCCCCTCTTGCCCGTACGCACTCGAGGACGGCCCTCGAGGACTGATCAGACCCTCATCTCGTTTGAAATTCTGCGGCCGAGTTTGTAAATAGGAAATTAGCGTGCTGTCCGCCATGACCGGGCGTCACTTGAGGCGGCACAAATCGCCGCTTGGAGACTGATTGCTACGCGTCAACCGTGGCACACTGGTTGCTCAAGGGGGGGCACCGGCGCCACCATCGCTGCGAGACCATATGAACACTACCTCGACAACCCGACGCCATCAGACCGGCCCCCGCGTCTGGATGCGCGCTGCCGCCACGCTCGCTCTCGCGGCCAGCCTGTCCGTGGCGTGCAGCAGCGCGAGGGCGGTTCGCCCCGCAGCAACCGACGACAGCAGCGTCTCCACGCGAGTGCGCACGGTGCTGCTCAACGACCCGCAGGTCAATGGAGGGACCATCAACGTGACGGCGTCCAACGGTGTCGTGACTCTGTCAGGGCGAGTGCGGTCCGAGGCGGAGCGCGAGCGCGCCGTGGCTTTGACCCGCCAGATCTCCGGCGTCAGCGACGTGCGGTCCGAGCTCTCCGTGACGCAGCCCTGACTCGGACGACCGCTGTATCCGTGATGACCCCGCCCCTGCGCCGCGCCCTTCACGGACTACTCGTCGCTCTGATCGTGGGATCCGTGCTGGCCGGGTCACTTGTCCACGCACAGGTACCCGCACAGGCACCCGCGCCGCTCCCGCCGCGACCCGATCCCCGGTCCGTCGCGCGACCCGCACAGACGCGCATCAAGGTCACCAGCTTCAAGATTCATGGCGCCAAGGCCCTCGGCGGCTCGCGGGTAGCCTCGGTGCTCGGCACGCACGCCAGCAGCTGGATTCCCTGGGGCCGAAAGCGCTACTTCGATCGGGCGGTGTTCGACGCCGACCTTCGCCGCATCGAGGCGTACTATGCGGACCGCGGCTATCCCGACGCCAAGGTCACCGCGTTCGACGCGAAGCTGAACGAAAAACAGGACGCGATCGACTTGTCGATCACGGTGAACGAGGGTGAGCCGCTGCTCGTCGACCGCGTCGAGCTCGTGGGCTTCGACGTCCTGCGTCCAGGCGCCGAACGGAGGTTGCGGCCGCGGCTGCCGCTCAAACCGGGCACGCCCCTGGACCGCGCGCAGCTGACGGCGACGCAGGCGATGGCCTCACGGGCGCTGCAGGACCGTGGCTACCCCTTCGCCCAGGTGACGACCGACGAGATGCTCATCGAGGGCAAGCGCGCGGTGATTACGCTCAACGCGATGCCCGGCGCCGACGCACGCTACGGTGAGGTCACGGTGGAGGGCAACAAGAGCGTCGGCGACGACGTCATCCTCCGCACCCTGGCGTTCGAGCCGGGCGACCGCTTCAGCCTGGCGACCGTTCAACTGAGCCAGCGGCGGCTGTACGAGCTCGGGCTGTTCCAGCTCGCGACCGTTAAGTTGCAGAGCGAGCAGGTCTCCGACGGTCTGGTGCCCGTGCAGGTCACGGTCGCTGAAGCCAAGCACCGGCAGATCAAGCTCGGCGCCGGCTACGGATCCGAGGAACACCTCCGCGGCCAGGCCGAATGGAAGCACGTGAACTTCTTCGGTGGTGCGCGCACCGCCAGGGTCGAGGGCAAGTGGTCGGCGCTCGAGCGCGGCCTGCGCGGCAGTCTCAAGCAGCCGTACGTGTTCAGCCCCAAGGTCTCGGTGACGCTCTCGGGGCAGGCGTGGTTCACCGACGAACCTGCCTTTTGGCTCGAGACCAATGGTGGTCGCGCCACCGTGAACTACGAATTGACTGATCGCAATCCCGTCAACGGGCGCGGCGCCAGGTCTCAGTTCTCGGTCTCGATCATCGGCGAGCGTGAAGACTACGTCATCACGACCGACGCCCTCATTGACGCCCTCACCGACCAAAGCATCCGGAACCAGCTCATTTCTCTCGGCCTCGACCCGCGGACGGGGCAAGGGCACGGGTTTCTCGGCGCCATCGCCCTCGATTACCAGCGGACCACGGTCGACAGCGTGCTGGACGCCCGCAATGGCTACACGCTCCTCGGGCACCTCGAACGCGCCGGCGGCTTCCTGCCTGGCGACTTCGCGTACAAAGAGTGGGGTGTCGAAGCGCGGCAGTACCAGCGCATCGGGCGGATTGGTGTGCTGGCAACCCGTGGGCGCATCTCGACGCTCGACCCCGACGGCACCGACACGCTCTGCTCCCTCCCCTCCATCACGACGGCTATCTGCCCCGTGCCGTTCTTCAAACGCTACTTCCTGGGCGGCTCGAACAGCCTGCGCGGCTGGGGACGCTTCGAAGTCTCGCCGCTCAGCGCGTTTGGCCTGCCGATCGGCGGCTTGAGTCTTTTCGAGATGTCCACGGAGTTCCGGGCTCCACTCTTCGGCAAGCTGTCGGTCGTCGGGTTCATCGATGCGGGCAGCGTCGCGGCGCAGGCGTGGGACGTCGAGCTCAAGGAGTTGCGCTACGACGTGGGCCCGGGTCTTCGCTATCTGACGCCGATTGGCCCCGTCCGCGTCGACTTCGCCCGCCAGCTCAATCCGATCCCCGGCCTGATCGTCGACGGCGAGCCCGAGTCACGGCACTGGCGCATCCATTTCAGCGTCGGACAGGCGTTCTGATGAAACCGTGGGCGCGGCGCACCGTGAAGATCCTTGGCGGCTTCGTCCTGGCCGTGGTGCTGCTCGTCGCCGCCGGGCTCATCGCGACGCAGACGGCCTGGTTCCGGGACTGGGCACGGGGATTCGGCGAACGGCAGGCCGCGCGGCTCCTCAACGGGCAGCTCTCGATCGGGCGGCTCGACGGCAATCTCTGGAGCGGCGCGACGCTCACCGACGTCCGCATCACGCAGGACGGCCGCGAGGTGGTACGCGTCGAGCGCGTGAGGGTGACCTACCGCGTCCGCCAGCTGCTGTCGCGCCAGTGGCGCTTCCCGGAAATCACGCTCACGCGGCCGTCGATCGTGCTGATTCATGACGCCGCCGGATGGCACATCGCGAACCTGCTCCGGCCGCGCCGAAACGACTCGCCGAACGCGCAGCCGGTGGAGCTGCCGTCGCTCGTCGTCGAGCGAGGGACCGTGGCCATCGAAGACGCGACCGCCACGCCAGCCGGACCGCGGTGGCCTGCCCGTGTCGAATCGCTCGACGGCGACTTCGGCCTCACGCTGTCGCGCGGCCTCACAGACCTCGTGATCCGGCGCGCCACGTTCGAGGCTGCGCAGCCGGCGCTGCGCGTCGCGGAGCTGTCGGGCCACTGGACCGCGCAAGCGGGGCGTCACGACGTTCGCAATCTCCACGTGCGCACTGCGGCCAGCGTGCTCGACGCGAACGTGTCGTATCGCCCGCCCACCGCGCCAGATCAGGGCGGACAAAGCCCGCGCGGCACCCTGGCCGTGCACGCGGCGCCGGCGCCGCTCGACCTGGCGGAGTTCGCCGAGCTCGTGCCGGCGCTCGAAGGCCGCCCCCTCGTTCTGACAGGCACGGCCGACATCAACGGGCCGCTCGATGCGCTGGCCGTGAAAGCCACCCTCGCGGATCCGCAGGCGGGCGGGGTGGACGCCGACGTCACGCTGGCGCTGGGCGACCGCGCGAAACGGATCACCGGCCGGGTGACGACCACGCGGCTCGATCTCGCGCCGATTCTCAAGGACCGCGCGCTGGCCAGCCGTCTCACGTCCAGCGACCGGATTGACCTCACCTTCAACGGCCCGTGGTCCTTCGACACGCTGTCTGGAACCGTCGGACTGCAATCCACGAGCTCGACGATCTGGGGCTACCGCTGGGACTCCGTGCGCGGCGCGGTGAAGATCGCGCGCAAGACGCTGACAATCGACGGCGCCGTGGCGGGCTACGGCGCCAGGGCCACGGCCCGCGGCACCATCGAGCCGACGGCCAAGCCTGTGCGCTACACACTGGCGGGGCACATGGACGGCGTGGACGTGCGCCGCGTGCCAGCGCAGCTGAACCTTCCGAAACTGGAGAGCCGGATCACCGGCGACTACAAGGTGGCGGGCGCCGGCTCACGGCTCGACGCGTCGGCCACGTTCGGGGCGTCCACCATCGAAGGCACCGAGGTGGGCGCCGGCAGCACCGGGCGCTTCGCGAATCTCGACGGCGTGCTTCGCTACGGCTTCACCGGCCACGTCGCCCATGCCGACGTGCAGCGTTGGGGCCGTGTCCTCAACCTGGAGGCGATTCGCGGCGACGACTACGCATCGAGCTTCTCCGGGCAGCTCGCGGTGGACGGGTCGGGCTCGTCGCTCGACACGCTCATTCTCGACGCCTCCGCGCAGCTCGAGCCCTCCACCGCGTTTGCCGCGACGCTCGGCCCAGCCGACCTGACCGCGCGGATCGAGAACCGCACGCTGACCGCCTCGTATCGCGGCACGGCCGGCGGGTTCAAGGCCGAGCGCCTCACCGGACGGGACGACCTCGCGGGCACCGTGGCCGGCATGGTGGACATCCAGGCCACGCTGAGCGGCCTCGGCGACCCGTTCGATCTCGGGCGGGTCACGGCTCGCGGCACCCTGACGCTGGACCCGTCCACGATCGGGCCGCTCGCCATCGACACGGCCAGGATCGAGGGCAGCCTGAGCGACCGGCAGGCAGACATCACCGCCTTTGAAGCGATGGGGCCGCGCCTCTCCGCCATGGCCAGCGGACGCCTCGCCCTCGGCGACCACGGCCAGTCGAACCTGAAGTACAGCGCGTCGATGACGCGGCTCTCGGATCTCGGCCCGCTGGTCGGCCGCATGCTCGACGGCCGCGTGCTCGTGGAGGGCACGGTCACCGGCAACCGCGCTGATCTGGTGTCCATCGGCACGGCGGTCTTCTCGGGCATCAAGGTGGACGACACCTTCGACGCGCTCACGCTCAATGCCGCCTTCGAGGCCCACGCGCCGAACCTCGATGCCCGCGCCGTCCGGGTGGACGTGAAGGCCGACGCGACGCTCGTGAACGTGAGCGGCCGGGCCATTCCTGAACTCAAGGCGACGGTCGCCTACGCCGACAGCCGCTACAGGTTCGAGGCCACCGCCAACGAAACCGGCCGCACCATCACCGCCGCCGGAGATCTGGTGCTGCTCGAGGACGGACGCGAGGTGACCGTCAACCGCGCCGCGTTCACCGCCGGTCCCGCCACCTGGGTGCTGGCGGATGCCGGGCCGGTGCGCGTGCGCTACCAGAACGACTTGATCACGCTGCCGCAGCCGGTCACCCTCGTCAACAATGGCCAGCAGCTCTCGGCCGTGGGCACCCTGGCGCTGACGGACGGCGCGACCGGCTCGCTCGACGTGGAAGTGTCGGGCGTCAACCTCACCGAGCTCGGCGCGCTGCTGCTCTCGAAGCGGCAATTGGCCGGCACGATCACCGGCGACGCACGCATCAGCGGCAGCGTGTCGACGCGCAACATCGTCGGCAACGTCAAGCTGCTCGCCGGTATCGTCGACGGCTACGCGTTCCAGTCGCTCGACACACTGGTGAACTACCGCAACGGGCGCGCACAGGTCGACGCCATCCTCATCCAGTCGCCCACGTCGAAGCTCGAGGCCACCGGAAGCATCCCGTTCTCGCTCTCGAAAGGCGTGCTGACCGACCAGCCGATGACCGTGGACATCACGAGCGCCGGCATCGACCTCGCCGTGCTCGAGGCCGCCAACGCCGGCCTCGTGAACGCCGTCGGTTTGCTGGTGGTGGACGTGCACGTCACGGGCACCGGCGAGAACCCTCAGGCGGGCGGCACGGTCAAGGTGCAGCAAGGCGCGTTCACGCTGGCCGCCACCGGCGCGACATACACCAACGCCACGGTGGACGCGACGCTGCAGGGTCAGGCCGTGCAGATCACGCGCATGCTGATCCACGACAGCGACGGCGACGCGCTCCAGGGCACGGGGCGGGTCCAGCTCGAGAGCCGTGCGGTGCGCGACATCGAGTTCACCGTCACCGGCGACGACTTCACGGTGCTCGACAACGAGTACGGGCAGATGTCGGTGGACGCCAGCCTCAACCTGGTCGGAACCGTCCGCGCCCTGAAGGTGGCCGGTCTCGTGCGGCTGCACTCGGGGCGGATCGAGGTCGATCGGGTGCTCGAACGGTTTGCGTCCACTCCGTACGAGCCCGAGGCCCGTCCGGGTCCCGCCGACATCAAGCCCGTCGAAGAGCCGACGCTGCCCCTCGGCCTGAACCTGACGATCCAGGTGCCCGACAACCTGATCCTGCGCGGCCGGGACCTTCGAACCAACGCCAGCGCGCTGGGGCTCGGTGACGTCAACCTGACCGCCGGCGGCGACTTCACGCTGGTGCGTGAGGGTACCAGCCCTCCCGTGCTCCTCGGCACGATCGAAACCGTGCGCGGCACCTATGACTTCCAGGGACGGCGATTCGAGGTGCTGCGCGACGGCACCATCACGTTCCGCGGCGAAACCCCGGTCGATCCGGCGCTCAACGTGACCGCCGAGCGCGAGATCTCGGGCATCGTGGCGCACGTCACGGTCGGAGGCACGATGCGCGCTCCGCAGCTGACGCTGTCGAGCGAGCCGCCGCTCGACCAGAGCGACATCCTGTCGCTCATCGTGTTCAACCAGCCCGCCAACCGGCTCGGAGAGGGCCAGGCCACCAATCTCGGCGAGCGCGCGGCGCAGATTGCCGGCGGATTCGTCCTGACGCCGATCACGAGTTCGGTGGGGCGCGCCCTCAATCTCGACGTCCTCGAGGTGGATCCCTCCGGCGACGACGACGCGGGGCCCACCGTGACCATCGGCCAGCAGGTCGGCGAGAAGCTGTTCGTCAGGTTCCGCCAGCTCTTCGGGGCGCAACCCGCCAGCGAGTTCCAGCTCGAATACCAGCTGACCGAGATCCTCCGGCTCCAGGGCTCCTTCGCCGAAGGCCAGACGTCCGCGAACCGCTCTTTGACGCGCCGTGTCGAGCGTGGCGGCATCGATCTGGTGGTGTATTTCAGCTACTAGGTGGAATGTAGCGGTCGGTCTTTAGACCGACCGTCCCAGGGCGGCCTGAAGGCCGCCCTACATGGTTCTCGGCAGCAAATACGGCTGGTCGCGCAGCTCGCGCCCGAGGCGCGCGTGACGGCGGCGCCACGGCTCGAAGTGGCGCGACAGCGTGTCGAGGAGCGACGCCTTCCGCGCGGAGCGCTCGTGCGCGGCGGCGCGGCTGAAGAACGACGCGCCCAGGTCGGCATACCAGCGGATGTTGTGGCGGCGGCGCGCCTGGTCCTCGAAGAAGCCCGCCAGCAGCAGGCACTGCGCCCCGGCCGTCTCGAGCAGCTGGCTGTCGTCGGCAATGGTGTCGTCGAGCACGAACTGATCGAAGACGGCGAGCAGCGACGCCGGCGCCGGCACATCTGTGGTGGACTGGGTGGAGACGAGGGCGTAGTGCGCGAGGACGCTGGCGTTGTAGAGCAGCTCCTGGCGGTCCACGCCGCCGTCGCAGACGTCCTGCAATCCGGTCACGAAGAACTCGAGGGTTCTCCGCTCGTCGACGGCCAGAAGTTCCCGCAGCGGCCCCATACGCCCTCCACGTGAAAGCCCGTCACTGCCCGCGCGTGCACGTTTATCCCACGCACGACGACACTAAGACGGAAATCGGCGTCAGGGCGCCACGACTTCAGATCAATTATCGCACGGCGAATCCGGCCCGGGGGTTGAAGGTCTTGCCATCGGCTCGGACGGCGTTCACCCAGATGGCCGCGCGGGTACCGTCCTTCATCGGGTTGCCGGTGATCTTCAGCTTCGTGCCGGGGCGCAGGTCGCTCGGCTTGATGCCGGCGCGCGACAGCGTGCTCGGGCCCTCGGCTTCGAAGCCCCACGTGGCGACCTTGCCGTTCTTGTCCTTCACGTCCACGAGCAGCCACGAGTGCGGGTTGGTGAGCTGGAACTCCTTCACCTCGCCCTCCACGGTGATCGTCTTCTTCTCGTCGAACATCGCCGCGGAATGGTGCGCGAGCCCGCGCGCCGATCCTGCGGCCAGCACCGCGATCACCACCCCGACCCCCCGGAGCGCCTGCGCCAGCCGTCTGCTCATGAGATCTCCCCCGCTCACTTCGTTCCCGCGCTATTTCTTTCCCGAGCCGGGTCGAACGTGAAGCCGTTGAACTGCGTTGTCCCGTCCTTCGTCTGGGAGACCGCGTTGTTCTGGTTCTCGGCGCAGTTCCAATAGCGGATGCGCAGCGCCTTGTCCGGATCCGACAGCTTCGCGTAGCGCTGCTGCACGTACCACGGCGCCGCCAGCGCCGGCGGGTCGTACACCCACACGTCGGCAATCAGCGTGGTGTCGTCGGCCTTCCGCCAGATCTCCACCGTCTCCACCTGGTCGGTGTAGTCCGGGTTCTGGCGCTGGTAGATGCCGCCCTGCAGCTGGTTGGTGTGCACGACCAGGCTCGGGCCGTCCCAGAAGCCGATCGAATCGCCGTTGTAGAGCGGATAGCGATCTTCGGACGGCACGTGATCGCGCCCGTCGGTGTAGACGCGGCGGATGTCGTTGACCATCTCGTTGATGAGCCATGTCTGATTCGGCGCCGGCACGAACTCGCGCAGGAAGGGCTCGGTGAGCCACCGTGGATGGCCGGGCGGCGCGCAGGTGGAAATGGGGTCCCACTCGATGCCACGCTTCACGTCGGCGACCCGCTTTTCGAGCTTCGCCTGATACTCCGGCGTGAGCTTCGCGGTGGTCAGCACGCCCTGCGGGGTATCGGGATCGAACGTGAAGCCCTTGTCGGCCGGACGCGAGTACACACCGCTCCAGTCCGGCATCATGGCGGCGGTGAGCCGCTGCCCGCCCTTGGCTTCGGCTTTGAGCGCCTGATAGAGATCCCACGCGGTCTTGTGCTGGAGGCCGAGCGCGGCGTTCTGTTCCTTGGTGCGCTGGGGGATGGAACCGGCTGGCGACGAGACACCCGGCGCCTCGACGACCGGTGCCCGGTCGCGGCAGGCGGTCGGCAGCAGCGGGAGCGCGACGAGTAGCGCCAGCACAGCGGCGTGCGTCCAGTAACGCTTCATGTCGGCGGAGGATACGCGACGCCCCCACCCCGGTCAAATGCCGAGCGCCTCCAGCACGACTAAAAACTCGGCCAGTACCATCGCGGTGGCGCCCCAGACGCGCACGCCGCCGACGTCGAAGCACGGCACGTCCATGTCGCCGAACGGCGGCCGCGCCCGCTGCCGCACCTCCCACTGCACGACGTCCATGCGGCGCAGTTCCGGCAGCGGCACCTCGATCAGCGTCTCCACCTCGTGCTCGTGCAGCACGAACGAGGGGCGCGCCGCCGCCGCACCAACCACCGGATGCAGCAGGTGGCCGCTGACCGCAATCGGCAGCGGCGTCAACTGCCCGAGCACGTCCACGTCCGCTGGGGCCACGCCAATCTCTTCGTGCGCCTCGCGCAGCGCCGCCGCCTCCACCGATTCGCCGTCGTCGAGGCGGCCGCCGGGCAGCGACACTTGGCCGGTGTGATGCCGCAGCGCGGATCCGCGGAGCGTGAGCGGCACATACCACTGCCCCTCGTGGGGATACAGCAGCAGCAGCGCCGCGGCGTGGCGGAGCCCGTCCTGCTGCGTGCGGGGTTCGGTGCCGTCGCGAAAACGAGGCGCCATGCGGAGCTGTGCGTCGAGCCCCGGCAGCGGCGCGGCCAGCGCGCGCTTCAACGCGCGCGGAAGCGAGTCCATCACGTCATCGTAGGGTAGGACGGGTGGGACTGGTCGGACTGGCGGCGTCGGGCCGCGGCCGGGGAAAGTGCCGGCGCAGGTGCGACAGCATCGCCCACCGATGGGCTATCTGCCGCGACGTGGGTAACGCGGGCGAACGAAGGGGCGTCGCCCCGGCGTCGCCGTCGCGGGCGCGGGCGGAGGGGTCTCGACGTTCGAACGGCAGGATGGTGGCGGGCATGGCAGCCTCTCCCACCAGGATGCGCGAGAGGTGTGACAGCCCAGGTCACAGTGCTACGTGGCCGCTTACTTGGCCGGGACGGCCCGAGGCACCGGGATCTGCCCGATGATCTGCCGCCGCAGGAACTTCCACTGGCCGTCCTCTTTCACGAGCTCGTCGCGGTACTCGGCCAGCAGCAGGAAGTCCGCCTTCGTGTTGTCGGGCGTCGCCATCACGTAGCCGCCCTTGCTCACCGCGGTCGCGCGATCACCGCGCACGTCGATCGACTCGTTGAAGTAGAGGTGGAAGTTCCTGCCCTTCGAGTCCGGGTAGTTGGTGCCGATCGCCTTCTCGAGGAACGCGCCGATGGCGGCGGGCCCTTTCACCGGCGCGGCGCCGCCGCCGAATTCCGCGTCACGGGCAAACAGCCTGGAGAACGCCACGAAGTCCCGCGCGTCCAGCGTGCGGCCGTACTCGGCCCATAACGCGCGAATCGCCTCACGCGCCTCGAGCGCGTCTAAGCGGCTGGCCACCGAGGCCGCGGCGGGCGGCGCCTGCGCGAGGGCGGGCGACGCTGTGAGCGTCAGCAGCAGCGCCGTTCCAATCAGCTTCGACATCATCGTCACGTCCGTTCTCCTCACCCGCCCACCTGCTTACCCACCCGCCTTACCTGCCCTACCCGCCTCAGTATTGCCGGAAGGTTAGATTGAATCGCCCCTCGATGCCTAGCGCGGGCGGCGCGGACCCCGGCAGAATCCGAGCGACGCCGTGGTAGCGCAGGCGCGCCGCCCCGCCGAACACGAACACGTCGCCAGACTCGAGCCACAGCGTCTCCACCGGATCGCGGCGCCGCGTGCCGCCGAACAGGAACCGCGCCGAATCGCCGAGCGAGATCGACACCACCGGCGCGCCGGCGGCAATCGATGACGGGCTCTCGTCCTTGTCCTGGTGCAGGCCCATGTGGCCGTCGGTGCCGTACCAGTTGATCAGGCACACGTCGGCGTGCATCTCGAAGCCGGCGTCGGCCGCCAGGCGCGCCGCCAGCGCGACCCACTCCGCGGGCACCGCTTCCACAGGCTGGCCGTCGTGGTCGCCGCGTGTCGCTTCGTAGGTGTAGGTGCGGGCGTTCCAGTGGCGCCCCAGGCACATCATGCGCACGCGCATCGTGCCGCCGCCGCGCACGGTCGGCACATACCCCCCGACCGGACCGTCCATGAACGCGCGGCACTCTGCCACGAGCGCAGCTTGCTCGCCGGACGTCAGCCAGCCGCGCAGCCACACGGCGCCGGGCGCGAGGCTGACGGCGGTCGGAGTGGCGATCGTGTCGAACGGAAGCGGCATCGTTCAGGGCGGCCTGAAGGCCGCCCTCTACATTACCGCCCGGGCGGTCTAAAGACCGCCCGCTACGGCGGCGATCAGCGCGGACCAGCGCGGCGCCGGCGTGACCCGCAGGATGCGGCGCGCCTGCACGAGGGTGTCGGACGTTCCGGGCGACGCGGCGACCGACCCATGGGCGGCGTACGCCAGCAGCCCCTCGACGAGCGTCGTGCGGAACGCCTCGGGACGCTGCAGCAGCACGTGCCGCAGCTCGACCACACCGTTCGTCGGCGTGCCGTCCACGAACGCGCCCGACACGTCCACGGGCCCCGCCTGATCGTGCGTCCGCCAGCGTCCGATGGGATCGAAGTTCTCGAGCGCGTAGCCGATCGGGAAGAAATTGCGGTGGCAGTTGCCGCACGGCTCGGCGGGCAGCGCGCGCGCCTGCGGCGTAATCGGCAGTTCCGGCTTCACCGGCTGGGCGCCGGGAAACCCGTTCGGCAGCGGCGCGCCGAAGTAGTGCAGGCGCACCCATTTCGCCCGCGTGGCCGGCGTCGTATACGCCGCGTCCACGCCGCGCTGGTGACGCGACGTCACCATCAACACGCTGCCATGTCCCAACAGCCCGGCGCGCTCGGGCGTCGTCAGCGCCATG
>Ga0209486_10000983_pt1 | contig 12459 bp, 14 predicted proteins | sample NCCompost_FD_187518 | JGI IMG/M metagenome (GOLD analysis project Ga0209486, IMG submission 187518) | Agricultural soil microbial communities from Utah to study Nitrogen management - NC Compost (SPAdes) (version 2) | ecosystem: Environmental > Terrestrial > Soil > Agricultural land | place...
ACATTATCGTGTGTTGGATACAATGATGCCAAAATATATTCCTCTAACGTTCTTGTTGATGACTTCATGGTCCCAGCAGGGGAAACCAAGATTAGTTTGTCTACCATGTTAGAATTCTTGATTGCAAATTCTGCTGCAACTAATCCTCCAAACGACGAACCTCCGATATTTGTTTTTTTGATGCCCAAATTATTGAGGAAATCTTCAAGAAATTTTACAAAGAATGGCATGTTATACTCTACGGTTGGCTTATCACTATGTCCAAATCCGATTATATCTGGCACAATTACTCTGAAATGCTCAGAAAAAAAAGGAATTACCTTTGACCATCTTTCGGCAGATGCACCTATGCCGTGTAAGAGTACCAAAATATCTTTTTTCTTTGAACTGAAATTATCATAATCGAGATAACGAATCATGTTCCCATGAACTTGTATTTTTTTCACTGTAGTTTGTATAGACAATAATCTGCAGTCTGATAGATATTTCTAGGTCCACTTTATTACTTTTATCATAAAGTGGTCTTTTAATGATATTTCAACCCCTTCATCTAGTTGCCCTCATACACTTTAGGGTCGTTGAAACTGGCTTTATCTCAAGTTATCTTTAGAGCTATGTTAAGGGCAATCTCACTTTTTGTGATTATATGGATTGATAAAAATCTAGGATTAATCTGAGTGCAATCCCAACAAATGTAAATCCAAGTATTAGTCTCAGTTTTTGTTCGCTCAACTTCGTAGATAATCTTGAGCCTATCTGAGCTCCACCAAATGCGCCCACCGATAAGAGGACTGCTGGAAGATATTCCGGATTTCCAAGTATTATATGAGTGGTTAAGCCTACCAATGAAGTAATCATCAGAACGAATTGTGATGTAGGTGCAGCCAAATGCATCGTTAATCCAACAATCATTATCATTAAGGGAACAAATATGACCCCTCCGCCAATTCCAAACAAGCTCGATATGATTCCCGCAACAAAGGTACCGGAAAAAAAGAGAATCTTTACCCAATTGGACTCCAATGAAAAGGGATTTCCATTGGTTATTGATTTTCTAAACATTAGATAAATTCCTGTTCCAATCAGGATCATTGCAAGTAATGCTTTGAAATAGACTGGATCAATACTTGTCGAAAGGTAGGAACCTATTATTGCGCCTGGAATTGCTAATAGGGCCATCTTGATGCCAAGCGTATACTGAATCCTCTTTGATCTAGCATAAGCAATCGTTGAAGATACGCTAGTGGAAGAAACTGCGAAGAGACTTGTACTTGCTACCTGTGATGGTGTCAAGCCAAGAAGAGTTAGAGCTGGAGAAATAATTATTCCACCCCCAACTCCTATCAAGGAACCCAGGATGCCAGCAATCAAACCAATTATTATAAAAAAAGGAAAAAGGAAAAACTCTTCCAAGTCAAATACCTATTAATTTCATACAATTAAAGTAAGTTATTAAATTATTTGTAATTTCCAAGCATAAGACAGAGAAGAATTCACACCATGCCGGATTATAATAAATTAAATTTGGCTAGTTTGTTTTTGAAAATAGATGGAAGAATATTTTTGCAATATTTGCGAGAAATCTATTGAAGGATTAACATTGGAAAATCACATCAAGGAATCTGATCATGTTGCAAGGAAAAAAATGCTAGAAGAACAGTTACAAAACAATAACAAGTTCCCAAAATCATCAAGATCTTCAGTGGATTTGTGGAAAAAAGATTGATACTGGTAACGATTTATGATAATATGATATAACCGAAAAATTTAATATGATATTTCAACATGTAAATCAAATTCATGTAATTTCTTTTGATACTTTTTGTAGTTCAATGCAGATGAGTTAATTTAAATATGTAAATTATTGTACTTGTAGACCTGGAAAAACAAAAACAACAAGGTGTTCACGCTGATATATTTCGCCCATTTCCTCTGATATTGCTACATACCCCGTTTGGGCTAAAATTCTTTGATTATGTGGCAAAGACTAGAGCTGCGAGAGCTTATGCCAGAGCAAATACTTACCTAATGCCATTCATAACAGCCATTATGTTGTTTTTCATTATTCTTTCAATCGTAAACTTGATATCGAACGTTTCTGCCCGAGAGGGTATTAGAGAAATAGGACCTAGGGCAAATCTTCTAATCCCAGGTATTAATCCATTCCTGCCTATTACTTACACGCTGGTTGCATTGATAATAAGCGTCTTCATACACGAGGCTGGGCATGGAATCGTCGCTAGAGTCTATGGAATAAAGGTAGAATCAACTGGTATTGCTTTTGTGCTTTTTGTTCCGGTTGGTGCATTTGTTAATCTTGACAGGGATGAACTAACAAAGGCAACCCTGAAGCAGAAAAGTGCTGTACTTACGGCAGGTCCATTGAACAATATGATCCTTGCTGGGATCTCATTTGCAGTATTATTTGCTACTCTATCCTCTTTAACACCTATAGCCTCTAACGTTACCGCTAATGGCATCGAACTTATTACTGTTGCAAAGGGGTCACTTGCAGAGAGAATTGGTCTCACAGAAGGATCCAGGATTATTTCAATAGGGAACTCTGAAATACAGAGCCAAGTCGATTTAACACAAGTATTAAGATCAAATATCGGCAATCAACTTCCAATCGTATGGCAGGATAAAAATGGGGTTCAAAGGTCCGATACTTTTTCAATTCCTTCTAATAGTGCCCCTGATAAACCAATTCTTGGCGTTACGGCTACTTCGGTCGATCCTGCTGCTATATTAGAGATATACAAACAGGAACCGCTTCGTCTGCTTCAGATGCCGACACTAGACAAATCAATGCCTTTTTCAGATTTTATGGCACCAAAATATGAATCGAATCTATTTGGTGAATTATTTCCCATAGTTGCAAATACGTTCTATTGGTTATTCTTCATCAATTTTAATCTAGGTTTATTTAATTCCCTTCCCATCTCAATTTTGGACGGAGGTCAATTATACAGTTCACTCATAGAAAGTAGATCCAAAATGAATAAGAATCGTCTCAACCAAATCTCATCGGCAGTTTCCACGATTACGATTCTTATTGTGGCCACGTCCCTACTTCTTCCATACCTACCATTCTAATTGCCGGTAATTCCAAAATATATATTAAGAGAGAAGTTCAATTTCACTGTGGATACAACCGGTAAGAACTTTAATGGCCTTGCTATACCGCTTCGTGATAATAATTGATTATCACTATTAAAGTAAGGATAATAGAAATCAGACCGAGTATCTAGAAGAATGCTAAAGTGAGTAAAGGAAATTTAAGAGAAAATTCTGTAAACAAGAGTATACCTGCACTAGAGAACAGTAGCAAAGTTAAGCAACCAGCGGATCCAATAAATCCAAATCAAATTCAACATGCAAAAAAAGTTGATGAGGATTTCTTTAAGGATATTATACTGAAATCAATTCCAAAAGAGTCTCAAATTACAAATATAAGATTTGAAGGACCATATGTTGCACTTTATACATTAAATCCTAAATTCTCACTAACTGAATTAACATATTATCTTTCCTCCCTTTCAAAAACTGTTAAAAAAAGATTTGTGGTAAGAACCGACCCCTCGATTAGGTTATCAGAAGACGAGACAAGAACTACAGTCATTAAGATGTTACCAAATGAGGTTACAATATCTGCTGTATTTTGTGATGATGCTACAGGGGAAGTCGTCCTTGAAGTAAACCGTCCCGAATCTGTAGATGCAAATATGGTAATCGAAATTGCACAGGCAACAGGATGGATAGCCCATACTTTGCGGTCGCCACATATTCAGTCAAGTAGTATGAATATGATACATTCTACTCAAAAAAGTTCTGCAAAGGAAAGGAGTCTTTTCTTACAATCACTAGGGAAAAGAGTTTTCAGACCACCTCTAGTTTTGGAAAGCAATGATTCTAATTTGAATTTCGTTAATCAATCTAGCGACAAGAGATCAGAAATTAGTGAGCTAAAATCTAAGATTAGGAATAAGGAGGAAATATCTCTTTTTTGTCTGGGTGGGGTTAAACAAGTCGGAAGGTCGTGTTTTATTGTTGTAACATCCGAAAGTAAGATAATGCTTGATTGCGGGATAAATCCTGGTGAGCCCTTAGGGATTTCAGCTTATCCACGATTAGACTGGTTTAATTTTGATCTAGACGAATTAGATGCAGTAATAATAAGTCATGCACATATAGACCATCAAGGATTTTTACCAACATTATTTAAGTTTGGCTACAAGGGGCCGGTATATTGCACTGAACCCACACTACCTTTAATGACTCTGCTGCAGTACGATTCTGTAAAGATTTCAAAGAGCAACGGAACATTTTTGCCATATGAGACAAGAGATGTAAATGAAGTAATCAAGCACTGCATAACGTTACCCTATGGGAAACCTACAGATATTTCGCCTGATATCACAATAACGTTCAACAACGCTGGTCACATAATGGGAAGCGCTACAGTACACATCAATGTATTTGGAACTCATAACATTCTTTATTCTGGAGATTACAAGTATGCTAGAACTCAATTGTTGGATAGTGCTGTATCTGTTTATCCTAGAGTAGAGACATTGATAACTGAAAGCACATACGGTAACTCAGTAGATATAATGCCAGATCAATCTGTAGTGTACAAGACATTTACTGATACTATTAACAAGACATTGTCAGCTGGTGGAAAAGTACTAATTCCAGTCCCTGCTGTCGGAAGAGCCCAAGAAATAATGTTGGTCCTCGATAAGGAAATGAGAGAGGGCCGGCTTATGGAGGCACCAGTCTTTATAGAAGGAATGATATCCGAAGCAAGTGCAATACATATGGCATATGCACATTACCTTGGATTTGATGTAAGAAAATCAGTATCTAATGGTGTGAACCCATTTCAATCAGAATACTTTACGGTAATTAACGGACATGAAAGAAGAGAAGATGTATTCAATGATGATAATCCTAGTGTTATAATGGCAACATCAGGAATGCTGGAGGGAGGCCCATCTGTGGAATACTTTAAGAAAATCGCTCCGGACAAGAGAAATAATATCATGTTTGTTTCGTACCAGATAAATGGAACTTTAGGAAGACGTGTCATAGATGGTGGTTTGATGGAAATAAGCATGCTCGATGAAAAGGGTAAGGTTAAGGGTATTCCCATTAGATGTGGGAGTCAGAAAATTGATGGCTTTAGTGGTCATAGTGATTTTAACCAAATAATGAATTTCACTGCAAGAATAAAGCCAAAAAGAGTTTTGGTCAATCATGGTGAAAAATCAAAATCAGAAAACGTAGCAAGTAATATTTTCTCAAGATTTAAAATAGGATCTGTTGTTCCTGATAGTAGAGAAATTATAAAGTTAAGATAATAACATACCACACAGATTTCACGCCGGCGGCTGGGCTGTATTTGGAACACAAGTTTGGATACCCTAAACTGATATTCGGCTGGAATGTAATGACTTCTTATGGGCTTGTATGTAGAAAAAATGGATAGTTCGTTCAGTATCTTTTTAGATATGTGGGTATAACTATAACTGTAATTGGCTATAAGATACAAATGTATTAATTGTAATATTGTGCTAAGCGGGGAAGGTGCATCTAGACATTATCTTGCAAATCCAACTCATAAACTTGAAAAACTTCCACCTCAATTGAAACAAGCCAAGAATATTGATTCTTCTTGAATTGAGGATGTATTTTCTAATCTATTCTCTTATACTCTCTAGAGTTGAAACGACTTGCCACAATAATGTGCGTATGTGAGATTGCATTTGCGGATTTTGAGTCACATTATCTAACATACTTATGGTATTTGCCGCCCTGACCGAAATGGACCCACTTTTTTCATCCTTTATTCCTGTCAAGATCTCCCTTACAATATTTCGTATATTTTTTTGAATATTGTTGTTCCTAGCAATACTGTCCAAAGTACTGATTGCATTTGCAAGTCTTTCTTGATTTTCCTTGTCCCTTATCTCTTTCTTTGAAGCCATTGATGTAAACATTCTCCACTTTTTCTATCTTACAAAACAGTGACTTTTGAATGTTTTTCCAATAGCCTAACACAATTTTAGAGCAAATCTAAATAATATTAGACAATACCAATTAATATCATCTACTACTAATGTAACCAGATGTCTGAAGATGACATAACGACAAAGAAAAGTATATCTCAACCACCCCTAGATTTACTATTCAATCCTGCTGTTTTATCAAAAAAAGATGTTTGGGATATCGATGTTTCATTATTATTAGAAATGTTGTTGAAACTACTCAATAACAGTGGAAAAAAAGATCTTCGAATGTGCGGTATCGCGGCTTTGTCTTCTTCACTAATCTATCGTTTGAAGGTAGAGAGCATCTTGAGATTAGAGAAGATTTCCAAAATCAAGAAAGGTGTTGAAGTTGTTGATATTCAACCTATTCCAAACCTGAAACCACTTGAAATCCCTTTTAGGATAGAGCCTACTTACCCCGTTACACTTGAAGAATTGCTGCACGTACTTGAAAACATGATAAATGGACTAGCAAATCCAAAGCCCAGGCGAAATCAGCTCAATCTGGAATCTGTTGAGACGTTCAACTTCGATGAGTACCTGGTAAAGTTCGAAAAGATTCTTCAGACTTATGAGGACATGATTTTTGACATCGTAACGGCTGACAAGTGTGTTGAATTCAAGAATCTTACCGTTAAGATGAATTCTACTGAAATAGTAAGATGTTTTATTGCAATGTTATACCTTGCCATGAAGAGAAAAATCCATGTTGAGCAAAAAGACGATGAAATATTGATTTCATTGAACGAAAACATTGAATAACAAAGCTTGGTAAATTAGGTAAACACAGGTGCCTCAATCACTTCCTGACGCTGAAATTACCGCTAGAATTGAAGCAGCTCTCTATGCTGCCGGTAGACCGCTATCCATCAATGATTTGATGAGGGCAGCTGGAATTAATTCTAAAGAAAAAGTTGTTAAATTACTACATGAACTCATAAGAAAAACTCAAAATGTTCTTACCGCACTAGAAATCGCGCAACTTGATGATGACAGATTTGTATTTCAAGTAAAACCTGTTTATATGCCCCTAATTAGACGATTTGCTCAGCAACCTCTAATTCCAGTCGGTGCACTGAAAACCTTATCATTTATAGCTTATGAACAACCAATTACCTCAAAAAGACTCGTCCAAATTCGAGGAAGCCAAGTTTATACACATCTAAAAGAGTTAAGAGCCCATGCCTTTATTGAATCAGAACGATTGGGGAGAATGAAAATATATAGAACAAGCAGAAAATTTCAGGAATATTTTGGGATAAATGATCTCAACACACTCAAGAACAAGATGATTCTAAAGTAGCCACTTTTATCCATTGACAAACCAATCGAAAACCTCATAATATGGTTCAATTCCAATTATCATGCAATCATGAAGAAATCCATAGAGAATCTATACGGCAGAAAGCACACCGGTGGCAGAATAATCCCTATGAGAAGCAGACGCAAATTCGAGATAGACAGATATCCAAATGAAGCATTGATTGGAAATGATGTTCAAGTGACAAGAAGAGTACGTGGAGATAACTGTAAGACTGCACTGAAAACTGTTGAATTCGCAAATGTTTCAAATATGGAAGAGAAAAAGACTACAAAGTCAAAAATACTTAAAGTTATCAAAAACACTGCCAACAAGGATTACGAAAGAAGAGGAGTAATTACTAAAGGCACCGTAATAGAAACAGAATTAGGTCTGGCAAGAGTAATATCAAGACCTGGCCAGGTTGGCGTTATTAATGCTGTACAGCTAAAGAAATAACTAGTTTGATTCAAAAATTATTCCGAGCCTTCGATGTGATAGTCCTACCAAAAACGTTCTAAATCAAGGCGGCTATCTCTTCAGCACCATATGATATTATTTGGTTTGCTCCTGCTCTTATCATAGATGAAAAATATCCTATCAACCACTCATGTTCTTCGATGAGTTTGTGTCGTGTAGCAGCTTTTAGCATGGCAAATTCGCCAGAGACATGCTGAACAGCTATTCTACAATTGACTCGATCAACAATTCTGCTTATCAGGTCAAGATTAGACATTGATGGTTTAATGGTTATAATATCAGCGCCCTCACGGAAATCCAGTTCTATTTTTCTCATCATCTCTCTAGCATTTGAATATCCTATCTGATAAGTAGACTTGTCTATGTTTGAAAATTTCTTAAACGCTGTCAAACGAAAGGGGGAATATAGGCAGGAATGCTGTTTTGAAAATGACATTATTTTAGTGGCTCTGTATCCATTATTATTGAGATTGTTCCTAATAGACAGTACTAATCCATCCATCATAGAAGAAGGTGCAACGGTGTCTGCGCCAGACTCTGCATAGCTAAGGGAGATTTTTGACATGAATTTCAAAGTCTTGTCATTGTCAACTTGATTATTTTGATAATTTATTATTCCACAATGCCCAGATAAATTGTACTGACATACACAGACGTCAGTAATAACCTGCAGCTTTTTGTCAAAGTTACTTTTTATATTTTTTATTGTGTTTTGGACAATTCCTTTATTATTCCAAGCTTCGGATCCTAATGAATTGTGCACCTTTGGGGTCCCAAAAATGATTACCTTATTCATTTGTAAAGATAGTATCTTTTCGAGTCTATCTGTTAGTTTTCTGTCGGACATAACATGAAGGTCGCTCTTACGGGTACTCGTGTATTTTCCGATAATAATGGGAGTGATCAAATCACTCGCTTTCAGAGGAGAGTTATGCCAGATACTATTGGATGTCAATTCTTAACTTGTGATTTTTTTATGAATATATTCATATTTTAATCAAGTACTAAACAGAAATAGTGACGCATTAAAAATGAAAATATATGAAGAGTAAAATATACTACTTTGTTAATTAGGAAGAGTTTGACCACTGTATCGGTTGGGATTCCATCGTACAACGAAGAATCAAATATTAAGAGGATCTTGGAAAAAGTTATTCTTTCTAATTTGGATTCGATTGATCTTGTCGAAATTATTATCTCTGATGATTCAACGGATGATACCCCGAACATCGTTAAACAATTCATGCAAGATCACTCAAAAAAAATTATCCTACTTCATGACGACAAGAGAAGAGGAGCAGGAAATGCCTGGAACAACATAATACAACATGCAACCGGCGAAGTAATTGTTCTATATGACGCCGATGTAATACCCGACCTAAATTGCACGACAGAATTGGTTGGCAAAATCAAAAGTAATGTGGTTATTTGTGCATCAAATCCAAAGCCAATCGCAGACGCAGGGATTCCAGCTAAGGGTACGATATTTGTGAGCGAATGGTTAGAATCAGTGAGGAAAAAGCAACTTTCTGAGTACACAGTAATGGGCAGAGGCCTGTCGATACGATCTGACATTGCTAAAAAAATATTAATTCCTGAAGGCTTGATTGCCATAGATCTCTTTATACAAAACAAAGTATTGGAAATGGGATATGGTGTGGTATTCAATCCTAGTGCAATTGTTCTATTCAAGCCATCAAAAACATTTGTTGATTTTGTGTCACAAGTTGTAAGGGCAGTGAATGGCCATAATCAACTGAAAAAGCTTGGATGCCCCATGAAAAATCAGCTTACAGTGAAAATTGCCTTGATGGAATTTTTTCGCATAGCAAGTAGAAACCCAATAGGAGCACTTTCTACTTGTATTTGTTATATCCTGATTCCGTTCTATAAGAAGAGAATCAAAAACATGGACTCTGCACTATGGCATACTGCTCAAAGCACGAAATAAAAACAACAAAAACGCTTAGAATTTCTAATTTTTTCTTAAAAGGCTGAGCTTTTTAGTCAAAATAAAAATGGTATAAATAATCCTCTTCAATTACGATTCTAGAATTGAATGATATTTCAATTGCATCTTGCGGATATATATGCTATCCAAGAGATAACAATGCTCAAAATTTGATAGAGTATTGGAAGAATTCTGACGTCGTCAAAGATTTGTACTTTGCTACGGCAACATTTGCGTTTGAAAGTAAGCCGTATTTTCCAAATAACTCAAATCATTATATTCTTGTCAAATATGCTGGCCTTGACAATATTGTTGAAGGAATTTCAAAATATCAACGCCCGAATAGTTCTCTTTTTCTCGTCAACAATGAAACAGAATTATTCGAAAAATATCACGAAAAGGTCAGTTATGTCTCAATGTACTATACAAGATACGATCAAGATAATCACGAATTGAGAGATATCGCAGGGATTTTAGCGAGAAGAGACATGGTCGTAAGTGCAAACCTGGGAAATCTAAAATTCATGAATAACAAGAAATTACCATTTATTTTTCCGCATGCGGATAATATCATAATTTTAGAAGTTGATGGTAAAAAGAGTCATCAAAGTGATCAGAATTATTGCGAAAAAACAAGAAAGGATGTTGCAAGAAAAGGGATTCCTCTTATTAATCTTGTAAGCTTCTCTATTTTAGAGAAACTAAGATAGAACAGTCAAATCAGAACCGTTAAATATGAAGCAATTTTCTACTTTTTCGACCACTATTGAGCAAACCGATGGATTTGGGGAGCCTAAAAGTAGGTTCCTATATAATTATTGACAGCGAACCATGTCGGATTGTATCATACGATCACAGTAAGCCCGGAAAACACGGTTCGGCAAAAGCAAGAGTTTCTGCAATCTCTGTATTCGACGGGTCAAAGCACAGTCTAGTTTCACCTGTTTCTGCAAGTGTGGATGTTCCACTAATAGACAAACGAAATGGTCAAATTATCTCTATCTCGGGGCAAACGTTTCAGGTAATGGATCTCGAAACTTTTGAAATGTTTGAAACTACTTCAGCAGAAGAAGAAATACGAGAAAAAATTGTGCAAGGAGCTGAAGTAGAATATTGGAAAGTTCTTGAAAGGGTAAAATTAACCAGAATTAAAAGCTAGATCTACAAATAGTTAGCATTTTACGGCTAAAATTACCAACTAAGATATCATTCAATAAAATTATAGTCCAATAAATTGATAAGACATTTTTGTAGTATCAAATATAATGATTGATGGTTCTGTTTCAATCTCTCCTTCTATATTCGGAAACTCTCTATGTGCGCAACCAGGGTTTAGAACCAATACATCACCTATTTTATCATCTCTTTTTCTATGCGTATGCCCGTGAATGACTAAATCGTAGAGTTGACTTGAGATAATAGCCTCTGTCATCTTATTACTGGTTCCGTGATATATGGCAATTTTGAGATTATCTAATTCCAGGTCACAAAATTCTCCATGCAATTCTCCACCAATATCTTGAAAATTTTTTAGCAATCCAAATTTTTCGCCATCATTATTTCCAAGTACACCTATTAATTTGCCATTCAAATGTTTGAATTCCTTTACTACTCCTGGGAAAACATAATCGCCAGCATGAATTACATGGCTAACTTTTCTTTCATTAAATATCTTTATCGCGCTCTTAAGACTTAGTAGATCATCATGCGTATCGGATATTATACCTAAGTTCATAAACTACATTGATTTATGTAATTTATTGCAAATAAACAAATCTATTGGAAATAATTAGTTTTCAACATTACAATTGAATTTACATTAATCACTGTGTGGAATTTCGCTTTTCTGATTGGTTTTGGATCGCTTTCGAATCTTGACAATGAACCAGATGATGAATACCGAGATAACACAGGCAGATACTACATCTAGATATATTGCGTACTTATCTATATTCTTCCAATTGTGTCCAAATATGATACCAACGTAAGTTAACATTGTATTCCAGATAAGTGATCCTAGAAATGTGTAAATCGAAAATTTAACAAAATTAGTTTTACCAATGCCACATGGTAGAGAAATATATGTTCGGATTGCGGGTAATAATCTGCAAAAGAATGAAATTTTGTCACCATATTTCTGGAACAATTCTTCTGTAAATTCAAGATGACTTTTTTTAAACAAGATGTACTTTCCATATTTTAATATGAATGCCCTACCAACCTTAATTCCCAAAAAATATGTCAGAATTGAACCTACGAGATTTCCAAATGTGCCAGCTAGTACAACGCTAACAGGTTCAAATGTCCCATTGCTAACTAGAAAACCTGAAAATGGCATGATTATTTCGCTTGGAATTGGAATGAGTGCACTTTCCAAAACACTTAGTAAAAAAATACCTGGGTACCCCAAAGTAGATATGAATGATATTACAAAATCTATGACTGGTTTAAGAATTTCGAACGTAATTGACAATTAATGGTTAGAAAATTAACGGCATAAATATCTCTTTATTTTTCAATGTTCTCTGAATTTTATGATTACGTGCCGGAGGCGGGACTTGAGCCCGCGGCCTTTCGATTATGAGTCGAACGCTCTGACCAAGCTGAGCTACCCCGGCGCTCAGCTCCTTGAGCACAATGATTTTTTGAAACATAATATATTTTATTCAAAGCAT
>Ga0209486_10000984_pt1 | contig 12445 bp, 13 predicted proteins | sample NCCompost_FD_187518 | JGI IMG/M metagenome (GOLD analysis project Ga0209486, IMG submission 187518) | Agricultural soil microbial communities from Utah to study Nitrogen management - NC Compost (SPAdes) (version 2) | ecosystem: Environmental > Terrestrial > Soil > Agricultural land | place...
GACATAAAAGCTATAAAGATTTTATAAAGATATCTGAGGGAGCCAACGATTTTCATTGTCGAAAATAGAGCCTTTTGTTGGCCGGCCCGACGTTCGTCCCTATTGTGAGATTTTCGAGGGTAGGTGAGTTGCTGCTCACACGCGGTGCAGCGTCACAGTCAAAGTCACGTTTCCTGACGACGCGTCAGGTAATCGGACAATGATGTAAGAAGCATTCAGGCTTGCACTCCTGACACCGTTCCAACATTTTCTACTGTCAGCAAGATTCCATTCGCTCGCACTGAAAGTATCGCAGAGTTTGGTTGGCTCAGTCCCAGATTAGACGTGAACAACATTATGTTAACAACGCGATCTAAATCGGGGTAAGGGAGCGCTTTTAACAGACGGCATTGACGGCGCTGAAGATGGCCGTGTTAGCGCCAATGGCCGCGGCGGGTGTAAGTACAGCAACGACAGCGAAAGCGGGTTTTTATGGAACTGTCTAAGTGTGAACCGAAGACCCTGGGCCACGCTTTCGAGGGATGGATTGGTAGCGCGAGCGCGGTGAGTTTCTTTTGCTTGATCGACGCCGCCCAATTTCATTACTGCGACGAGCCTGGCTTCCTGCGGCGACATCCCGGCACGGATGTTGTCATCGATATGCAATTGCAGATGGCTCTCTATCTCATCAGCAAGTTCGCGTTCGCGAGCGCCCTTTAAAGTAATCCTTTAAACCTCAACAGTGAGGCGCGAAGTTTTCTCATGAGCGTTCTCCTATGGCGTGACCATAGGACTATACACCCCGACTCATATGGGAAAACAAGAGGAGGGTTTGCAGGAGTGGGAATGATTAGCGGAAATTGGTGAGGAATCGGTACCTATCCGCGCTGTCTCTCCAACAGCACCATCATTATCAGGCTGAGAAGTATTCGCGTCTCCTCTTCCTTACTTAAGTCCGCGAGCTTCTCGATTTTAAATTTGCCCTGGAAAAATGCCGGTTCTTTCTTCAGGCGTATGACCGCGGTGCCATCCTCTCGCGCAACTAAGTACTCTGGGTGAAAAAGATATCCGCTGAACATTCCTACTATGGGGATCTCGCCAAACAGCGCATCACCAACCTTGGCCCATGGGTTTGTTTCCTGAATTGTCAGCGCAGGACTACTACCATTGACGATCTCGTAACGTGCTCTCCATAAAGACTTCATTCCTTTTCGTCTTACGGTACCAATGTGGGTACCTCGCGCATCAGTAAAATGATAGCTAGCAGAAAAGTCGATTACTCGATCAGCTTTCAGTTCATACAGCGGAAGTTTTTGGTCTACGTCAGCGAACACGGTGACCGACTCTTTTAGCTTGAACATCTTTTGCTTCACAAAGAAAGTCACGTTTCCCGCGGCGTCGATAACAGAAATCTTTCGGGCTAGCGACAAGATCTCGAAAGATAGTTGAAGTGGGTAGTTCATTCAGTTTTCTCCTGATGTTTCTGTGAGGGCTTGGTAATGTGCGTCTCAGCGGATCGCAGCCTCTGCAATCTTAGCAAAATATACTTGGATTAAGGAACGAAAGGTTATCCAGCCCTAACTCGTTTGGGTGATTTTCTTCTCGCAACATCTAGGGTTTCGAGAAAAACCGAGTAGGCGCAAAATCCTTTAAATTAAATTATCGAGGTCGACGGTTTCTAAAAAAGTTATGAGCAAGAAAATGAAGGCAGCACAGATAAGCAAGGCCGGTGGGGATTGGGAATTGGTAGAACGCGAAATTCCTCAGCCAGGAGTTGGGCAAGTGCGGGTGAAGGTTGAGGCATGTGGCATTTGCCACAGCGACGTGCTGGTCAAGGACGGTGTTTGGCCCGGCATCCAATATCCGCGTGTACCGGGTCACGAAATCGCCGGACGCATCGATGCAATAGGCGATAACGTCACTTCGTGGGCAATTGGCCAACGCGTCGGCGTGGGTTGGCACGGAGGACATTGTTTCGTGTGTGAACAATGCCGGCGCGGTGATTTCGCGATGTGCATAAATCGAAAAGTAACCGGAATCGACTTCGACGGCGGCTACGCGGATTACGTGATTGCGCCCGCAGCAGTGCTGGCGGCGATCCCCGCCGAGCTCCCGGCCGAGGAAGCCGGACCCTTTATGTGCGCGGGCGTTACCGTCTTCAACGCGTTGCGCTATTCAGGCGCGCGTGCCGGAGAGGTGGTCGCTGTGCATGGCATCGGCGGACTTGGACATCTCGGAGTTCAGTATGCACGCCGGATGGGATTTAAGACGGTCGCCATCAATCGAGGGAACGACAAAGAACCGTTGGCGCGACAGCTTGGTGCGCACGACTACATTGACGCGACCGCTACCGATGTCGTCACCGAACTTCAGAAACTGGGTGGGGCCAGCGTAATTCTGGCGACCGCTCCGAATGCACAAGCGATCTCTTCTCTGCTTGACGGTCTAGCGCCGAACGGCAAATTGCTGGTGCCGGCGGCGCCAGTAGAACCGCTGACGATAAACATGTTCTCTTTGATCGCGAAACGAAGTTCAGTTGCCGGCTGGTATTCCGGCATAGCAAGAGATTCGCAAGACACTATGGAATTCAGTGCGTTGAGCGGCGTACATCCGATGATCGAAAAATATCCGCTCGACCAAGTGGCGGAGGCTTACGAACAAATGCACAGTGGCAAAGTGCGGTTCCGAGTGGTTCTCACGTTCGGAGATTGAACGTCATAGCATTAGCTCAAAATAAACAAGTGGCACACGCCTCGGTAAGCTTTGCCGGCGCATCCGCCTCGTTAGCTGTTGTGACCGAAATCTTCATCTCTGCTGGTTTGGGTGTAAGCCTCCCTCAAAACCTCGTTCTCCAAAACTTAATCACCTTATCATTTGATAAAGAAGAAGCTGCCAGTAAACCGTCTCCATCGTTTGTTAAGACTAAACTTTCCAGTTGACGCGATTGTATGCTTGCGTTAACAAGTTCTAACCATTCCTCTATTTCTTGCGACACCCAAACAGATTGAGCTGCCTGCGGCGAAGCTAAAAAAATGAAATACTCGGATTCCCGAATAGCCTTTTGAAGAGTTGTCCTCAGTTCAGGCGTCAGTGAAAGATGTGTTCGTCGCGAAAAACTCGAATATGCCGAAAACGATAAAAAGGCTTGGCAAATCTTTGTAAAAGCGGATTGCAATCGGGGTGCGAGTTGACTGTCCACTGCGTGGCTGTGTGAGATAAATGCCTTGTAGGACACAGATTCTTTCCTTCCTATCGCCAACTGCGGAATAAGCCTTTTTCAATCATGCGATTTGCTTCTCGTGGATCGGTGGCTTATTCAATTGGGCTTTGTTCGAAAAACTTGCCTAACACAGCTCTAGTCCAACGGAGCCGGGACAGTATAAACGTTTCGACCTGCTTGATAGTGTGAGCTTACGGCAGGGAGGGACCCTGGCGTTTTCATTTGGTCAGCGAATGCGGAACTCTAGACGGCCAATAGCGCCATTCGCGCCGGCTCCCCAGCCTATCGACTTACGAGGAACGAAGCTGAACGTGTCGAAGCCGCGACCATCGATCGGTTTCCACGTTCGTCCGTCGTCCGTCGAGTAATCGCCACCCGATGGACCAATCGCAACGAGCGTTTTCGTATTGGGAACGTAGGCCACCACGGATCTAAAACCCGACAAGCCCTTTGCGAGCGTCCAGGTGATCCCGCCGTCGTTTGTAATGGCAAGATTGTCTACGGCTTCCTGCTCCTTACGATAATCACCACCTGCGATCACGCCATGCTTTGCATCGCGAAAGGCGATTGAAAAGATTCCCGAAAATGGTCCGGACGCCAGAGGAGTATCAGCAACTCGCCAGGTGCGTCCGCGATCCGAAGTGTGCAGCACGCGAGCTTTGGAAGCTGCGCCGGTGCCGATCCATGCGTGTGATTTTCCAAACACGGCGATGTTCGTACCGCTCGCGGCAAATGCGCCTTCGTTTTCGAGAGCTGGTGGGAGGTTTTTGGTTTCTGCGCGCGACCAAACACGTCCGCCATCGTTAGTCGTCAATATGTACAGCTGACCATCGACTGAGTCTCCGAAGACGATGCCGTTGTTCGCGTCCCAGAACGACATCGCGTCGAGGAACGCTTTCGGATCTTCGTTTTTGAACTGGGGTGTCCAGGTTTTTCCAGCGTCGATAGTTTTGTAAATCCTCGACGCCGGACCTTTCCCGATCGCAAGGACGTACGCTGTTTGAGCATCAATGGCATCGACGTCTCGGAAATCCAACGTCTCACCGGTCACCGTGAGCTTCTGCCACGTCGTTCCGCCATCACCCGTCCGCAACACCGTCGATCCCGCGCCACTGGCCCACGCCACACTCTCACTCACCGCGCTCACACCACGCAACCGCACATTGACCCCACTCGTCTGCACGGTCCAATGCGGCGCCACGAATAGCGTCAATGTGATTAGCATTAAGAGTTTTATTGTCATCTGAATTGTCTGTCATCGGGTATATCACGAAACAGCAGTAGACAACAGTCAGATCGCGGTCCAAGTCGGCGAAAGAAGACCTGTTGTTGCAGCTCACGAAAAGTCGGGACTCAACTCTTTATTCCAAAAGTTATGGCTTAAGGAATAGTGACATCCAACGTCTGTTGTGGACCAAGTGAATTATGATCGTTCCCTGCCAACATGACGACGATCTTGTGAGCTCCCGGAGTTAGGCCGTGGAAACTGAGCTTCGTGGTCGTTGTCGCGATTACCGGTCCACTATCCACTTGATAATGTAGGTGACCCTCACCAGGTTTTGCTTTTTCTCCTGAGGCGGCGGGATCAGCAGAACATCAGGCATTGAACTTGCAACGTCACGTTATGACGGCAAATCGGTGCCGAAACTGACTCATTTGAGTGCGGCTCAACAAGGGGGTTACGCCACAAACAATACGTTTGCTGAAGGTCTATGAAGAAAGAACCACTACCGGTTAATGCACGCGAAACTCCAAACGGAGCTGGGCCAGCTATGCGTTCTGCGGAACAGTTGACGGAGCAGAATGTCGAAACCGTAACGCGTCTCGAAGAAGCAGCCAGAGAACAAAGGACGCACACAGATCGTCTGGCCGACAAGATCTCGAGCTTCTGCGGCAGCATGACGTTTGTGTGGGTGAATGTTATCTGGTTCGGCAGTTGGCTGGTCTTTAATTCAATTCCGGGCATACCGCATGTCGATCCTTTCCCTTTTACTCTCCTGACGCTTATGGTTTCACTGGAAGCAATTTTTCTCTCGACTTTTATTCTCATCAGTCAGAATCTCGACAAACGCATTAGCGAAAGACGCAGCCACCTGGACCTTCAACTAAACCTGTTGAGCGAACAGGAAAACACGAAGATGATCATCATGCTGCACGCCATCGCCGCAAAAGTGGGTGCTGACTTGTCTCAGGATCCTCAATTAAAGGCACTAAGCGAGGAGACGCAGCCGGAAAGACTGATCGACCAAATTGAAGCGCGCGAAAATAACTAAGGGGTCGCAATGAAACAGGTTGGCATCATCACATTACTTCTTTTCTTCTCGTCGGGTTGTGTGGTAGTGGGAGGTTATAGCAGCGGACGCGGATGGTTTATCTGGCCAGGCACGATTGGAATTCTTCTGGTTATCGCGGTTCTATTTTTTCTTTTAAGGCGACGATAGCGTTCGTGTCTACATGCCCTTGCCGCCAGACACTACGCCAGGTTTGTTATCTTCCTGAAACTCAGAAATTAAAGCCTCCGTTGTCAACATCAAACCTGCGATCGACGCGGCGTTCTGGAGGGCGCTGCGCGTTACCTTGGCGGGATCAATAACACCGGCTGCTACAAGATCTTCAAACTCCTCCGTGACGACGTTATAGCCGATGTTCGGGTTCTTTTCGGAGCGAACTCTCTCGACGATCACGGCGCCTTCTTTGCCCGCATTAGCAACGATCTGGCGCAGAGGCTCTTCAAGCGCGCGCTTCACGATGTTGACGCCAATTTGCTCGTCCGGGTCGCCCACCAGTTCGTTCTCATTGAAGAGTTTGAATTTGTCCAACACCTTCGCAGCTCGGATCAGGACGACACCTCCACCCGGAACGATACCTTCTTCAACCGCCGCGCGAGTTGCATGCATTGCGTCTTCAACACGCGCTTTCTTCTCCTTGAGTTCCGTTTCAGTAGCCGCTCCGACGCGAATGATCGCGACGCCGCCCACAAGTTTTGCCAGCCGCTCTTGCAGCTTCTCGCGGTCATAGTCGGAGTCAGAGTCTTCGATTTGAGCTTTGAGCGTGTTCACACGAGCATGCAGTGATCCGGTGTCTCCGCCGCCATCGATGATCGTCGTAGTCTCCTTCTCAATCGTCACTCTTCTGGCGCTACCCAACTCCTCGAGCATCACATTTTCCAGCTTGATACCGAGATCGTCGGTAATTACCTTTGCGCCCGTTAGGATCGCAATGTCTTCGAGCATGGCCTTGCGACGATCACCAAAACCCGGGGCTTTGACCGCTGCGACGCCAAGCGTGCCGCGCAATTTATTTACTACAAGCGTTGCCAGTGCTTCTCCTTCTATATCTTCCGCGATAATCAAGATCGGTCTTGCCAACTTCGCAACTTCTTCGAGTATGGGCAGCATATCTCTCATCGAAGAAATCTTCTTGTCACTGAGGAGAATAACTGGATTTTCAAGTACGGCTTCCATGGTTTCAGCATTGGTGACGAAGTAAGGCGAGAGGTAGCCGCGATCAATCTGCATCCCTTCGACCACCTCCAAACCGGTCTCGATCGTCTTTGATTCTTCTACTGTGATAACACCATCTTTACCAACCTTCTGCATTGCTTCGGCGATTAACTTTCCGATGGTTTCATCACCATTTGCGGAGATCGCACCTACCTGGGCAATCATGTCTTCTGTCACCGGCTTCGCTGTTTTCCTGATCTCCCGAGTCGCACGCTCGACGGCTTTATCGATACCGCGTTTCAGAGCCATTGGGTTTGCACCCGCTGCCACCGTCTTTACGCCTTCGCGGAAAATCGCCTGGGCCAACACGGTCGCGGTGGTCGTGCCGTCGCCGGCAACATCGCTGGTCTTCGACGCTACTTCCCGGACCATCTGCGCGCCCAAATTCTCCATTGCATCTTCGAGTTCGATCTCCTTCGCCACAGTGACGCCGTCTTTCGTGATCACTGGACTGCCAAATTTCTTGCCCAGAACGACGTTGCGGCCTTTTGGACCAAGTGTGATCTTTACGGTGTTCGCGAGTTTATTCACACCGCGCAAAATTGCAGCGCGAGATTGTTCGCCAAGTGTTATTTGCTTTGCCATTAACTTGTTCCTACTCCCGAGCGCTGTTGGTGATTTCTAACTGAATCGTGCAGGTAGGTGCGACATCGTAGCTTCTCTGTTGCGCTTATGCCGGGTTTCGATACTGCCTCAGGAGATTAAGTGCAAGAACCACCACCGCAGCTACCAACAATAGGTGAATCAGGCTGGTAGTGACATAGCCGCCATAAAACCCCACCAACCAAAGCAGTAACAAAACAATAAGAATTGCCCACAACATAATCGTACTCTCCTCATATCCACATTTGTTTCGAACCCTGAATACAGAATGGAGTAACCAAACACGGCTGTCCGTGCGTTAGACCACATATCCAAATTGCTGCCATAACATGAATTGCTTCCTGACTAATGCCCAACTGGAATTCTTTGAAACTGGGTCTTTCCCTCCAGATCTTCCCATGAAATATCCAGGACGTAGGGCTTAACCGCGCCCACTACGACCTCAAGCCGCCTGATTTGATCCTGCGCATCACTTGCCGGCATGCCATTGATCCAGGTCCGATGAGAAACAACAGCTTTTTCGTTTGGTCGAACCGAATTGATCGTATCAAACCTAATATGCGCTCGGGACGGACCAGCGGGACCTTCTTCGTTCGTCAAAAATACTGTCAGAATCTCAACGGACCGCAGCGTTTGCGCGGTCGTATTAGTGATTTCCATCAGCATTCGCGGTTTAGTGTCCATGAACCTGATCACCAAAGGCGCTCTACTATTGTTGCTTGACATTAATCCTCCAGGATCTCTTCGTCGATCATGCCACCCTGCGAGACCTCTGACAGAAGCCGGGCCAAGAGGTTTCTCAATTGATTGAAGTTATCTGGGTTTGTTAGGTATACATTTCCACCGATTGCGACTTCTTCACCTTCTGGGATGTCTTGAGCGCAAAAGACTACAACTGGAACCTCATCACCGACGGCGGCCCCCTTTCGTAAGCGACCAACCGTGACGAGAACGTTGTTTGGTAACGCCGCCCCGCTTACTAGTATCAGGTCGGGTCGCTCCGGCCGTGTGGTGTTTAGTACTTCTAGTTCAGCGCCTGCCGAAACTACGCGATAGCCGGTGGTTTTCAGTAAAGTGTCGATGCCTGCACGCGTTTCGTAAACATCTTCCACTACCAGAATCAGCCGGTTTTTTTTAACAGCTCTAAAATCCACTACTTTTATGTCCATACCTGTATCCACACCTCATCGGTAAGAAAGTTAAAGGTTTAGGTGTTAATGGATCTTACAGGTTGGAGGCCATGGGCGTCCGTGCGACAACACACATACGCACTGTACTTAGGCATCTGTGATCAAAGTTACGGTGAGCAGTGGTGGCGGGAGATTTACAGCAGCGGACGCGGATAGCTTATCTGGCCGGGCACCATTCAATTCTTCTGGCTATTGCGGTTCTCTTTCTTCTTTAGGACGACGCTAATGCGCGTGAATGAGCCGGCGCATGCGATCCGCGAACAACACGTCCATTTTCTGTGGCTCTATGACCGCCGTTACCTCACCTTCACCAAACGTGGGATGCGTCAGAGTTTGTCCCTTGCGATACGTTCGAGTCCGATCATACGGCGCGCCTGGATGGGCGGACGCACGACGCGTTGTGCCGGCGCGATAGATAACTCGTGAGTCGCACATCGGACAACCGACGCGCGTGATCCTTCCTAACTTGCTGATCGAAACCACGAGGTGACCTCGCTCCTCATTACACGTGAGGCACATCTGGTCGACACGATCTCCTACTTTGTGAGCTACTTTCTCGTCCATGATTTCTCCCTTTCCATTTGATGCTTAAGAACCTTCCGACTTAACCCGCGCGGTGATCGGTTGCCAGGCAGAAGAGACGCGATTGAAGCGAATGCGCTTTATGCCATGAGCCAATCCTAAAAACTGCAAAGCCCTAATACCTAACCAGTTCAAATCAATCTCGTACCAACGCAGTCCGTGTCGCGCCGAGGTTGGATGAGCATGATGGTTGTTGTGCCATCCTTCACCGAATGTCAGCAGCGCAACCCACCAACTATTGCGCGAATCATCAGCGGTTTCGAATCTTCTTCTCCCCCAAAGATGCGTAGCCGAATTGACGAGCCAGGTGGCATGCAGCGCCAGCGTCAGCCGGAGAGAAACTCCCCACAGCAACACACCCCATCCGCCAACGATTAGAAGCACCACTCCTACCACCAAAAGAGGAATGTAGTAAAAGCGACTAAGCCAGCGATAGTAGCGATCGTTCATTAAATCGGGTACGTAGCGAGCAATGGTGGCCTCAGAGTGATTTTGTGCCGTGCCCCACAATATCCAGCCAACATGCGCCCACCATCCACCATCACGTGGTGTGTGTGGATCACCCTCGCGATCTGTGTGCGCATGATGTATGCGGTGCGTCGTAACCCATTCAATTGGACCACCTTCCAGAGACGTCGTGCCGCAAGTTACAAGAAAGTATTCGACGACTTTTGGCACCTTGTAACCGCGGTGTGTCAGTAACCGGTGATAGCCCATGCCGATACCCAGACTGCCAGCGATCCAGTAAAAAACAACTGCGGTGATTACGGCGGACCAGCTCCAGAAAAAAAGAGCCGCCACAGCGGTAAGATGGGCGCTTAGCAGGAAAAATCCCATCCCCCAATTCGCTTCGGCCCGATTGATCTGCCTCACGGGCATCGGTTCGCTACCTTGGTCTAAGTTCAATGATCCTCTTTACCAAATAGCAGACAGGATCTCCGTGATACGACATTACGGAGACCCACCATCTGACTGTTACCAGCGAGATTAGTAGCGGCGCCCGCCACCATTGCCGCCGCGGTTTTCCTGCGGTTTGGCTTCATTGACTTTCAGGAAGCGACCACCGATTTCCTTGCCGTTGAATTGCGCGATCGCTGAAGTTGCTTCTTCCTCGCTGGACATTTCCACGAAGGCAAAGCCTCTCGAGCGTCCGGTGTCGCGGTCTTCTACAACACTGGCAGAGTGAACCGTTCCGGCGGTACCAAACAACTGCTCGAGATCATGACTGGTGGTTTGGAAAGCGAGGTTTCCAACATAAAGTTTTGTTGACATAAAGAAATACCTTTCCCCTTTTGGGAATGAAAAGAAGCTGCGAATCGGATGGGCTTCGGCGAAACGGTAGCGGTCGAAGGACCAGGTTCGGATGCTCTGAAAGAGCGGCTTCGAAGTATGAAACAAGCCTGCTCTCGAACTTCCAAACGCCGGCGCTGATCGATTTATGCGCGGGGCGCATCACCGTCGATGCGCGAGAGAAGGATTAACCGGAAGCTATGATGCCATATGGATGGGTTTAGCTGCAAGCACACGAGGGTCCATGTGTTTCGATCGTAAAATATATTTTGGATAAACAGTATATGTCGTATGTGATAAATATGACCCTCCCGGCTACCGTTTCAGATTCGCCGCCCAGTTCAGGACGATTGTGATAGGGAGTTTATTGCCTTCCTGCAGGAGATTATTGACCAGAAATCTTTGCTCCTCATGTTTCTCATCATACCGAAGACTTAGCATCATTCGTTCGGAGTCTTTCGATCTAACTGCGGCTGGGTAACGCGCTTAGGAACGCCGGTTCTGACTCGTGGCGATTAAGGTCTGCATCAATTCCGTTGCCGCAGCGATGAGTGGTCCACCCATATTGTCGCGCACCAACTCCTGGAACTTTCCCTGTCCGAAGTGAAGCCCGGAAGGCACAAGCAAATTGATTCTTACGTCCCCTGACGGAGGCGCGGGTGGTCTGTCACCCTCCCAAGGGCCAATCTCGTTCACCACGCGTTGTCCTAACACGAGAAGTGTTTCGATTGGTACGTCCAGCGAACCGTCAGGTCGCTCCCAAATGATCGCTGCGCCCGTGTAATTAAAGTAACGAGCGGTGCCATCTACATAAGCGGCGAGAATGTCTAAACCATTCTCCATGCCGACCTCGACGACAACTCCATACAGGCGTTTCGCTTCACTACCTGACGGCTGCTGCCCTATCTGTTTCAGAAAATGCCACGCCTGAAGATAGTGACGAGACTCAAGGTTTGGCATTTTAATAATTTGGTGTAGAACGTTCGTAGCGGCAGCCGTATTGCCGGCGCTCGCTTGTTCTCGTGCTTTCACGAACGACGCCCACGGCTCGCGTTGTCCGTTCAGGACGTAACCCGGCCACGCGGACATAGGTGCATCACCGAAGAGCAGGTCCCTCGGATCTACGTTGGGAAGTGGCGGCTCCGGTTGCCTGTTTTTTCTGAATATCTCGAACATAAACCTCGTCACGCCTTCAAAATCAACTATTGATAACGCGCAAACGCGAGGAGATTTGGGCCAGGCGGAGGACTAGCTTGAAAACGTTAACGCTTTAATGGATATTAAGAATCGTAATGAAACTATTGCTTACAATCCTAATTTCTTCAGTCTTCTTCGTAATGCCGGCTCAAGCGCAAGACACACGTACAAAGCTTGAAGGGCAAGTCGTCTGTTGCGCCGAGTGTTGGGCTGAAGCGGACCGGAACAAGGTGGAATACGGCACGGCGGAGAATCTTTTGAAGGCGAAATCGTGCGTGGAAGGTGGCGATCCAACACTGCTCGCCGTACGCGACGGTGACAAGTTCAAGCTGTATCAACTAGGCACCGGCAAGTTTCGTCTGCCGGGAAAGAATTGGCTCGAATTCGTCGGCAAACGCGTTGCCGTCGAGGGCACGATTCAGAAGAGGAAAGACGTTGAGATCATTCGTATCGACACTCTCGAGGTGCTCGCAACAAGTCTTGCCGAACGTGAGGCGACAAAGTTAATCGGCCAGCAGGTTGATATCGCACTGAAAGATCTCTCAGGCGTCGAACAGAGTTTGTCGGCGCTAAAAGGCCGGATCGTCATTCTAAACTTCTGGGCGACTTACTGCGTTCCGTGCCGCAAAGAGATGCCCGATCTCGCAGCCATTCAAAACGAGTTCGGAGCGTTGGGCGTGCAGATTATCGGCGTCAACGTCGACGAGCTCAAAGATCAAAAGAGCGTCGTGCAGTTCGTGAGAGAAACGAAAGTTAACTTTCCGATTTGGGTGGGCGGCTCCGCGGAGCACATGGTCCGCTTCGGACTCGGCACAGCTTTACCGGGCACAGTTGTTGTTGGACGCGACGGAACGATCGTGAAGATTATTTCCGGTATCGTC
>Ga0209486_10000987_pt1 | contig 12420 bp, 10 predicted proteins | sample NCCompost_FD_187518 | JGI IMG/M metagenome (GOLD analysis project Ga0209486, IMG submission 187518) | Agricultural soil microbial communities from Utah to study Nitrogen management - NC Compost (SPAdes) (version 2) | ecosystem: Environmental > Terrestrial > Soil > Agricultural land | place...
GTGTCTGCGCGGCCCACAGGTCGGTAAACGCCAGCCGCAGGTCCGCACGGAAACGGCGGACGCTGTCGTCGGCGCGGTTGCTTGCCGCCTCGACGAGCGCCGAGGCGGCGCGCATCTCGAAGCGGCGCCGGCCGGCCAGCGGCACCGCTTGGCTCACCATGAACATGTTCTCGGTGACGCCGGCTACCGCCTCGCGATTGAACGTCACGCGCGGGTTCGGCCAGCGGGCGGCGGCAAGCGCGTCGGCACGCGCCACGTCGATGGTGGCGCGAACGGCCTGTACGCGGGGACTCTCGGCCGACAACCGCGCCACGGCCTGCGGCTCGGTCAACAAAAGCGTCTGGGCGTCCGCGCCCGCGGGCAGCAGCGCTGCCGCGAACGCGGCGCAAACAATCTGCGCGCGCAGCATTCAGTACCTCGATTGATGAAGAAATGGACAGACGACGGCCGGGCCGTCGCGATCAGGACGGAAATGACGGAGGTGCGCGCGGAGCCGAGGGTCGAACGCCCGGCGGATCGTGGCTGTGGGTGACGGCGGGTGGCCGCCGCATGATCGACTGGAGCGGGGCCGGCAGCGCGTAACGCGCTGGAGGCAACAACGGGACTGAAAACGGTGGCGACTCTACCGCGACGAAGAGCTGTAGACCTGTGGCCCGTTCTGAGCTTTCGTCCTCGTCAAAGGCCAGGTGATCGTCGTCGTGATCGCGGACGTGATGCGGAGTGGCGTGCCCGCCGAGATGCGCATGCACGCGCGCCGCACCATGGTGATCGTGATCGTGGTCGTCCAGGTGAGCGTGGACGAGCGGTGCACCGAGCGCCCCAAGCTGCAGGGCGACCGCCGACGACACCGCGACCAGCGCGCGAAACACCCGGGCATTGTAATCCCGAGTAAAGCTGAAGATTTTCTGAACTCTTCGTCAGAAGCCGGGCTGAGCCGACCCTGTGTGCCAGAATACGAACCGTATGCGAACCATCCAGTGGCTGTTCGTGGTGGGCGTACTGCTCTTCATTACCGGGATTGGCTTCGTCATCGCTGCCGCCCGCGAGGCGCGGTCGGCCACCCCTGTGGCTGAGACCGCCCCGGCGATCACGCCGGTCGCCACCATCAAGCAGGTCATGGGAGGCATCACCGCACCGGCCGCCGCCGCGGTTTATAACTCGGTCGGCACGGTGATCAACGCCGAGGGTATCAAGGACACCGCGCCACAGAACGACGATGAGTGGGCGGCGCTCGGCAGTCAGGCGGCGGCGCTGGTCGAGTCGGGCAATCTCCTGCTGGTGCCCGGCCGCGCCATCGACAACGGCGAGTGGATCACGATGACTCAGGACTTCATCGACAAGAGCAAGCTCGCAATCAAAGCGGCCGAAGAGAAGAGTACGGAAGGCATCCTGACCGCCGGCTCAGAAATCAACGTGACCTGTGACAACTGCCATGCCAAATATCAGCGCCAGTAAGCGCGGCATCGGGCTGGCGGCGTTCGCGCTGCTGTGTGCGTTCGGATCCGCCGGCCTCGAGGCGCACGGCGTCACGGGCAAGGACGCGGTGTTCCTGCAGGGCCTCGACGGGCGGGCTATCGGTCCGTTGATGTACCTCGGCGCCAAGCACATGGTCACCGGCTACGACCATCTGCTGTTCCTCGTCGGCGTCATCTTCTTTCTCTACCGGCTCAAGGACGTGCTGTTGTACGTCAGCCTGTTCACGCTCGGCCACAGCCTCACACTGCTGGGCGGCGTGCTTGGTGGCATTCACGCCAATCCCTATCTCATCGATGCCGTCATCGGCTTCTCCGTCGTCTACAAGGCGTTTGAGAACATGGACGGCTTCAGGCGCTTCTTCGGCGTGCAGCCCGATACGCGCGCGGCGGTCCTCATCTTCGGGCTGTTCCACGGCTTTGGCCTGGCGACCAAGCTCCAGGAGTTCGCGCTCTCGCCCAACGGCCTGGTCGCGAACATCGTCAGCTTCAACGTCGGCGTCGAGATCGGGCAGGGTCTCGCACTCACCGCGATCCTGATTGCCCTGAGCTACTGGCGTACCCGCAGCGGTTTCCTGCGGCACTCGTTCGCGACCAACGCGTTCGTGATGGCCGGCGGCTTCCTGCTGGTCGGCTACCAGCTGTCCGGCTACTTTCTCGCCGCGTAATGGGGTCGGGAGCCCTTTCGAAATCCGAAATGGGGTCGGGAGTCATTTAACGAGGACATGTCTGTGCAGGACTCACACGTTGTCGAAGCACGGCACCGGATTGCCGTTGCGGCAGGCGCCGCCCTCCTGGTGGCGGGGCTCGTGCTGGTGATGTTCGTGCTTCCCGCGGAGTTCGCGGTCGACCCGCTCGGCACCGGCGAACGGTTCGGACTGCTGGACCTCGGCATCACCGGCCAGCAGGTCGAAGCGCTGGAAAACGCCGCGGCCAGCGGCGGCGCGGGTGAGGCGGCGATCCTCGCGCCGCAGGACAAGCCGTTCCAGCACGAGACGGTGGAGTTCAAGGTCACGCCGGGACAGTTTGTCGAATACAAATACCGGCTCGAAAAGGGCGAGGCGCTGCTCTACTCGTGGAAGGCCAGCGGCCCCGTCAACCTCGATTTTCACGCCGAGCCTGACAGCGGACCTCGGGGCTACGCGCAAAGCTACGAGACGAAACAGGCCGTGACGGAAGCCTCGGGGACGATGATCGCGCCGTTTTCAGGCATCCATGGCTGGTACTGGCAGAACACCGGGAGCCAGGAAGTCACGGTGACGCTGACGTCCTCGGGCTACTACAACATCTCGCACGAATTCCGCCCGGGCGAGCCGACCAGGAACAAGATGTTTCAGTAGCGCTGGACCCGCAGCTCGAATTTCAAGAGAAACGCGCCGCGCTTCGCGTGGAGCTGGATCCCGGCGATGAACGGCAGCAGATCGCCAAGCCCCTGAGACCGAAGCAGCTCGGAGACATCAACCAGAATGCGATCGTCCTCGGCTCTGAGGCCTCGCGGAAGCGCGTTCAGGAACGTCAACGCCGGTCCCGCGAACATGCCGAGCTTACCGATGCCCGGCATCGACCAGCGGATCCCCAGGACCGGACGCTGCGGCACCTGCGGCTGCTCCTCGATCCGTCCCACGATCCGAATACTCGGGATCACCTTCGAACGCAGCGACACCTGGGCGCTGAACGTATCGTCATCCAGCGCCTCAACCTGAACGGCCGATACGGGGCCTGACGACGCAGCGAGGCGCTCGGCAATTAGGCGATTGACGACGGCGTTTGTGAGAGGAAGCTCGCCGGCGACACTGGTTCCGGCCAGTTCCTGAAAGTTGTCGCCCGCGAGTGTCCGCAGCCGGCCGAGCAGGGCGGGATCGATCATCGTCTACTCGAGCGAGATCACGAGGTCGCCGGCCTCGACCACCGTCCCGACGTTGACCGCCACATCCGCGACGACCGCCTCCACGGGGCTCGAGACGGCAGTTTCCATCTTCATCGCTTCCATCGAGAACAGGTGCTGGCCGACCTTGACCGGCTGCCCCTTTCGCACAGCGATGGCCGACACCTTGCCCGGCATCGGCGCCGCGACGTGGCCGGGATTCCCGGGGTCCGCCTTCGGCCGCGGCTCGGCGGCGACGGCTACGCTCCGATCGATCACCGTCACCTCGCGCGGCTGGCCATTCAGCTCGAAGAACACCGTCCTCCGGCCGTCGTCTCTCGCCTCGCCGGTGGTGAGGAAGCGGATAATAAGCGTCTTGCCCGGTTCGATGTGGACGCTGATTTCGTCGCCGGGCTGGATGCCGTAAAAAAAATTCCGCGTCGGAATCACGGTCGTATCGCCGTACTGCCGCCAGTGTTCGGCGTAGTCCATGAACACGTTCGGATAGAGCAGATACGACAGGACGTCTTCCTCACGCGGCGGCCGATCGGTTTTCGTACGGACGACGTCAGCGGCACCGGCGAGGTCGGCGGGCGGCAGCGACGCACCCGGCCGGCCCTCGAGCGGTTTTGCCCGCGCGGATCGCAGGACGATCTCCTGGAACTGCCTGGGCCACCCTCCTGCCGGCTCACCCAGGTAGCCCTGCATCATCTCGACCACGCTCTTCGGAAAATGCAGAGGCGTCTCCGAGGTGAGCACTTCCTCAGCCGTGAGGTTGTTGGTCACCATGAACAACGCGAGGTCCCCGACCACCTTGCTTGATGGCGTGACCTTGACGATGTCGCCGCACAGCTGGTTGGCCGCCGCATACGCCCGGCACACGTCGCCCCAGCGCTGCTCCAGCCCCAGGCTTTTCGCCTGCTGGCGAAGGTTGGTGAACTGCCCGCCCGGCATCTCGTGCTGGTACACATCGGAGCCGGGCGCCCGGAGCCCTTCCTCGAACGGGTAGTACTGGTCTCGCACCGCGGACCAATACTGGCTGAGCACATCGAGCCTGGCGCGATCGAGTCCGGTGTCCCGCTCGTGGTGCTCGAGCGCCGCAACCAGCGATTCGAGCGGCGGCTGGCTGGTCATCCCGGCCATCGACGACAGCGCCGCATCGGCGATGTCGGCGCCGGCGTCCACCGCTCTGAGCACGCTCGCGCCGCTGATGCCGCTCGTGTCGTGCGTGTGGAAGTGGATCGGCACATCCACTTCGTCGCGCAGCGCCTTCACCAGCGCGTAGGCGGCATAGGGGCGGCACAGCCCGGCCATGTCCTTGATGGCCAGGATGTGCGTGCCCATTTTGACGAGCTCTTTGGCGAGGCCAACGTAGTACTTGAGGCTGTACTTCGAACGCGATGGATCGAAGATGTCGCCGGTGTAGCAGATTGCCGCCTCGCAGATTCCCTTCGTTTCGCTTCTGACCGTCTCGATTGCCACCTGCATGTTGGCGGTGGCATTGAGCGAGTCGAAGATCCGGAAGACGTCGATCCCATCGGCGGCGCTGCGCTTGATGAAGGCACGCACGACGTTGTCGGGATAGGTGGTGTAGCCGACGGCATTGCTCGCCCGCAGCAGCATCTGAAACAGGATGTTCGGAATCCGCTCGCGCAGCGCGATCAGGCGATCCCACGGATCTTCCTGGAGAAACCGCATCGACGCGTCGAAAGTGGCCCCGCCCCACATTTCGAGGCTGAACAGCCCTGGAACCGCCCGCGAGACGGTGTCGGCGATCGCCAGCATGTCGTAGGTGCGCACCCGCGTCGCCAGCAGCGACTGGTGCGCGTCCCGGAACGTGGTATCGGTGATCAGCAACCGCTTTTCTGCCCGCACCCAGGCGGCAAACCTCTCCGGCCCCAACTCCTGCAGCCGCTGCCGCGTGCCCGCCGGTGGTGAAGGCGCATCGGTCTGCGGCACCACCGGGTCGATCAGCAGCCGTCCGGGCTGCGCATGCTTCACGTCGGGACGCCCGTTGACGATGACGTCGCCGAGATAGCGCAGTGTCTTCGTGGCGCGATCGCGGGGCGCGTCGATCTCGAAGAGCGACGGCGTGTCGTCGAGAAATCGCGTCGTCGCTTCGCCCGACAGGAACGTCGGATGTCGCAGGAGGTTGAGGACAAACGCGATGTTGGTCTTGACGCCGCGGATGCGGAACTCGCGCAGCGAGCGTTCTCCCCGGTGCACGGCTTCCTCGAGCGTCGTCCCCCAGGTCGTGAGCTTCACGAGCAGCGAATCGAAATAGGGGGTAATCACCGCGCCGCTGTAGGCGTTGCCGTCGATGCGAACCGCGAAGCCGCCCGGATCGCGATAGGTGGTAATGCGGCCGTAGTCGGGGATGAACCGGTTCTCGGGGTCCTCCGTGGTGACCCGGCATTGCAGGGCGAAGCCGCTGGTGCGAATCGCCTCCTGCTTCGGCACCCGCACCGGCTCGTCGTGAAGCGGCCGGCCGTCGGCCAGCAGGATCTGGCAGCGGACGACGTCGATGCCGGTCACCATTTCGGTCACCGTGTGCTCGACCTGGATGCGGGGATTCACCTCGATGAAGTAGAAGCGGCTGCTGTCGACATCGACCAGGAATTCCACCGTACCGGCCGCGCGATAGCGCACCGCCTTGCAGATGCGGACCGCCGCGTCGCAGATCTGCTGGCGGATCTCGGGAGCAAGGCGGGGACTCGGTGCGATTTCGACCACCTTCTGATGGCGCCGTTGCACCGAGCAATCGCGCTCCCAGAGATGCACCAGGTTCCCGTGGACGTCGCCGAGGATCTGCACCTCGATGTGCTTGGCGCGCGGGATGTAGCGCTCCAGGAAGACGTCGGGTTGGCCGAACGCCGCCGACGCTTCCCGCCGTGCCTCGGCGACCTTGGCTTCAAGATCCTCAGCGCGCTCGACCGCGCGGATGCCACGGCCGCCGCCGCCGAAGCTCGCCTTGATCATCAACGGGTAGCCGATCCGCTCCCCCGCCGCGGCGACGTCGTCTTGTTCACCGAGTGCATGCTCAGTGCCCGGCACCGTCGGCACCCCAACCGAGTGCGCGAGGCGCCGTGCAGCCGTCTTGTCACCGAAGGTCTCCAGCTGATCGACGGTCGGCCCGATGAAGGTGATGCCGGCCGCCTCGCAGGCGCGGGCCAGGCCGACATTCTCGGAGAGGAACCCGTAGCCCGGATGGATTGCGTCTGCGCCGCACCGCTGGGCAACGGTGATGATCTGGTCGATGTCGAGATACGCCCGTACGGGCTCACCGCCCTTGGGGGGGCCAATCGTGTAGGCCTCGTCTGCCTTGAAGCGGTGCGACGAGAATCGATCCTCGTAGCTGTAGATGGCCACGGTGCGGAGGCCAAGCTCGGTCGCGGCCCGGAAGCAGCGGATGGCGATCTCGGATCGGTTGGCGACGAGCAGCTTCTTCATCGGATACGAGCGCGAGCGGCGGGCGCTACGCGCGGAGGGTCGCGAGCGGCGCCGTCCAGCGGAAGAGCTCGTCGAGCATGGTCGCAGCCATCCTGTCCTGCGCTTCGGTGGGCTTGAAGATTCCGCTGTCCTTGTCGATCGCCTGCGCGACGAAGGAAATCGACACCGCCTCTGGTATTGGCATCATCTTCAGCGCGGTCACCGTCTGCTTCACCATCTGCGCCGCCCGCAGTCCCCCCGAAATGCCGCCGTAACTCACCAGGCCGACCGCCTTGTAGTTCCACTCAGCGACCAGGTAGTCGAGCGCGTTCAGCAGCGCCGGCGCGGTGCTGTAGTTGTACTCGGGCATGACGAAGACAAAAGCATCGAGCCCGGCAATCCGCGCGCTCCAGGCCTTCTGGTGGGCACTCTCGTACTGACGCAGCCGCGGATGATTGCGCTCGGCAAAGAGCGGCAGGTTGACGTCCTTGAGATCGATTACGTCGATGTCGAAGCGGCCGTGGGTGCGGGCGCGCTCGGTGAACCAGTCGGCGACCGGCCGTCCGACGCGACCTTCGCGTACGCTGGCGATGATCACGCCTAGCTTCGGCATCCTTCGCAGTATAGTCATTTCACCGATGCGCGCGGTCGTCCTGCGGCAGCCTTATGACCTCGTCGTCTCGGACGTGGCGCGCCCGGAACCGGCTCCGCACCAGGTCCTCGTCCGCGTGACGAACAGCGGCATCTGCGGGACCGATCTCAAAATCTTTACCGGCGCGATGCCGGCGCGCTACCCCGTGATCATGGGACACGAAATGGCCGGCGAAGTGATCGAAGACGGCGGGAGCCCCGACGTCAGCCGCGACGCCCGCGTGCTGGTGGATCCCGTGTTGTTCTGCGGGACCTGCTTCGACTGTCGCGCCGGCCGCACGAACTTGTGTCCCAGTGGCGCGGTGATCGGGCGCGAGGTCGACGGCGGCTTCGCGGAGTTCGTCGTTGCGCCGCGGACGCATGTTTATCCGCTGCCGCTGTCGATCGAAAGCCGCACCGCCCCGCTCATTCAGGTGCTCACGACCGTGCTTCACGCGCAGCGCCGGGCCTCGATCGCCGCCGGCCAGTCGGTTGCGGTGATCGGTCTCGGCGTTTCCGGTCAATTGCACGTGCAACTCGCGAAAGCACGCGGCGCGAATCCGGTGATCGGCGTCAGCCGAAGCGCGTGGAAGCGGAGCATTGCCGGCCGCCTGGGAGCCGATCTGACGGTGACCAGTGGGGATCTGGGCGTCCATGCGGTGCGCGAAGCGACGGGTGGGCATGGGGCTGATGTCGTGATCGAATCGACCGGCGTGGTGAAAGGGATCAGCGACGCGATTGGGATGGTCAGGCCGGGCGGAACGATCGTCCTGTTCGGTATCTACACGGCCACCGAGGGAACGCTGCCGTTCTACCAGCTGTATTACAAGGAACCGACGGTCATCAGCGCGCGCGCGGCGATGGGCGACGATTTTCCCGAATCGATCGATCTCGTCGCCAGGGGGCTGATCAACCTGGGTCCGCTGGTCACGCAGGTGCTGCCCGTCTCGGAGCTGACACGGGCGCTCGGCTTGCTCGAAAGCGACGCAGACGGGCGCATGAAGATCATCCTGGAGCATTGATGACCGCAGAAGCCGCCGTAGCCATCGCCCGTGCTTTCGTCGCCGAAGTCGTCGCGCCGGTTGCCGCCGATCTGGATCGGCATCCCAATCCCGAGGATTGTTTCTCCTGGGAGATCGTCGAAGAGGGCTCCGAGCGCGGCCTGCGAACGCTGACACTGCTCCCCGAGTTTGGCGGCGGCGGCGCCGATTGCCTGACGACGGCGAAGGTCGTGGAGGAGCTGGCGCGAGGCGACATGGGTGTGTCGGTCGTGTTCGCGCAGACGTTGAAGCTGATACAGGCGCTGCAGGGCGCGGCCAACGCCGAGCAGCGCGCGCGTGTGCTGCCGAAGATCAAGGACGACCCGCGGTGTGTCCTGGCGATCGGCATGACCGAGCCGCAGACGTCCTCCAACTACATCATTCCCTACGGCCCGGCGGCATTTGTGACCGCTGCGACCCGGCGTGGTAACGGGTGGGTGATCAACGGCAAAAAGAGATTCATTTCCAACGGCAATCGCGCGCGGTTCTACATGCTGTTCGCGCAGACCAATCCCGCCAAGGGTCTCAACCAGGGCAGCACCTGCTTCCTGATCGAACGTGGGACCCCGGGCTTCACCACCGGGCATGTCGAAGACAAGATGGGCGAGCGGCTCGCCAACAATGCCGAGCTGATCTTCAACCACTGCTTCGTGCCGGACGAAGACGTCCTCGGCGAGGTCGACCGCGGCTTCGAGGTGATCTCGCAGTTCTTCCCCGCGAGCAATGCGTACGCTGCCGCCAGCGTGCTTGGCGTGGCCGTGGCTGCCTACGAACGCTCGCTGAGCTGGACGCGGCAGCGGGTCCAGGGCGGCAAGGCGCTCATCGCCCACGACATCGTCGCCGCGCAGCTGGCCGAGATGCACATGCTGATCGATGCCGCGCGCGCGTACATCCACCATGCCGCCTGTAAAGCGGACCAGCGCGCGTCGTCCGACTGGGACCCGACGCTCGGCGCGCTGCCGAAGGTCTTCGCGTCGGAAGTCGCCTGGAAGGTGGTCACCAAGGCGCTGGAACTGCACGGCGGCTACGGCTACATGCGGGACGGGGGCTTCGAGAAGCTGGTCCGCGACGCCGCCTGCTTCATCCACTCAGACGGTGTGAACCGGACGCTGCTGCTCAAAGCCGCGCAGTTCATACGGGAATCGTAATGGGGTCGGGAGTCATTTGTGGAGGACACTCCGCGGTGACCCGGCGGAGTGTCCTCCACAAATGACTCCCGACCCCCTTACATTTTTCGACGTCCACACGCACTTCATACCGCCGGAGTTCGTTGCCGATGCCCGCGCGGGGCGGGCGCTTGATGGCATTCAGCTGCAGCGGCGCGATGGCGGCGAGTGGCTGGTGCACCGCCAGGGATACAGGTATCCGCTCTCGCCGGAATTCTTCGATCTCGACGCCAAGCATCGCGAGATGGACCGGCTCGGCATCGGCGCCGCGCTGCTCTCGCTGACGCCGACGCTGTTCTTCTACTGGCTCGATGCGGCCGCGGCCGGCGACTTCTGCCGGCAGGCGAACGATTCTCTCGCGAGGTTTACCGCCGCTTCCGATCGGCTCGAGGGGGTTGCAGTGGTCCCGCTCCAGGATCCCGAGGCGGCGACGATCGAGCTGCGCCGCGCCGTTCGCGACCTCGGGCTGCGCGGTGCCGAGATCGGCACGACCGTCGAGCAGGCACCGCTCGATGAGCCGCGGTTCGCACCGTTCTTCTCGGCGGCCGAAGACCTCGATGTCCCGGTCATCCTGCATCCCTACTACGTCGGCATCCGGCCCAGCCTGACCGATTTCTACATGACCAATCTCACCGGCAACCCGCTCGAGACGTGCATCGCGGCGAGCCGGATGATTCTCTCGGGCTTCCTCGATCGGCATCCACGGCTCAAAGTGATCCTCGTCCACGCCGGCGGGTTCATGCCGTTCCAGATCGGACGGCTGGACCACGGCTTCCGCGTGCGCCCCGAGTCAAAAGCCGCCATCGCCTCGCCTCCGTCAACCTACCTTCGCAGATTCTGGTACGACACCATCACCCACGCCGCCATCCCGCTGAAGTTCCTGGTCGAACTGGCTGGTGCGGATCGGGTGCTGCTCGGCACCGACCTGCCCTTCGACATGGCCGACCTGCGTTTCAAGACGTACCTGGCGGACGCCGGCCTCGAACACCTGGCGCTCGACGCAATCGCCAGCCGCAACGCCCGATCGCTGTTCAAACTCAAGGGATGAGAGTCGAAGGCTATCGGATCCACACCTGGGGCGGGCCACTTCGATGGGAGGCCTTCGACATCCCGGATCCGCAGCCCGGCGAGATCGGGATCCGGGTCGAAGCGTGCGGCATCGGGCTAACGGTACTGAATTGCATCCGCGGCGACCTGGCCAACGACGCCGCACGGCTACCGCGGGTACCTGGTCACGAGATCGTCGGGGTGGTCGACGCGGTCGGTGCCGGCGTGACCGCGCACACGGCCGGCCAGCGCGTCATGGCGTACTTTTATCTTGTCTGCGGTACCTGCGAGGCCTGCCGCGCCGGGCAGGATTCGCTCTGCCGGAACCTGGCCGGATGGGTGGGCGTGCACCGCGATGGCGGCTACGCGCCCTACACGATTCTGCCGGCCGGAAACGCTGTGCCCCTGCCGGACGGGATCGCGGCCGCCCAGGCCACTGCAATCCCCGACGCCATCGCCACGCCGCTCCATGTCTGCAAGACCCGCGCACGCATTCACCGCGGCGACCGCGTCGTCGTGATCGGCGCCGGTGGAGGCGTCGGCATTCATATGGTGGAAATGGCGGCGCTCTTCGGCGCCAGCGTCGCCGGGCTCGACATCAACGAAACCAAGTTCGAGGCGATTCAACGTATGGGTGGCACGCCGATCGATTCTCACTCGTTCGATCGCATCGATTTAAGGGCGGCGTGGGGCCCGGATCCGCCGACGGTGGTGATCGATCTACTGGGGTCGAGCGCGAGCCTCGCGTGGGGCCTGAAGACGCTCGGGCTCGGCGGACGGCACGTCGTGCTGACCACCTTTCGCGACGTCGATGTCCTCGTCAGTCCACGCGATCTCGTGCTCCGGGAATTGACCATCCTTGGCTCTCGCTACGCCTCGAAGGGCGAGCTGGCCGAAAGCGCGCAGCTGGTGGCGGCTGGAAAGATTCACCCGGTGGTGTCGCGTGTGGTGCCGCCGGGTGAAGTGGAGGATGTGCATCGCGCCCTGCAGGACGGAACCCTGCTCGGACGCGGCGCGCTGATCTGGTAGCGACGACTCAGTAGGGCGGATGATCCTCGATGCTGGTCTGGTAGCTTTCCGCCATCATCCAGGTGCCGTCGCGCCGCTCGAACACGCGGCTTCCCCAGAACGGTTTGCCGACCGCGCGCGGCTGCAGCGCGATCATCAGCGCGGAATCGCCGAACTCCCAGATGCGCGCCCACGTCAGCGGACTCGGCGCGACCACGGTTCCCGCCTCAATCTGCCGCCGCTGCACGGCAACCCGGTCCGCTTTCGTATAAGTGCCGTTGGACGTTCGCGCGATGTTGTCTTCGGGAATGTGTGCCGCCCACTGCTCCGGGCCCGACTGCTGCGCCTGCCACGCCTCGATCACTGCCCGCTCGACCTGATTGGCGGGCTCGAACGGGACCACCTTGCATGGATTGATGCAGTTGGCGGCGCCAATCATCGTGCCGCCATACACGACCCGGTCCCCTTCGATCACCTCGTTGACGTGCAGCAGGCGCCAGCCGACATCGCGCCGCACCCACACGTGCATCGCGTGCGTCTTGTCGCTGTGGCGCTGCACCACCACGACATGCGTGCCGAGACGTCGAGCCTCGGCCTTCGCATCGCTCACGCCGGCGAACGCCGACCGCGGCGGCGACGCCACCACCGCGGTGCGTGACAGCTTCACGCCCGCCGGCGTGATCCAGCTGAAATCGTCGTAGTCGAGTGCGCGTGCTATGGCAGTGGCGTCGCCGCCGTCAACGGCGGCGGTCAGCGCGTCATCG
>Ga0209486_10000988_pt1 | contig 12418 bp, 5 predicted proteins | sample NCCompost_FD_187518 | JGI IMG/M metagenome (GOLD analysis project Ga0209486, IMG submission 187518) | Agricultural soil microbial communities from Utah to study Nitrogen management - NC Compost (SPAdes) (version 2) | ecosystem: Environmental > Terrestrial > Soil > Agricultural land | place: USA...
TGCAGCATTACCATTTCCGCCCTGGAATTCAGGATCTGTCCATTGATTAGATTCGGGAACAATCATCAAAAGGTTTCTACCGCTAATACCAACGGTAAGTCCTTTCATCACGCTGGATACTTTAGTTCCGAATATTTTTGTCGGGACTTCATAAGTAATTGCAACTTCCCTGAGTTTCCAGAATGCTCCATCCGCCAGGTAATTGGATATTACGGTCGTATTAAGTTCGCTGTTCCAGAATAAACGTCCATATTGCTGTGTATACACATCCGTATTCGCAACATATTTTCCGGTTCCATCATCATAAGAAGAATTAGGGAAAACAAATGCCCGACGGCCATTCTGCCCACTGCGTTCGGAAATACCATTATCATCTAAAAATCCGCCTAATTGATCAACTACGATCTGGTTTCCTGCGCGGTAATCAGCCACGGCACTGAAGGATAAACCTTTCCAGCCTACATTCAGGGACATACCCAAAAAGTGGTGAGGATTAGTAGTTCCGAATTCTGTAAGATTAGGATTCTGCGACGGCATTCCTGTAACCCTGTCAACGATAACGCGGCCCTGGTCATCTCTTAAATAGTCTGTTAATTTGAAAATGTAGGCTTCTTTGCCCACTATCGCATAGTTATAATTTCCAATACCCAGTTCGTTTACACCATCCACCAACGATCTGATCTCACTTGTCTGGTAACTGTAGTTGACTTTATAATCAATAGTTACATCTCCAAGTTTTACCAATGGAGTTAATTTTAGGTCAAGCTCCAAACCGTAGTTGTCAAAAGACGCGGCATTTTGTTTAGCAGTAGTGTAACCGGTAGTATTTGAAAGCTGAACGTCTATGATCTGATCAGTGTTATTCTGCTTATAAGCAGTAGCTTCAAAAATTATCCGGTTATTGAGAAATCCAAGTTCAGCACCTATTTCTTTATTTACTACGAACTCCGGCTTGTATGTTGCGGCAGGAGTATTTGGCGTAGCCTGGAAGCCAAGTATATCTCCATATGGGAAGAAAGTAGAATTTGTAAAGACGCTTTCAAAGGCATAAGCCGGAAGATTCACATTACCAGTTTTGGAGAGTGCAGCACGAAGTTTTACATAATTTATAATCTTACTCGACTTTAATCCCGAAAATAATTCATGAAACAGCACTGATCCGCTTACACCCGGGTAAAAGAAACCAATGTCGGATTTCGAGAATTCAGGAAGGATAGGGTTTACAAGACGGCTGTCAAAATCATAGCTCCCAGTAGCTTCCAAAAATGCCCAATTATTCCAATCAAGTGAAAGCCTACCAAAATATCTTTCTAACCTTGTTTTAGTATTTTCAACATCAACTGCCGGTTCACCTTTACGAAGTTGAATAGAGAGTAATGTAGCGTTTCCAAGATTATTACTACCTGCACTTATAAAGCTGGAACTGGATTCTCTGTATGACTGACCCAGTAACAAGTTAGTACCAAGCTTACCAAAGCGCTTAGTGGCGTTGGCAAATACTTCGGAAGTAATTCTTCTTGCTGTTGCATCTGCATCGCTAACTGCAGAGGTTATGTTCAATGTACCATGATCTCTTAATGTACCATGATAGGCAGTATAGTTAAATGCGCCGCGGGTAGAACGTGATTCAGCATTGTCAAAAGTAAGACCAACCCTGTAAGTGAAGTTCAACCAGGAAGTTGCTTTGAAATCAAGTTGTGCATTTCCAAATATTTCATCGCCCCGACCTCTTTCTCTCGAATTATCCTTAGCAAAATAAGGTGTCTTATCCTGGTTATCCAGATATGGTGTATAATATCCATCTGGAGTTGCAAACCAATCCATATTAGGGACAGTCGGATCTGAGTTATACCATGACCTCCAGTTCTTGAATTGGCTCAGATCATAGTTACCTGGAGAACCGGTTACATTATAATATACGCGTTGATGGTTATTTGTAACATCATATTGGGATTGGGTATATCGTAAGGTAAACCCTGCTTTGAATTTGCCATATTCTTTGTCAGCTCTTAAGTTCACAGACCTGCGGTGATTTTCATCGCCGCCAAGTATGCCCTGTATAGAAACATTTTGTGCACTTATATAAAAGTCACCAGCTGCTAAAGAAATATCAGTCTGATTGGTCAGACCTGTTTCAAAAAAATTTCTTCTGCCTTTTTCATTATACGAATAAGGCATTTCTAATTTCTCACCATTAGGTCCTGTTTGTCCAAACTGCCGAATAGAACCATCAAAAGCATCACCCCAACTTTGCTGTTCAATAGGCTCCCACGTTCCATAGCCTGCTGCATCAGGAGAATATCCACCGCCAAACTGTTTTTGGAATTTCGGCAGATAAGATACTTTTTCAGCCTGTATTATGTGACTTAAAGTAACTACGGGTCTTGATTTATTTCCTCTTTTAGTATTTACTACTATAGCACCGTTCACGCCATCCGGTCCATATATTGCGGTAGATGAAGAGGATTTCAATATGGTCACATCCGCAATATCATTGGGGTTTATTGAATTCAAAAAGCCCAGCGCAAGGGGCACACCATCCAATACCAACATTGGCTGGTTATTACCTGTAAGCGAACGGATACCCCTTAAAATTATGCGGGTATCAGCAAACACTCCATTGTTAGTAGTAGCGATATTCAAACCGGAAACCTTACCTGTCAATCCATTTTGTAAATTGACAACTTTTGCTTGAGTTAATTCAGCAGCTTTTACTTTGGCAGTTGAATAACCAATCTCTTTTGATTGGCGTGCAATCCCAAGGCCAGTTGTCACAACTACCTCCTGCATTTGGGCTGCCCGGACTGTCAAAGTATATCCTTGAAAGCCTGAACCAGGGGTTACTGTTAATGGATCATACCCAACAGCAGATATTGTTATTTGTGACCCCTCCTTAATTTTAATACTGAAATTTCCGGTGCCATCTGCCTTAGCCGCATTGTTCGTGCCGGCTTCCGTAATCGTAGCGAACGCAATTGGTTCACTCTTTTCGTCCCTTACCTGGCCAGTAACAGTTACCTCTGCCTGCCCAAATGCAAAGATGCATAACAGCATCAGCATCGGAACTAATGATGCAATTTTTCTCATGTGGAGATCAGTTTTTGATTAATAAATACTTGATTTTCAAATAAATGAAGTTTTCAACGGTAGGGCGCGGCTTTATTTAGACATCCTATTTTTAAAAAATGCTGCCGCAAAGTAAACAAATAATTGACATGGAAATTAAAAAATCTTATTAACGTTTGTACGTCAATTAAAACAGTCGGAGGTATAAATTTTCGTTGAGGAGTTAGACATTAGGAGGAGATAATGACAGGCGGGTTTATTTTACCGCGGTCTGATATAAGTAAGTGTATCATACTTTTCTCTTGTACCGGAACCTGTAGGTGTCCATGTGTAGGCAACATAAAATGTTTTTGTAGCCGGATCATATCGATTAATAACACCCGGAGGAACAACCAATGGAGGGAATGCCAGGGCCGCAGCCCTTGACCCTACATTTGTTAATGATACAGTATTATCTGGATTTACTGTCATTCGAACTTGTAAACTTGGACCTGCAGCGTCTCCAAAATATGTTAATCCGCCGCTTGGAAAATCAATGAAGACCGTGGCAACATCCCAATCGATTGAGATAGGTCCGCTGGATGGAAATTCCCATTCATCAATTGTTCCAGCGCCGGTAATACTTGCAGTGGTTGGATGGAATAATCTGTACCGTATTCCATATACTCCGTCCCATTTATTTTTTGCCGAGATCTCAACTGCCACCTGGTTTTTTGCACTACTAATTTGCGCATTTTCTGCTCCTGCTATCTGAAAACCGAGACCTACTCTCCCTAATGAAGTAATATCAAGTGTTTTAATATTTAGTTTTAAATACTTTGTAGTTTCTCCGGGCTGGAAGGTCACCGTCCAAAATTGGCCATCAAATGGATTTTCCGGAGGGGTTTGATAGTAATCGCTTAACAATTCCTTTACCTCTGCCCCACTAAAGTCTGAAAGAATAGAATTGCTTTTTGCAATCTTTACAACTTGCGTTTTATTTAATTCACCTGCATTTGTAGTATTTCTATTGATTTTGAGAATATCATACGTTGCTATTGTGTTGTTAATATCCAAAGCTCTTGTTACCAGATTACCCCCATCTGGCAAGAGTATAATGTTTTTTTCAGTACTTGTAACCGGAGGAAATTGTTCATCTTCTTTTTCACAGGAAATAATCAGAGAAATGCTTAATATAGAAAATAGTTGTAGTAGAACTTTTTTCATGAATGTTTAGTTTGCAATTAGATATCGATAAAGTTAATTAAAACTCACTTTTAAAAACAAAAGTGGGATAAAATTATCCCACCTTAAATACTAATTTGAAAAAATTTATAGTTTATCCCACCACATTCTTGCGTCTTGAGAATCTTTAATTCCTCCCACAGTATAACCAGTAGCAGCAGCCTCCCAATTAGTGGGATTGTAAAGCGGATCGTTAGGTCCGTAGGGCATTCTGCGAGGTATTTGTTTACCAGTTCCAGGAGCAGGTGTTAATATCGGAAATCCTGTTCTTCTCCATTCAGCCCAACCCTGGTTTCCATCTGGGTAATGAGCAAGCCATCTTTGATCTCCTATCTTTTGAAGGTCGTTAGTTCCATTCAGCATTATAGAAGGTTGAGCTAAATATGTTGTTATTTCAGTGCCAGTAATTCCCCATTGTTCCATACTTGCTGTAATACCTGTATTATACGCGGTTACAGCCACATCACTTGTCCACCCCAGTTTAGATGCTTCTGCACGAGCAAGCCAAACTTGTCCGGCTGATATAACATGAAAAGGAAAAGTTTGGGGAGTAGCTGTATAAGCTAACAGGTTAGCATAATCTGCATTAAGATCTGACCACGCGATTGCATCATCTCTTGATAGTCCATAAGGAAATCCTTTAGAAGTATGTCCAAATTTAGAAATTCTTGGATCTACTAATGTCGTTAACTTGTCTGTTATAGTTTTACTTACCGCATAGTCAAAACGCTGAGTTATCACATAATAATTGTTAACCGGGTTTCTATAATTACCGCCAGGATATGTAATTGTGAAATTGTCAGCGTTATTTTCAATAACTCCTGCAGTAATTGCCGCAGCAAATTCAGTTTTTCCTAATGTAGCATTGATCTTAGATATTCTTAATGCAAGAATAGCCCTGAGAGAGTTGGCAAACTTTTTCCACTTGACTATGTTACCTGCATAAACAATATCGCCTTGAAATACTGCACCAGCGTCAAATTGCGCCACGGCTGCTTTAAGATCATTAATTAATGCCGGATAAACATCCTGTTGCTTATCAAATGCCGGCGCTGCATTATTTTTCAATGCACCAGAATAAGGCAAATCACCATAAGTATCGGTTAATACCATATAGTAATAATTCAACAGGATTCGGGCAGTAGCGATCTGGTTAGCATTTGAACCATATAACTGCGCAATATCCTTGGTAGCAGGATCAGTATTATAATTGATGATGGTTTGAAGATCATACATAGGCCCTCCATAATAACCATCCCAACCAAGGTTAGGATCAGTATATCTTGAAGCATCAGTATATTGTGTTTCTGACGAATACTGAGCATACAAAGCAGAAGTTTGAGCTATTGCATTTCCCCAAACATTATTACCAATTACTGCTTCCACATTTGTCAAAAGTGCTGAAGTAACAGGAATAGTTGTAGCATTTGGATTCACGTTGGTATCGTCAAAGTCGCCCGGTTTACTGCAAGAAGAGATCATCATTAATGATGCTCCAGTTATAATTGTGAATAGATTAAATTTTATTGCTTTCATACTAATTTTTTTAACCATTAAAAATTAAGCTTTAGGTTGAAACCGATAGAACGGGTTCCGGGCATTTGCCCATCCTCACCGTGATTAAAAGAGATTTCAGATGGATCGAAATTCTCAGACTCGCGATAAATCAACCATGGGTTGCGTGCAATGATAGAAATGTTTGCCCCCTGGAATGCTTTACCAATGTTTCCTAATTTATTTACAGGTATTCTATATCCAAGGCTTATTTCACGCAATTTCACAAAGGTGAGATCATGAACAAATGGTTCTGCGATCTGCTGGTAATAGAATTGATGGTAATAATCGTATGCACTGATATAAACATCAACAGGTGTTTTTCCATCAGCAGCATCTACACCAACGACATGAACGCCACCACCATCAGCTACATCATCACGAACATTCTTTCCCTTATCATTGATTGCGGCAGTGCCTTCCAGCAAACCAGAGAAGCTACCCCACTGTTCAGATAATGAGAAGAATTTTCCTCCGAACTGATAGTCAAGTGTCAATCCGAGTGAAAAGTTTTTGTAATTCATGAAGTTTTGCAAACCACCTGTGATCTTTGGAACTATAGAACCATACTCTTTTTCAGGATCAGCTGCAAACCAGCCTAAACCACCACTAAAACCATTTTCAGTGATCATAGGCAAACCATCCTCATTACGAAGGATACCACCACCTTTCAGTATACCCCAATCTTTTCCTTCGAAATGGAATACACGGGCAAAATTAGTTCCGAATGCACCTCCACTTAATGTAAAGCTCGGCACACCTTCAGCAAGTTTTACTACAGTGTTATCTGTAATATATGCGAATGTTGCCGTCAGGTTCCAATCAAAGTTTTTGCTGACAACAGGTTTAGCGTTTAATTCAACTTCAATCCCCTGGCGTTCTATTTCGGCTGCATTAATGGTCCTGTTAGGGAATCCTCCAACCGCACTTTGAGGAGTTGTAATAGGCTCCTTGATATTCTTTTCAGAATAATAAGTGATATTAAGTCCTAAACGATTCTTCAGGAACCGAAGATCAACTCCACCTTCCCATGTATTAACGAGAGAACCTGTTAAATTAGGATCCGGGAAATTGTCAGGTACATTCATCAAGAAATAATTAGTTCCACCGGAAGCCCATGTGAACTGATTCAAACCATAGTAAAGTTGCAATTGGTAGGGATTAAGGCTCTTAGGTTTTTTACCCCATGATCCAAAAACCTTTCCATAAGTCAACCAGTCAATTGAACCCTTGGTGAATTCAGTGAATATAAATGCTGCACCAAATGATGGTGAGGCAAGAGAATTCTCTACTGTTGGTAAAGTAGAGAACCAGTCATTCCTGATAGCCCAGCTTACGCTAATAAATTTTTTATACTCAAAATCACCAAATGCAAAGACTGAGTTATTCTTCAGGTTTTCTCTATTGTTAGTATTTGAAGCTGGATTTTTTGAGTTACCGATCGTATACAAATTAGGAATATTCAAGCCTCCATTGGTATTAGCAAGAACCTCTTTGTATTGAGTTGTCAATTTGTTGGCGCCACCATTAGCGCTAATAGCCAGATTGCCATCCATAACAGTCTTGTTGAATGATGCCAATAACTCATAGTTATATTCCTGATAAGAGGTTTGACCAGTAGCATACCCTGCTAAACGTTGAGTTTGGCCTCCTGAATTCTCCAAAATGCTTGAGTTGATGTTTTCGTAGTTAGTAGTTAATTGATTCTTGCGAAGAGTACCTTTAATACGGAAATTATTGTTCAACTTGTAGGTTACAGAAACATCTCCAAATAATCTGTTTCTGTTTTGAACATTGTTGATCTCATCAAAATAAGTGAAAAAATTATACCAATAATTTCCTGCATACACACTTGCTGCCGGATTTGAAGGATTCCAGGAATTTGGATTACGACGAAGATTCCATGATGCATATGAACCAATACCTCCTAAAGGAGTTCTCAGATCTCTTAACTCTCTCATTATCCCCATATCAAGATCCCGATGGAACCATTGTGTAAAAGATCCTGTTGATTGGTTACCGTAATCATCATCAAATTCACCCCTTATCTTTTGAGATGAATAAGTTACATTCAATCCAATTGTAAAGTGCTGTCCCAGGTCTCCGGACAAAGTTCCAAAAACCGTATTTCTATTGGAAGAGGAATTCGGCAGCATGCCTTTTATGTATTGATTGGTATAGGAAACTCTATAAACATATCCATTACCGCTCTGACCAAGACTAATATTGGTATTATTTGTAATTCCTGTTTCCCAAAAATCACGAGCATTGTCAGGCTGAGGATTTAAGCTGGCAGTCTTAAAAGAGTATTGAGTTCCGGGATGCCACGCATACCAGGGAATATATTCCTGGCCGCTGATTCTTGGACCCCATGAAGCATCATCTGTATAATCATGATATTGTTTTCCATTAAGCTGCTGCCATTCAGCTGGCATAGTAGAGTTATAGTTGAATGTGATAAAATCGCCATCACCACCCGCATATAAGTTTTGATACTTTGGTAAAATATAAACTTTATCAAAGACCACACCCTGGTTTATTTCTATCCCAAGACCTGTTTTAGACATACGTTTTTTTGTGGTAATAACGACAGCACCATTTGCTGCCCGGCTACCAAATTGTGCAGTAGCATTTGCCCCCTTTAAAACGTTAAGTTCTTCGATATCATCCGGGTTAATGTCAAAAGAATTCACTACAGTTCCATCAACAACATACAACGGATCTACATCTGTCAATGAACCACCGCCACGGATCCTTAAAAATCCCTGGGAATTTAATTTGATTGGGGATTGTCCTCTGAACTGAACACCTGCTACCTTTCCGGCCAGGGCTGCATTTACATTGGTTTGTGGGATTACAGTCAGCTGCTCTGATTTTATAACCTGGGAGCTATAGGGAGTAACTCTTGCTGATTTTTTTACACCAAACGCACTGGTAACAACTACTTCTGTCAGGTTACTACCTGCTGTAGGAGCTAATGTTACCGATACATTGTCTGAAGTACCTATTGTTATTTCTCTGTCGTCAAAACCGACCGAGGAAATTACAAGCACAGTACCAGAAGCTACACCTTTGATAGTGAATTTTCCATCTGCGTCAGCAGTCACCCCATTCCTGGTGCCTTTTACAGTAATAGAAGCAAATGGTATTGCTTTACCATTCGCATCAGTTACTGTACCGGAAACACTCCGGCTCTGGGCAGATACCAGCATTGAACACAGTATCACCGTCACAAATAGTGATGCAAATTTTCTCATGGGAGATCAATTTTTGATTGAATAAATACTTGATTTTGAGCCTAAAAAGTTCATTTTCCTTGGTGAGAGAGTACGAAATTAAGACATCAGCCTTTTTATAAAAGCTGCCGCAATGTAAACAATTTTTTAACACGCTACCCAAAGGTGAAGCTAACAAGTGTTGACAGTTCAAAAAACAATCCTCGCCATCACTCTTATTTCAGATTTTTTTGACCCGGGTATCTCATCCAACCCAGACCCAATAGACTTTACATTATGATATAAAGTCTGTGACCATTTTATCCAAAACGAAAGGAATGAATTTAAATCGTAATTGAAATTTAAATAATAACGGTATCCCTGATCATAAAAAGCAGGGATCGAATAATAAAAGGGGACGTCATTTTCATATGCATAGATCCTGGAGTTATAATCATCAGTTTCAAAATATTGAAGCCTGATATTGCCACTATAGTTTTTAAATACTGGTTTATAAATAACATCAAAAAAAGTTAGAAATCCCCTTTCTGCATTTTCGCCATTCTTATCGTACCATAATAATTCAGTTCGGTTCCTAACAGCGAAGGATTCATTTATTTTAAAACTGATCTGCGTTCTCCAATTTTGCCGTGGCAGTGATACAAGATAATTCGTCGTAAGATTATTATCGGGCTGATTGCCTTGTTTTGACTCGCTACGGTATCTCGTATACACTTCAAGTTGTCTATTCGGGGTATAAGTTATTTGCGCCAAAAAATCTTTCCCCTGGCTTGGTGCATCTACTAGATATTTTAACCAGGGAAATTTATAAACATCAATATATGCATCAAAGCGCCATGCCGAAACAGGTCGTATACTGATACCCGAATAAAAACCATTCTCATTTGTTGGATATGTATTTTCAGTAAATGCATTTCCATTATTGGATTGATATTGCGGATCTATATTGCGATGGAGAAATGAAATATCAACTCGTGGATCTACACTTATTAATAAGCCATTTAGGAATGCCTTATTGAAATTTTTATCAACCGCGGCTTCTCCAAAAAAATGAAAGTTCCGATGAGTATAACTATAATCAATGCTATAGTTACTCCAATATTTGCCACTTATGGCATAAAGATTATATGGCTCCTGCCTTTTTACTACAGGAGAAGAGAAATTAAAATTGATAGCATTAAACCCGATGTGCCAATTACTGCTTTTATATTTTACGTTTCCGCCAAGAGCAAGTTGGCCTAGTTTATGCCTGCCTTCAATTTCATCCTCGGTGCGATGATACCCGGAATTAAGAAAAGATGTAATATACTCTTCATTGCTTACGGTATCAGCTACAAAATTTGCACTGAGCTTTCTGTAGGATACAAAAGCAGTTGCCTCAACCTTTCCTTTTTGCAAAGTGACCCCAGCGCCACGATGAAAACTAAATTCACCTGCTGAATTATAAGGACGAAGAAGTGGTGATTGTCTTTTTATTCCAAGTATATCCACACTTTTTCTAAACGCAAGACTTTGCCATTGAATCAATCCTTGTCCCATATTCACGGTAAAATCTCCCAATGCTAATGCTTGTATTGATCCTATTTTCCTGGCAAAAAAATGAAAAGAATAAAAATCAAATCCATATTTCTGAGCTCCTTTAAAAAATTGTTCCCCTGCATCCTTGTCTCCCACTACTCCAAATTGCAATAAATTTTTATGCTGGTATCGATAACGTAAAAAAAGTTTTGGCGGAGTGCCAAGATATTTTGTTCCCGAACTTGTTTTTTCAAATCCAGCTGATTTCTCCAGCACTTCACCATACCGAATTGACAAATTGTGTTCTCCTACTTTGAATCTTGTTTTAAAAACATCAGTAATGTCTAGCGGTTCAGCAACTGTAATAAAAGGTAAAAGTTTTTTTATGATTTGAACATCCCATGTTGGAACAGCTTGCAGTTCATAAACACTAATAAATTTCCCAACCAATTTTCTGTATGAAATCAGATTTGCTATCTGTAATCCTGAAATAATTTTCAACTCACGCAGATCATTTTCATCAGCAGTATTTAAATTAAGAGGGTTTCTTCTAAATCTTTCCCATTGCTGATGGTAACTGTCGTCTTCGGTTTCTGCCTGGTCAACATCAGTGAGATTTTCTAATTGTTGTTCGATCGTAGATACGGGAGATTCCTGCGCTAAACTGGTGAGTAATGAGACGTGAGTAATTAGTAATATGAAAAAAACCTTTTTCAATTTTCTTTCTTCTTAAGATCATAAATGAGAAGTAAACCCGGAGTTACACCAAGTTGCGGATGATAACTCGCCACGACATCAAGACGAAAAGATTTTAAAACCAAACTTGCCCCTCCATATAAATTGGAAGTATTGGTGCCAATACCAGCCCTTACCATGAACTGTGGTAAAAACTTATACTGCATGCCTGCGTTTACATTTACGGTTTGGTTCTCTTCTTTTTCTATTTCTGCGCATACAAAAAATTTATCTGAAGCTTCATAACCTAAACCAACAGTATATATCGATGCTAATTTCTCTTCTGCATTTTTTCCAAATTTTCCTCCGACAGGATTGTATGCATGTACACCTGCGTTTAACTTATCAGTTAAATGAAATACAGTTCCGATCTCAAAGTTGATAGCAGATGAATTACCATAACCACTTGCCTGGATACCATTATAATTAAATTGTACACCAACATCAACTTTGCTTCCAAGCTTTCTTGCATAGGCAAGACCCATTTGCGATTCATTGTAATCACTAAATCCAAAATACCCAGCTTTAACACCAAAATTTCCAGAGTTGGTTGGCACTGCGATTGCAAACTGATAAAGACTCAATTCATTTAGCATAAATCTTCTTTCGCCGTAAACTCCGGCTGAGGCATTTTTCATTTGAGCTAACGAAGCCTGGTTATTAATAAATGAAAAAACATCAACATGGTTAACACTATATGCTCCGAGACCAGTATAAACTGCAGCAACAGGACGACGAACTGTTTGCCCATTTATCACGAAATGGATGGAAAGAAATACGAGGATAAGGAAAGGCTTGCTCAAGCAGTTAATTTTGCCTTAAGTTAAAAAATCCGGATGTTTTCTGTCAAAATAATTACTCACTACAGTTTGGGCTGCATAGCTCACAAAACTACCTTTGCGCCATGCAAATTTTAGATGGTAAGAAAGTATCACAGGCAGTAAAAGATCAATTGAAAATAAATGTAGCGCAGCTCTTCGCCGAAGGAAAAAAAGTTCCGCATCTCGCAGCAATCTTAGTTGGCAATGATGGAGCCAGTGAAACCTATGTTGCTTCAAAAGTAAAATCATGTGAGGAAGTTGGTT
>Ga0209486_10000991_pt1 | contig 12409 bp, 12 predicted proteins | sample NCCompost_FD_187518 | JGI IMG/M metagenome (GOLD analysis project Ga0209486, IMG submission 187518) | Agricultural soil microbial communities from Utah to study Nitrogen management - NC Compost (SPAdes) (version 2) | ecosystem: Environmental > Terrestrial > Soil > Agricultural land | place...
TCAATACCGGAAAATCATACCCGGTATTTTCAAACAACAATGCTTTACCGCCGCCGGGTTGTTTACTCATGCGGTCAGTGATCTCCGCCATTTCTAATTTGGGGTCTACAAAAGTCTTTATGCGAAGTAACTCGCCTTCCTTTTCTAATGTATCTATAAAATGTTGCTGATTACGATATGCCATTGCGTATAAATAATATAAATAAACCTCAAAGTTAGTATTAGTTGTCTATGAGTAACAATTAACAAATGAGGAATGGCAAGGTGTTTATGAGTTATAATGGAACAGTTGGGCAACCAAATTTTCCTTTTTTGCCATATCCGCGACTACGGCTGCTTCCACCACCACCGCTAAATGGAGAACGAAATGATATATTAATCCCCGTGAAATAATACATATCTTTTTGTTCCGCACCCCCACGTTGTGTTTGTTTAGTCGGAAAAGTCGCATCGCCACCTGGAACTTCATCACTTCGATAAGAAAAATCAACAGCAGTTTGTCCCCTGGCAGCAAGCAGATCATTTTGGTCCGGATAACTGGTACTTACATCATCCAGATAATCCGTAAATGTTTTTCTTAACCCGATCTCAAAACCTATCCGAAGGTTTTCTGAAATCGCAAATTTAACTCCGCCACCAAAAGGTATTGTCGGCTGCCATAATGAGTAAGGCTTTTTATCAGGATAAATTCCCTGTCCTTCAGTACTCAATGGTTTTAAAAAAACTTTGCGATCAAGTGAATCATATGCATAGGGATTAAAATGAAAAAGCCCCAGGCCCACAAAACCATAAGGCGAAAATCTCCTTTCGTAGAGATTGAACAAATAGTATTCTCCAACAATACTGAACTCTGATACAGCTGATTCAAAATGCAAATTTCTCATACGGAGATCTTCTTTCTCACTGTAAATATCACTTCCGTTTACCCTTGCAAAATTGTAAGACCCGCGAAGAAGGATCTGGTCCTGCAATTCATAATGAACCGTAAGACCAATAAAGCCATTCGTTAATTTACTGTGGTAAAGCTTATCAAGTAAGTCACCATTATAGTTGGCAAGTCCTCCTGCCACACCAATAAATACACGTTGTGCCGGGACAAATAAAACACTCAATAAAAAAAGAATAAACAGGAAACCTGTTTTCATGCGACTGATTTGCATTGGTTGTGCAAAAATAAGGCCTGAATCATTGAATTAGCTATAATTGATTGTCCCAATTAATATGTGGCTATTGTTGCACATTTCTTGGGCAACGAGTAAATTGAAGTGCAGAAGAGTTTTCTGCTTTCACTCCTTTGAATAATTGAGCAAATGCAGAAAACTTAATTTCAAAATTTATCCCGAAGAAATAATACCAATCCATTTCAGATGGTGTACCTCGTTGCTCACCATGATTGGGATAAGGAAGACCTCCTGTAATTTCATCTCCACGATAAGCCATTTCAACTGCTTTAGCACCCTTTGCCTGCAACAACACATTCTGATCAACATACATGCTGCTTACGTCATCAAGATAATCAGTGAATGTTTTTCGCTGAATCATTTCAACACCAATATTCATGTTGTCGTTAATTGCATATCGTGCCCCAAAACCAAAACCAAGTGCAATTTGAGTAAGCTTATATGGTTTTTGTTCTGGAAATTGAGAAAGCCCCTGCCCTTCTGTACTTAGTGGCTGTAAGAAAACTTTTTTGCCACTCATATCGTAGGCCCATGGATTGAAATGATAAAGTACAACATCCCCGAATACATAAGGGGTAAAACGTGTTGTTGACAGATCAAGCAATGAAGCTTCCAAACCAATTGAAACTTCTTTTATCGTTGTTTTAAAGCTGAGATTACGTGTTTTTAGATAATCACGGTTATAATGATCTGCTGCATCAATATGGCCAATTGCAAAACCTCCTTTAAAAGATATCCATCTATTCAATGATTGGCGGATCGTAATTCCAGTAGTAGCTTTTGAATGGGCAAATGTGAAGCTGTTTGGGTTCAAATCTCCCTGGTAATTCATTTTCCCAAGAATGAATCCGATATACGTTCCTTTATTTCCATCTTGTGAAAATGACTTAATGCCAAAGAATGATAAGCATAATGTGATTAAAAGCAGGCCTTTAGCACTGTTTTTCATGAAATGGATTTGGATTCGAAGGTAAATAACTATTCGCCAAACATATAACGCTCCTAAAGACCTAAAATTATTTTAGAGATAGAATATATCAAGCATTAAAAGTTACACCAAGGCCAGGTTTGTCAGAGTAAATGATCTTCCCATTATCATAAGAAATTCCAGACGCAACATCTTCGGATAAAAGTAATGGCCCATCCATATCAACATGATCAAGCAATGGCAATAAATGTGCAATAGCTGCGGTGCCGATTGTGGTTTCATTCATGCAACCGATCATTACCTGCATATTGAGTTCTCGTGCTTTTTTTATCATTCTCCGGGCAGGTGTAATGCCGCTGCATTTTGTCAATTTTATATTTATGCCATGAAAAAATCCGTGACATTTCTCCACTTCATTTTCCAATGCACAACTTTCATCAGCATATAATGGCAACGATGATTCTTTATAAAGAATTTTCATTCCTTCCCAATTATCTCTTGCCAATGGTTGTTCTACTAACTCCACTCCTAACTCTTTCAGCATAGGGATTTTTTTCAATGCCTGTTCTGTGGTCCATCCTGCATTTGCATCTACACGAAGAATTGAATCCGTATTTTGTCTTAATGCCTTTACCATTTCAATATCATTCTCCGTTCCTACTTTTACTTTATAGATCGGCCAGGGTTTTTCTTTCATCTTTTCCACCATCTTATCGATCGTATCAATTCCAATTGTATAATCAGTGACCGGGTTGTTTGAAATATCTAAATTCCAAAGTTTGTAAAGCGGCTTGCCTTTCATTTTACCATAGAGATCCCACGCAGCAATATCAAGGGCACAAACAAGAAAAGGATTATTAGGTATAAGATGATGCAGGTAATGCCAGTAACGTTCAGGTTCTGTAAAAGCAAATTTTTCAACAAAAGGTTTTTTGCTTTCAAGCTGTTCGATCATTTGTTCAACTGTGATATCATAATATTTGATCGAAGGAGCTTCACCATAACCCTTTTTACCGAAATGTTCCAGTTCAACTATTAATGTTGGTTGATGAGTTTTTGTACCACGGGAAATTGTAAACGGGTAACGAAACGGAAGATTGAATTTGTAGTAATTCACTTTCATGCGTCAAATATAAGATGGGAAATTCTATACATTATCTTCCGCTGCCTTGAATATAATCGCTGAGCTCTTCATTAAATTCATTTTCATTAATGAGATCTTCCAGCAGCAAATGCATCCTGTATTTCCATTCGTTGTTCGGATCAGCAGGAACATTTATTCTTTCTTCATGGGGATTCTCTCTTCTCAACTTTTCACTCATGCCAAGAATATCCTGGACTTGAAAAATACTCCACATCGCCGGTGAATATAAATGCTGAATAATGATCGCACGATTCACCCATGCTTCGCAATAAACAGGAGGGTTACCATAATGCCCAAGTATATGATGATAGAATGCTGTTATTTTTGTTCTGTCCTCTTCCCACCAACTACGGATAGTACTCATATCATGTGTTGATGGAGTAATAACTGATAAATAAGGAGCTTCAGTTGGATTAAAAAATTCTGCTCCATATTTTTTTGGCATACGCTGAATTTCCAAACTAAGAATTCCCAACTGTTCCATCACTTCAGGCACACAATGAGGCACCATCCCAAGATCTTCGCCGCAGATAAGCATATTCGTTGCCCGTTTCAAATAAGGAAGTTTGTGCATTGCCTCCTTCATCCAAAAATCATCCTGGCGTTTGAAAAAATAATTTTCGTAAAGATCATATAGCTTTCTCTTCTGTCCATTATCGAGATAGCGAAAAGAAATTGTTCTGTCAACGCCGATCCTGAAATGAAATTGTTTTCCTTCGGTTCCAGGCTCTTCAAATAAAATAACATTTGAGAGCAGATCGAATAAACCGTTTTTTAATGTTTCATTACCCTCATCTTCTTCAAGTGTTGCAATGTAGGCTTCCACTCTTCTTTGTGTGGCATATTCCGGTTTCAGATCATACAAACCATATTCTTTTCTTATAAGAAAATCTGCTTTTATTTTTATTGAAGAATAATTGCCAAATATTTCATCAAGCACCACGTCATTAATAAAAGGTTTGCAAAAACGATCATGATCAAACCAAATTCCCTTTTCGCCAAATTCACTTACATGCACTGGTATAGACGGAACAAAATGCCCCATAATACCTTCTACGGCATCAATTGGGATACTCCATATTCTAAAGAATCCAAGTATATGATCTATCCTGAATGCATCGAAATAATTGCTCATTTGCTCAAATCGTTTGCGCCACCATTCAAAATGATCTTCCTGCATCTTTTTCCAATTGTAAGTTGGAAAACCCCAGTTCTGTCCTTTCACTGCAAAATCATCTGGTGGTGCTCCTGCCTGGAATTCCAGGTTGTATAATTCAGGGTCAACCCATGCATCACAACCATAACGATAAACGCCAATGGGAATATCGCCTTTAAATACAATTCCTTTTTTATGACAGTAATCAACCGCTTCTTTTAATTGTTTATGCAAATGAAACTGTACGAAATAATGAAATGAAATATCACGTAAAGCAGAAGAATTTTTTGCAGAGAGTTTTTCAACAGCTTTTTTATTGTAAACAGAAAAATTTTCCCAATTACTGAAATCAGATGTCTGATACTTATCACGCAAATAGCAAAAAGCCGCATAAGGCATCAACCAGTATTTATTTGCATGATAGAATTCTTTATACTCTTCATCATCAAAAAACTCACCTGACGTATTGCTAAAAATATCATTCAGTACTTCCAGTTTTGTTTTTACCACTTCTACATAGTCCACATAAGGAAGCTTATTTAATTCTTGCTGTTTTTCAGACAATGCTTTGATCTTTGCAGCATTTGATTTACCAGCAACTTTTTCGATATTAATATAAATCGGATGCAGAGCAAACGCAGATATTGCTGCATAAGGATATGAGTCGGACCAGGTATGATTAGCAATGGTATCATTTACCGGTAATATCTGTATAAGTCGTAGCCCCGTTTTTTTTGCCCAATCAGCCAGCGGTTTCAGATCAGTAAACTCTCCGACCCCAAAACTTTTTTTACTGCGTAAACTAAAAACAGGGATCGCAACGCCGGCGCCTTTCCATGTATTATTTGGTAAATGAATAAAACCATCATGAAGAACAATCAATTTCTTTTTTTCAGGTTCTGCAAATACGATCCTGTTATCCCCTTCTTCAAAATGGATAAAGAGTTTTTCTTTTTTATTATAAACACCATATTTATATGCCAAAGGAAAAACTTCATCTGAAAGATCCAGCTTGCAGTTCCACCAGTTCCCATCCTTTTTTAAAAGAAGTGGTTTTATCATTTGCCACTCACCCATTACTTTTCCACTACCACTAATGCAAACAAATTCATTGTTTTTAAGCAATGGAGCTTTTACTTTAAAAATATGTGTGAACTTATCTTTTGACTTTGCAGATGTTTTTGACGCGGGTCTTTTTAATAATATATCGGCAAATGGAGTTGAATAAAAAGCATTTTCATATTCACCCGCATGGTTCCAGGTATCGATCAATTGTACTTCTTTTACTCCGTGCTTTGGCACATCTATTAAACGATCTTTACCAAACTCGGGAACGATCTCGCCATCTTCGTGACGAAGGATATACTTGTAATGAAATGAAGAAGCTTCTTCTTTGTCGATCTTTATTTCTGCAGTCCAGAATTCATCGTTCAAATAGGTCATTGGGATAGCCCCATTGATAAGGTCAGTACCCAACTCCCCATTATCGCTAATCCACAATGATTGGCCAAAAGAAGTCTTGAAACGTAAGTAAAACTGTATTCTCATAAATTAGTCAGACAAGCAGATAATCAATCGCTAATGCTTGTTATTCGAGCTTATAAAAGCATTGAAAACTGTGTCGTTTTGACACATTGACGAAAGTAATGAAAAACTTTATTTAATTAGCAGGACCTATACAATCATTTTAATCCCGCATCATGAAAAATGATCTTTCACGCTGGCAAAGGCTATTTAATTTTTGTCTTGGATTATTCATTGCAGGTGCTTTTGCAATGAAATGGATGGAGAATGACCTGCTCTTTAACAATGAAAAGATCTCAATTTTTGGGTTGGAACTGTTTTATCCCAAAGAAAAGATCGTTGAGATCTTTTCCGGCGTCAGTGATAAAGTAAAAACCATACTTAACTATCATTTGAGCTTTGATTTTATTTTTATGGCTGGTTGCTACCCTGGCATTGCCTGCCTTTGCATGATTTCATCCTTAAAAGTGAATAGTAAAAACTTAAAGAGAATACTATTCATCCTCGCCTTTCTGCAGATCTTCGGTTGGACCTTTGATGTTATAGAGAATTATTATTTACTGAAATGGCTAAAGAACCCTGCGATCGGTGATGAATTTGGCTTTTATCATGTAGTCGTTTACAGTAAATGGGCGATTGCATTAATAGCGATATTGATCGCTTTATCTGTATTGGTGTCATCTTTATTTAAGAAAAAAAATCTGCAATCTAAAATCTAAAATCTGAAATCGCTTCCCTTATCTTTGCGGCAACAAATTTTTAACGAATGGAGCAGCAAAAGAATTCTACGATGATCTGGTGGGTAATATTTCTTGCATCAACAGCCGGGCTTATTTTTGCGATCTATAGCCATTGGGAATGGCTTACACTTATTTTACCTTTCGTTGCCACATCTTTCGTAAAGGCATTAAGAATAATGTAAAGATTTTATTTTCACCTTTCTACTAACGACTAACTAATTGCTTATAAAAAACCCGGCCGAGGCCGGGTTTTTAGTTTTCATCAGTTAAGGTTCCATCTGCGCATCATGGCACTGGCCGACTTTGCTTGTCTTTGCCTGTTCCACATTTCCTGCACAGTAAATAACTTCTTCTTCTGATCTTTTTCATTTGTGGTTTTCGCCACTGTTTCTTTTACTTCTTTGAACAATTGATCTTTTGCTTTTTTGTCTAATTGTTCATGTCCGGGCATAATAATGCTCTTCATAATACTCTCCTTTTTTTTAATCTGTCGGTTAACAATCGTCTGAGCTTGGAAGTAATTAAAACCAGGGAAATTTAAATAGGACTGGTTAGGTTACGTTCTTTGTAGTTGTTTATTTCTTGCTCAGTTTTGAGATGCAAATATACGAATGAAACGCTTACTATACAAATGAATGAAGAAGTAATTTGATAAAAAATTGTCTGCTATAGGCATTGAATTTTTAAATACAATCACTTAGAAGAAAACAATTATTTTTTTCAAAATTTCATAGGGGAAATGGGTTACCTCGGTTGTTTATTGATTTGCAGTTGATAACAGATGATGTTGAATGAAGAAGTTGCAATAATAAGTTTTCAGAATGCATTTGCTTACGAAATAAGTAATTACTTAAATGAAAATTTTTACTTTTAAAATGCAATGAAAACCGAGCATACATATATTGTTTACATTGTTGAATGCAAGGATTGGAGTTATTATATCGGTGTATGTAATGATATTGAAAGAAGAATAATGGGAACACAATACTGGCCATGACGAAAGCTCTTATACTTTTTCACGAAGACCTGTTGAATTAAAATACTTTGAAATTTTTACAGATGTTAACCAGGCAATAGCCAGAGAGAAACAATTAAAGGGTTGGTCAAGGAAAAAGAAGCAGGCTTTAATTGCAGAAAACTTTTATCGGTTGAAAGAGTTAGCTAAATCAAAGAATCAAAAATAAAGACTGTCAGGCTGAGCTTGTCGAAGCCCTGATCATCTTTAGTACTAATGCCCAACAACCCTTCGCCCTTCGACAAGCTCAGGATGGCTCAGGGTGACAAGGACTCAGCATTACGCCGTCTTATTTATAAACAACGGCAAACCAGAGCTCCAATCATCATCCATATAAAGTTCAAATGAATAACGGCCAGCTTTCTCAAATTTCATTTGAGCAAAATTAAAAACAAGGTTGATGGCTGAATATTGACCGTTTTGTGGCTTTTGGATATTCATGTTTCCTTCTATCGGTTGGATTACTTCTTTTCCATCTACATCAATAAATCGTAAACGCATATGATGCTCCCCGATTTCTTTTTCTGAGAAACGCAAACGACAGGCAACAGAAAAGTTTGCCTGTACAAACGGGAACTGCTTTGAATGTATTCCATCAAAAGTTCCTACTACAGTTAGCTTACCACTATTATCCTGTGCAAAATCGCAGAGGGTGAAGATTTCTATTTCCATATTTATTAATTTAAAAAATAAAACCGCAGCCTTTTCAAGCTACGGTTTTCCATTATATCATCATAGTCCTTTCCTAATCACATTAATCAAGATTCTACTTCACCTCTTCAAACGGCACATCCTGTACATTCTCTGCATTACCATTTCCACTTTGTTGTTGCCCTGCTCCTGCATCTGCACCCGGCTGGCCACTGGCTCCTGCGGATTGTGCACCACCTTGTTGTTGCTGTGCATTATAAATATCCTGGCTTGCTGCTGTCCATGCATTGTTCAGTTCTGTGCTTGCTAATTCTATTGCAGCAAGATCCTGCGCTTTATGCGCTTCTTTTAATTTAGTTACAGCAGCTTCAATAGCTGTCTTCTTATCAGCCGGAATTTTATCACCGTATTCTTTTAATTGTTTCTCTGTTTGAAAAACAAGACTATCGGCTGTATTTAATTTTTCTATTCTTTCTTTTTCCGCCTTATCTGATGCTTCATTCATCTTTGCATCATTCTTCATTTTTTCTATCTCTTCTTTTGTCAAACCGCTACCGGCTTCAATGCGGATCTTTTGTTCTTTACCTGTGCCTTTATCTTTTGCAGTTACATGCAAAATACCATTGGCATCAATATCAAACACCACTTCTATCTGCGGCAAACCACGGGGCGCCGGCGGAATATTATCAAGATTAAAAACTCCCAATGTCTTATTATCCTTTGCCAGGCTTCTTTCACCTTGTACAACGTGTATCTGCACACCCGGTTGGTTATCGCTGGCGGTTGAGAACACTTCTGATTTCTTAGTAGGAATAGTTGTGTTACTTGGGATCAACGGTGTCATTACACCACCGAGTGTTTCAATACCCAGTGAAAGCGGCGTTACGTCCAATAACAACACATCTTTTACTTCACCAGTTAATACCGCACCTTGTATCGCTGCACCCACTGCTACCACTTCATCAGGGTTCACACCTTTGTGTGGCTTTTTATTAAAGAATTTTTCAACGATCTCCTGTACTTTCGGGATACGTGTACTACCACCCACCAATATCACTTCATTGATCTCTGATGTATTCATGCCAGCATCTTTCAATGCCTGCTCACATGGTTTCAAACAACGCTGAAATAAACTATCAGCCAGTTGCTCAAACTTTGCACGGCTTAATTTTTTTACTAAGTGCTTAGGTACTCCGTCAACCGCGGTGATATAAGGAAGATTTATTTCTGTTTCAGAAGATGAACTCAATTCTACTTTAGCTTTCTCAGAAGCTTCTTTCAAACGCTGCAAAGCCATTGGGTCTTTGCGCAGATCGATCGCTTCATCTTTTTTAAATTCATCAGCCAGCCAATCCATCACCACTTTATCAAAATCGTCACCACCAAGGTGTGTATCACCATTGGTTGATTTTACTTCAAATACTCCCTCTCCCATTTCAAGGATCGAGATATCGAAAGTACCACCACCAAGGTCAAACACAGCTACTTTATGATCATGCTTGTCTTTATCCAAACCATAAGCCAAAGCTGCGGCAGTTGGCTCGTTCACGATACGGCGAACATTTAACCCGGCAATTTCACCAGCTTCTTTTGTAGCCTGGCGCTGCGCATCGTTAAAATAGGCCGGCACAGTGATCACCGCATCGGTCACCTCCTGGCCAAGATAATCCTCGGCGGTTTTCTTCATTTTCTGAAGTACCATAGCCGATATTTCCTGTGGTGTATAAGGTCTGCCATCTATGTCAATACGAACAGTATTATTGTCACCTTTTACCACTTTATAGCTCCAGTGACTTATCTCTTCGGTCACCTCATCGTAGCGGCGCCCCATAAAACGCTTCACACTCGAAATAGTATTATGAGGATTGGTGATGGCCTGCCTTTTAGCAGGATCACCCACTTTGCGTTCGCCATTTTTCAGGAAAGCCACTACAGAAGGAGTTGTGCGGCGTCCCTCATCGTTGGCTATCACAACTGGTTCGTTACCTTCCATTACGGCAACGCAGCTATTAGTAGTTCCAAGGTCAATTCCAATTATCTTTCCCATTGTATAAAAATTTAAGGGTTCAGCCCCTGATACTCAATGATAGTGCCATCAACAGGGAGTGTGAAAAATTGGCAGGAAATGAGTTTCAGGTCTGTAGTTTTTAGTTTGTAGTTACCAGCAACAGTTCCCTGATAATCGTCCCTTTGCGACGCTCCATTCATCATCAGTAATTCTATTTAGCTAAATGGTTCTCTTGTATGAAGAAATTCAAATCCCTAACTTCAAACCACAAACTAAAAACTACAAACTTGGAATGGGTCTGGATCATACTCGGTATTATTTTATGCGTCATTGGTATTATTGGCAGCCTGTTGCCTTTGTTACCCGGTCCGCCAATTGCCTATGTAGGCATTCTGTTGCAATTATTCCGCAATCCTGATCCCTTTGAATCTAAAACCTATTGGATCTTTGCTGGCGTAGTTGTGGTTTCATTGGTGTTGGATTATCTCATTCCGATTTGGGGAACCAAAAAATTCGGCGGTACCAAATACGGTGCATGGGGCTGTACGATTGGTTTTCTTGCCGCTTTTTGGATCGGGCCATGGGGAGTTATCATCGGTCCATTTGTTGGCGCTTTTATCGGCGAGTTGATCGGTGGACAGGATTCTCACAAATCGCTTAAAGCAGCACTAGGTTCTTTTGTAGGATTTCTTCTCGGATCGTTTTTAAAGATCGTTGTCTGTTTCTTTATGCTTTACTGGATCATTGCAAGCATTTAGCAATATTCAATTAGTGATGAAAGACGTGAATATTTATTTTTGATAAAATCATTCTATGGCCAATACCATTTCTCAAAAACTAAAGATTCAAGCCGGCGATACATTGTTGACCGTAAATCAACCATCCGAATTTCAAAAGGGATTGAATGGATTACCAAAAGGTGTGAAAGTAGTTGAGTCAGGAAAGGAGTATAACCAGGTGCATTGGTTTGTATTGAATCGTGCACAAATGGAAAAGCAGATGAGCAAAGTGATGAAGTTGCTAAAACCCAGTGTGATCGTTTGGGTTTATTATCCGAAAGGCACATCAAAATTGCAAACTGATCTTAATCGTGATAAAGGTTGGGATTGTTTATTGGCAGAAGGCGACAAACTTACCTGGATAAATTTGATCTCATTTGATGATACATGGAGTGTGTTTGGTTTTCGTGCAAAAACTGAAGGCGATAAAAAAAAGGAAGCAAAACCAAAAGAAGAAAGAGAAATTTTTAAATGGGTAAATCCTCAAACCAAAGAAGTAAAGCTGCCAGACGATCTTGCTGCTGCTTTAAAGAAAAATAAAAAAGCATTGGAGTTTTTCAATAAACTTTCGTTTACCAATAAAAAAGAATTCATCGAGTGGATCGTCACTGCCAAACGTGAAGAAACAAGAAAAGAAAGAGTTGATGGAACGATTGAGAGATTGGGAAAGAATTGGAAGAATCCAAGGAATATTTAGTTGTAACTTTATCAAGGAATGAACCTCACTAACGATACATACCTACGTATAGTTAACGCCAAAATGTATATTGACGAGAACTATCATGAGCCGATCGATCTTGAAGAGGTATCAAAGAAGGCTTTCATCTCTAAATTTCATTTTCATCGCCTATTCAGAAAAGTTTACCGCCAAACACCTCATCAATACATAACAAGAAAACGGATTGACAAAGCAAAAGACCTGCTTGCAGAAAATAAACCTGTAAACGAAGTTTGTAATGAGGTCGGATTTGAAAGTATTGGTTCCTTCAGCATATTATTTAAAAAAGAAATTGGCTTCGCTCCTACCTACTATCGCAATATGGCCTGGCTGAAAAAAGAAGAAGCTAGGCAACAGCCAAAAAGATTTATCCCGCACTGCTTTGTTGACTCCTATAAAATGGATAAATAATCAATAGCAAGATTCAATAAGCCTTTCACCTATCTCTCATCCTATCTTTACTTTATTAAAATATCTAATCATGAAACTAATTACTTATTTAACGTTCGCAGGCAATTGCGAAGAGGCGCTTAACTTTTATAAGGAAGCACTGGGTGCAGAAGTT
>Ga0209486_10000994_pt1 | contig 12383 bp, 6 predicted proteins | sample NCCompost_FD_187518 | JGI IMG/M metagenome (GOLD analysis project Ga0209486, IMG submission 187518) | Agricultural soil microbial communities from Utah to study Nitrogen management - NC Compost (SPAdes) (version 2) | ecosystem: Environmental > Terrestrial > Soil > Agricultural land | place: USA...
GGCAGCGGAAGCAAAACAAAAGCTGGCCAAGGCTTTGGAGTACCTCGCCGAGCACGAATTCAACGTGGCGTTCTTTTACTATCAGCAAGAAAAATTCTCGGCCGCCCGAGACCGTTTTGAGGAAATTGTCCGCAAGTACAAGGACACTCCCACCGCGGTAAAAAGTCTTTTCTATCTTGGCGAAAGTTATCGAAACGAGAAAAATAGTCTCAGGGCAACGCTCGCCTACGAAGCAGTAATTCAGCACTATCCGCAGAGTAAATTCGCCGCCGACGCTAGGACCCAACTCGCGCAAGTGGAAAAAGAAAAGCATGACCCGCTGGCGTTGCTGTTGATGCGCGATCGCCGGCCGTCGGCGGGAACAGTGCCCGAAGTTCAGCCGGATCCTTCGCTCGCCAAGCTCCGCGACTTGAACCTGGTGGCGAAAACCGAAGTCGTGCATGAAAACCCCGGCGATGAGAAGGGCTTTCTCCGGCGCTTTGCCGACAAGGTAAATCCGTTTTCGTCGTCGGATAACGGTAAGAAAGAGGAGCCGAAAGGCGACGGCACGATCGAGCAGTTGGCCAAGCGTAACCAAGCGCAGAAAAAAGAGGAGTCCAGCGGCATACTCGCATCACTTTGGCCTTTTGCCAGTAAAGACTCGAAAGCCAGTCCGGCAAGCGCCGACCCTAAACCGAGCGGCCTTGTGAGTCAGATCGACGATTCGCTGAAACAAAAAGGCATTGACGCCAACGCACGCCAAGCAGCGCTGAAGCCGCCGCCGGCCGAGTTGCCCAACACTGACGATCTTGCGAAGCCACGTCCGGCGACCATGAATACATCCGCGCTGCTGAGCGCCATAGACGGCAATCTCAAAAAGAGCGGCAAAGACGGCGCGGAACTGCCGCCGGTGCCGGAAGCCGCGCAGGGGTTCAAAGACATTGCCGCTGCTCAAGCGGTCGCCGCCAAGCCCAAACCGAGCACCTCGCAAGACGTGCAAACCAGCGGCATTCTCAGCAGTATCGATCAACAGCTCAAATCTAGGGGAGTTGAGCCGGGCGCATTCGTGCCACCGCCCAGCGCGGCAGAAATCAAGTCGGCAACAGCGCAAAAGCCGCAAAACAGGAACGTCGAGATCGAGCCCAAGGTTGCGCTGGAAAAAGGCCCGCTTTATTTGAGCCCAGCGAATCTTCCAACGCCAGAAAATCCCGCCGCGAGTGCACCGACCAAAAGGCCCGATGAGGTGGACCGGACGACAAAAGAATTGCCGTCCAGGGTGCTGGTGAAAGGACCGGTGCAGCCGCAAGCCACGACTGCGGTGAAACCGGCGGAAGCAAGAAAACCATCTTCGACGCCCGGGGATGAACCGAAAGGTGCGCTGGATCAAATCCGCCAGGACATCGAGAATGCCAGCAAGGTTCTCAATCCATTCAGCTGGTAGGTGATTCGGCCTTGACCTCGACGGGCAGGCGGATAATTAGCGCTCATTGCCAACTTCATTCGTGAGCGCGCGCACCTGGCGAACCCGCGTCCCTGGTTTTATCATTTTCAAGTCAACGATGACCGCGTCCCGCGCGTTGAGTCCCTGGACAACTGCGATTTCGTCGCCTCTGAGCGTACCGAGCACAACTTCGTGACGGGCAGCTTGGCCCTCGAAGAGTTTGTAAATGTAGGTACTGTTGTTCTCCGAAACAACGGCGGATCGGGGAACTAAAAACCACTCCTCTTCCGCTTCGAGATTGATCGACACCTCCGCCGTCATCCCCGGACGCAAAATTCTTTTTCCGTTATCCACATGAATCTCTGCTTCATTTTTCCCTTCGCCGTCCTTTGCAGGTTCAAAGCGAACGACTTGTCCCCTTGAAACAATGCCGGGAAGTGCGGCAGCCGAGATCTCAGCTTTCATTCCACGGCGTAACAAACGCGCACCGCTAATTTTGACGACGAGCTTTAGAGTGGCCAGACCCACGATAGAGAGTATCGCGCCGCCTTCAGCTACCGCCGCACCTGGCTTGATCGACACGCTGCCGACCTCACCGCTGATCGGCGCCGCCAATCTCGTTAAATCTTGCAGCGCGCGAACCTGTGCCAGCATCGCCTCTCGCTGGGCGAGTTGCGCACGGGCCAATTCGGCCCGCGCGCGAACGGTTTCCGCAGTCGTTTCGCTCTGCTCGACATCGCGGCGAGCTATCAGGTCGCGCCCGAGCAGATTGCGATTCTTCGCGAGGCGGTTTTCGGCGTCGGTCAATTCGGCTTCGCGCTCGCGTAGATCCTGTTTGGCCGCGTTGATGCTCGTATCGAGCCCGGCGAGGCGCTGCTCCAAGCCGCTCGCATGAATAGTCGCCACAATCGTTCCGGCTGGCACGAAATCGCCGACTTTAAATCGCACCTCAGTAACTTTCCCCGCCAACCTTGACACCACGTCGGTTTTCGTCAGCGGCAGTAATTCACCAGTGAGTCGCGCCGTCAAAGGCAGGGTAGTTCGTTTCACCTGGGCGACGCGCACGGGAATCTCCATGTTGGCGCTCGATTCCGCGGTTTTGCGTTCGGATCGCGAATGCAGATAAAACACCGCGCCGATTAATGCCGAGCCCATGGCAAGGACGGGAAAGAACCGAGGCATTTTCTTGATCGCGCCAAAATTCATGAATCGCCAATCAGTCGTAATCATGTCCTAATTGACAACCTGGCAGTATAACAAATGCCAAAAACCGGGCCACCTATCGCCATGCGACGGTGGCCCGGATGGATACGAATCGGCCGCGATCAACGTAAAATCGCGCGAGAACTGAAGAGCTAATGTGGGGAGGGATTGTCAATGCTCATCGCCGTGTTGGCCGTGGCTTCGGCGCCCTTCCTTGTCCCGCGCAATTTCGCCGGCAGCGCAACGAAGAATTCCTGACACTTCTCGAGATATAAGTAGACAACCGGTGTAATATACAGGGTCAGAATCTGCGATATGATCAAGCCGCCGACAACGGCGATGCCCAGCGGCTGGCGCGCTTCTGCCCCGGCACCCAAACCGACTGCGATCGGAACCGCGCCCACGATAGCGGCCATGGTCGTCATCATGATGGGCCGGAACCGCACCAATGCGCCTTGGTAGATAGCTTGCGCCGGCGTCATATTATCATTTCGCTGTCTGTCCAGCGCGAAGTCGATCATCATGATGGCGTTTTTCTTGACGATGCCGATCAGCATGATCAAACCGACGAAGGCGTAAATACTCAGGTCCATGTTGAAGAGGTAAAGCGCGATGAGAGCCCCCAACCCGGCGGACGGCAACCCGGAGAGTATGGTCAGTGGATGTATGAAGCTCTCATAAAGTATCCCCAAGACGAGGTAGACTACGAACACGGCGAGCGCCAGCAGGACCCACAAGCTCGTGATCGATTTCTGAAATTCTTGCGCGGTGCCTTGGAAGTTCGTCGTCACCGAGGGAGGCAACACTTCCCGCGCCAGTGCGTTGATCTGCGCGACAGCGTCGCCCAGCGCCACGCCCTCGCGGAGATTGAACGAGATCGTCGCCGAGGGCAGCTGGCCGGAATGATTCACCGACATCGGGCCGACCGTGTAGTTGAGCGTCGCCAGCGATCCCAGCGGGACCATGGGCTGCGCTGTAGCGCTTTGGCCGGTCGTCGAACGAATGTACAGCATGGACAAAGCTGATGGATCATTTTGAAACTTCGGGTCGATTTCGACGATGACTTGATATTGATTGTTGGGCGTATTGATCGTCGAGACTTGTCTCGTCGCATATGCGCTCCAGAAAGCTTCTTCGACCTGCCGCTGTGAGATGCCTTGGGCGGTGATGCCCATTGAGGAAGCCCGATCCCGGTCCACGACGACCTTGAGTTGAGGATTCTTTAGCTGCAAGTCACTGCCGATATCGCGGAAATCCGGCAGCGCCCTCATCCGCTCCTCGAACAAAGCTGCGTAACGATAGAGCTCCGGGGCATCGGGACTCTGGAGGGTAAATTGATAAAGGCTTCGGCTTAGCCGCCCGCCGACGCGAATCACCGGCGGATTCTGCAGCGACACGCGGATGCCGGGAACGCGCGTGAGCTTAGGCCGCAGTTCGCGAATCACCTCGTCAGCGTTAAGCTTCCGTTCGGAACGCGGTTTGAGTTTTACGAAAATGCGCCCGGTATTGCCGGTTAAAGCCGCGCCGCCTATTCCGATGCTTGAGAAAAACGACTCAACGTTTGGGTCCTTCGCGACAATCGCGGCGAGTTGCTGCTGATTCTTGACCATTTGTTCGACGGAAACCCCTTGCGCGCCTTCCGTGTTAATTAGGATCTGGCCGGTATCTTCGCTTGGGATGAAGCCTTTAGGCACGATACCAAACATGTAGATCGTCGCGATCAAGATGAATAGGGAAGACACCATCGTCGTCATGTGATGGCGCATGACCCAGCCCAACGTCACTTCATATCCCCTATTCATCGCGTCTAGGCAGCGGCCGAGAAAATGATAGAGCCAGCCATGTTTCTGTTCATGGGGTGGACGAAGATAGCGACTCGCGAGCATGGGCGTGAGACTTAACGAAATGAACCCGGAAACCAGAATCGCGACGCAGATGGTAACCGCGAACTCGCGCAACAAACGGCCGAGCATCCCGCTCATGAACAACACCGGGATAAATGCAGCCACCAGTGCAATTGTCATCGTAATAATCGTAAACCCGATTTCCTGGGCGCCCTTGACCGCCGCCTCGTACGGCTTCTCACCGTTTTCCATGTGGCGCACGATATTTTCCAGGACGACAATCGCGTCGTCGACGACAAAACCGACGGCGAGAGTCAATGCCATCAGCGACAGGTTGTTGAGGCTGTAATCCAACAAATACATCACGGCGAAAGTGCCGACGATGGACATGGGCAGCGCCAGGCTTGGGATGACCGTCGCCGAAAGGTTGCGCAGAAAAAGAAAGATCACCAGGATGACCAGCACGATCGTTCCAAGCATCGTCAACTGCACGTCATGCACGGATTCGCGAATCGATTCGGTGCGGTCGAAGAAAACCTCGAGCTTGATGGACTGGGGAATTTGTGCCGTGAGACCCGGGAGAATCTCCTTGACCGCGTCGACAACTTCGACGACGTTGGCGCCCGGTTGCCGTTGAATCCCCAGGATAACCGCGCGCTTGTCTTTGAACCAGCTTGCCACCCGGTTGTTTTCCACGCTATCGATGGCTTTGCCGATATCCTGAATACGCACCGGCGCACCGTTTCGATACGTTACAACCATCGTTTGGAACGCCGCTCCAGTCGTCAGCTGCCCGTCGGAGACAAGGGTATAAGCCCGGCTTGGCGCGTCTAAAGTACCAACTGGGAGATCCACATTGCCGCGTTGGATCGCCAGGACAACGTCGTCTATGCCGATTTGCCGAACCGCTAGTTGATTCGGATCCAATTGCACGCGAATGGCATATTTCTGCGAACCGAAAACGTCCACCTGCGCGACGCCGTTCACCATTGAGATGCGCTGCGCTAGGATCGTCTGCGCAAACTCATCCACTGTCGACAGCGGCAACGAATCCGAGGTCAAGGCAAGCAGTAAGATAGAATTGTTAGCCGGGTTGACCTTGCGATAGGATGGAGGACTTGGCATGCCGGGCGGCATTTCCCGCGCCGACCGTGCAATCATCGATTGCACGTCCTGCGCGGCGGCGTCGATGTTGCGGCTCATGCTGAATTGGAGTGTGATTTGGGTGCGACCGAGCGTGCTCGTCGAACTCATGGAATCAAGCCCGGCGATGGTTGAGAAATTTTTCTCCAGGGGCGTAGCCACTGAGGAAGCCATCGTTTCCGCGCTTGCTCCAGGAAAACTGGCGCTAACGGTGATGGTTGGGAAATCGACCGTCGGAAGGTCACTCACCGGCAGCGACTTGTAACCCATGATGCCAAAAATCAGGATTCCAACCATCACGAGGGTCGTGGTGACGGGTCGACGAATGAAAAGCCCGGACATGTTCATGAGGCACCTCGTTTGCCAGCCTTCGTCTTTTCTCTAGCGCCGCCTCGTTTTTCTCCTTCACCGCGCCCATCCTCTTGAGACTGAGACCGCGCGGAACTCGCCGCCGCTTTGATCTCGACTCGAGCGCCGGGGCCGAGCAGGAACTGTCCTTCACGGACAACGACCTCTCCTGCCGCCAGACCTTTAGCTATCACTGCCTCGCCTTCTTGGGTCCGCCCCACCGTCACGGAGCGCATTTCGACGCGCTGGTCATCTTTCACGACGAAGACCTGTTGGCCTTCCGGACCGACTTGAATCGCTTCCGACGGCACGACCACTGCATCCCTTTGCGTCGCTAGGATCAGCGCTACGGTGACAAATTGACCCGGCCAGAGCCGCCTTTCGCGATTGGCAAATTCGGCCTTTAACCTAATCGTCCCTGTGGACCGATCCACGGCGTTATCAACAAAAGCCAAGATGCCCTTTTCCGGGCGAATTTCATCGGATGTAAATTGCGCATCGACTTCTAGCTTACCCTGAGCCATATGCTGTTTTAGATCCGCCAAATTCCGTTCGGGAACGGCGAACGTAACAAAAATCGGCGAAACCTGATTGATCACCACCAGAGGCGCGCCGTCGTTGACCCGAACGAGATTGCCTTCGTTCACCAGCAGGCTGCCAACCCGCCCATTCACAGGCGAATAGATGTAACAATAACTGAGCTGGACTTTGGCGTTTTCAACGGCGGCTTTGTCGGCATCGACTACCGATTCCGCTGCATCGGCGTTGGTTTTAATCTGATCGTACTGTTCACGGGAGACGTACTGCTTTTCGACCAGCTCAGCGTAGCGTCGGACCTGTTCGCGCAAATTTTTTACCTGCGCGGTATCGCGAGCAAGATTCGCCTCGGCTTGCTTCAGTGCCGCTTCAAAAGGGCGCGGGTCGATGGTGAAAAGCAACTGACCTTTTTTGACGTCTTGCCCTTCTTTAAAGTGAGCCTGCGTGAGCACACCGGTCACTTGGCTTTTCACGGAGACGGTAGTGAAAGCTTCGACGTTGCCGACGGCACGAATCTGAATCGGTACCGCCTTTTGAACGGCTGTGGCCACCATCACGGGGATGGCTTCTCCACCCCGGGACCGGCCGCCCCTTTGCGGCCCGGCGCCAGCGGCGCGTCCCTGGCCCGAGGCGGCATTCCGATCGGACATTGATTGTTGATTATTCTGCGGTTTGTTAAGCGACCAGGATTGATATTGTTGAAAGCCGGCAAAGCCCCCAACCACAACCAGAAATGCGAGGATCAAGAGAGAACGTTTCATAGCGACTTCTGACAAGCCTTTCCGGGCACTCTGTCTATTTGATCGACCCTGGTTTCAAGACTCCGACCCGATTGTCTCCCATCGCCCGCGCCAACTGCGCGTCGGCGATCTTGTACTCGTAAATTGTGCGTATATAGGTGGTTTGCGCGTCGGTGTAAAGAGTCTCCGCATCGGTGACTTCGATGATCGACCCGACCCCCACCTGATAACGCCCCTGGGCCAAATCAAGATTTTCTTTCGCCGCTCTGGCTGCTGAATCAGTCGCATTGATCCGTTCCTGGAGTTCCACCACCCTAAGGTAGCTCTGCTCGACTTCCAGCGCAATCAGCTGTCGGCGGTCCTCTTCCTGGGCCCGAATATTATAATAGTTGTGCAATGTCTCTTCGACGCGATGCGTGGTGCGAAAACCGTCGAAAATGGGAATGTTAAAACTCAACCCGACCGACCAGGTCGGCTGCAAAGGAAAAGTGTTTAGTGTTCGATCTCGATCTCCTACCGTTTCATTGCTCACGTGTCGCCGGCCGTAGCTCGCATCGAAAATCAAATCAGGTAAGTGACCCCGCCTCGCGGCGGCGATCAGCTGATCCGATGCCTTCCGTTGAGCGTCGAAGCTTTTCAATTCGCTCCGGGCATCGAACGCCACATTTCTGGCGCCGGCCAGATTCATGGACATTTCGACTTCCGGTGAATCCGCGGCGACCGGCTGCTCGGGAAGTCGTGGCGATCCCATGGCGTTGCGTAGAGTCACCCAAGCGATCTTGACGCCATTCTCAGCGGCGATAAGATCCGCTTGCGCGGTATAAAGATTGGCCTCGGCGCGCGCCACGTCGATGCGCGCCCGCGTGCCTACCTCGTAGAACCCCCGCGCTTGACGCACCAGCAATTCGCGGCTGCGAACCGTTTCGCGACGCACCCGGACTACTTCTTGACTGCCAAGGTAAACGTAATAAGCCTGTTTAATCGCGAAAACGATGTCCTGCGCCGTCGTCGTATAATCCTGTTTCGTCGCATTGAGAGTTTCTCGCGCGGCCTGTACATTGCCTTCGCGCTTGCCGAAGTTGTAAAGCGTCATATTGAAGCTTGCCTGGCTAGAGAACGATTCCGATGCCTCGTCTGCGCCGCCGCTCGTGCTGCTTTGCGAGGTTTGATATCGATTATTAAAACTCACCGTCGGGTAGTACGCCGACATTTGTTGGCCGAGCACGGCCTGTTGAGAACCTATCCGTTCACTCGCCGATTTGACCCTCGGGTGATTGTCCAAACCGATGCGGACGGCGTCTTCGATGGTCAGCAGTTTGCCAGTCGGCGATGGCGAACTCTGAGTCAACGGCGCCGCCTGAACCTGCAGCTGAATTTCCGCCCCAGCGGCCGGCCAAATGAGAGCCGCTTTCGCAAACGTAATCGCCACCAACGCGATAAGAATAAACTTCCATGCGGTCATAGAGTCGGTTCCTCCTCAATTAGGCCCGCAGAATATATGGTTTTTACCGAGCGAAAGCAAAAAGTGACACAGCCTCGGGAACCCTGGTTGGATTTTTGCGGCGAGCGTTCAGGGCAACACGCCGAAAATTCGCAAAGGCGCGCCGCTGCCGCCTTTGATCTTCATCGGAATGGCAAATACGGTGGCGCCCTTTGGCGGGATAAGTTCTAAGCGCGCGACGTTTTCGAAGATCGGTACGTTGGCGGCGCCGAGGATTTGGTGCGCTGCGAAATCGCGCGAAGGGCCGTGGTCGATGCTCGGCGTATCGATGCCGACCGCTTTTACGCGCCGTTGCTGCACGAGAAACCCGGCAGCCTCGGCCGACAAACCGGGGAAGTGAAGATCGGTGACGTTACCGGGCTCGTCGGTGCCAAAATAACGCTTGCGATCATCCCAGTATCGGCCCCAGCCCGAACGAATGAGAACGATCGCGCCCGCCGGCAATCTGCCATAGGTCTTTTCCCAGGCCCGAACGTCTTCGATCGCCAATCGGTAGTCAGCGTTCTTGGCACTGTGGCGCCGCACATCGATGACAACAGCCGGGCCGATGGTTCGGGAAAGAGGAATCTGTTCGGTTGTCCACTTGCCTTCGGCGAAGTGAAACGGAGCGTCCAAGTGCGTGCCGACGTGCTCCGAACCGCCGTAATTGTAGGATGAGTACCAAAAGCCGCCGGGCGTGAGGCCTTCGCTGACTTTTTCGAGATGAAACGGCTTGGCGGTCGGCCAGTGGTGTGTCTCCGCGCTGAAAGGATAGGTCAAGTCGACAAGCTTTTTTTCATCGATGGCATGGGCCGGCAACGCACACAGCCCTAGAAAGAGCACCCCGGCTAGCGTTCTCACCATACAACCTCCGACTGGCAATTGGATTTTTCGCGCGCGAAGCCTTTAGCGGTTCTTGCGGATGGCGTCGAGTTGTCTTTTAGCGTCGGCGAAGTCGGGATTAATTCTGAGGGCGGCTTCGAAGGAGTTGGCGGCCTCTGCCGATCGGCCGGCGTCGACCAGCGCCCGGCCCAACTCGTAATGCGCCACGTCGTCATCAGGGCAAATTGCCAAGCCTTGGCGGTAGAGTGAAATTGCTTCCTCGCGGTTCGTCGATAATTGCGCCTTGTCGAAATAGTCGCGAAAGGCGCGAATGCAATCTTTCTGCTTTGCGTCTTGGATAGTCTGCCCGGCGGCAAGTGCTTCCAATTCTTTACGTTGCCGGGCGATTTCGATCTCCTGCTGTTTGATCTGCTCGGCCTGTTTTTCGAGCACCTCGCCCAAGCAACCCGTGAGCAGCAACCCGGCCGCCAGGCACATCGGCAGCATGGCAAAGTGGGTTAGCCCTGTTTTCATGGTGTTTTTTCTAAGCCGATGTCGGGATTGCGCTCCAACAAGCCAAGATAAATCTTTTCTGCCTTGATGGGCAGGTCCTTGATGCGCACGCCGACCGCGTCGTAAATCGCATTGGCAATTGCCGGCGCGACGGGGATGAGCGCGCTCTCGCCGATGCCCTTGGCGCCGAATGGACCGTTTCGATCCGGTGTTTCAATGCAAATCGGGTCGATCACGGCCGGCATGTCACCCAAAGACGGCAAAACGTAGTCGACCAGATTGGGATTGATGAGCTGGCCATTGTCGTAAGCAATCTCCTCGAAGATCGCCTGGCCGATGCCGGTGATCGCCGCGCCGGCTAGTTGCTGGCGGCAGCCGAGCGGATTGAGCGCCTTGCCGACGTCGACGGCGGTGGCGTACTTGAGAAGTTTGAACTTGCCGGTGTCGGTGTCCACTTCGACTTCGGCAGCCCCCGCGGCGAGAAACCAGAATGCCGAAGTGCTCTTTTCGCCGAACTCGTCTTTGGTTGAAGTCTTAACTTGCCCATCGCCGACCAAAGTGCCGCCTTGCATACCGAAGCGTTTAAACATCACTTCGGCATAATCGAGCGCCGCCTCCGGCAGAAGAACCTTGCCGTCGGCGAAACTGATTTTCTCTTCGGGAACGCCATATTCCTTCGCGACGATCCGTTTAAGCTGGCGCTGGATATCCTGGGCCGCCAGTTGCACGGCTTTACCCATGTGAAAGGTCGAGCGGCTCGATGACGTGGTGAGATCGTACGGCACCACGTCGGTGTCTACCCCAAGCACTTGGATTTTCCCTATGGGAATGCCCAACTCCGCGCCGGCGATCTGCGCCATCACCGTGTCCGAGCCCTGCCCCATCTCCACTGTACCTATATAGATAGACATGCTCGCATCTTCGTTGAGCTTCACCATCGCGCACGAAATCGACGGCGTGATCGTGGCCTTGATCATGCATGCGAGCCCCTTACCTCTCTTGACGCTTGAATCCGAACCTCCCCCGGTCCCTCCGTCTCCTTGTCTCAATCTCTCCATGTCTCCATGTCTGTCTTCCCACCCGATCGACTTGGCGACCTCGTCGAGACACTCTTTCAGCCCGATAGCGCGCAATGTTTCATCGGTGACAAATTTATCGCCCTCGTCGTAGCCGTTCTTTTTGCGCAATTCGAGCGGGTCGATCTTCAGTGCCGCGGCGATGATGTCCATCTGCGATTCGACGGCCCAGGCGGACTGCGACACTCCGAAACCGCGAAAGGCACCCGCCGGCGGCTTATTGGTGTAGACGGAGTAGGAATCGATTTTGAGATTGGGAATTCGGTACGGCCCCGCGGCCGTGTAGCCGGATTTTTTGGCGACCCGCGGCCCGATCTCGGCGTAGGCACCGGTGTCGAGGTGGATCTCGCACTCGCGCGCCACCAGGGTGCCGTCGTTTTTCACGCCGGTTTTCATGCGGATCACCGCGGCGTGTTTGGTGATCGTGTAGAAAACTTCCTCGCGCGTCAGCACGACCCGCACCGGCCGTCCGGCTTTTTGCGCGAGCGCGACTGTGATCGGTTCGACCTTCGGGTAAACTTTACCGCCGTAGCCGCCGCCGAGATACGGCACGATGACGCGCACCTTCGCCACCGGCACTTTGAAAATATTGGCGAGCTGGGTGCGCACGACGAATGGATTCTGCGTCGTCGCCCACACCGTGATGCGCCCGCCGGATTCGATCGCAGCGATGCATGCATGAGTTTCCAAAAAACTGTGCTGCGTCGCCGGCAGGGTGAAGGTATCTTCAAAAACCTGGTCGGCTTCGGCGAAGCCTTTCTCAATATCGCCGCGATTGAGCTTGAAATGAGTACAGATGTTGGTGCCTTCGACCGGCTTGATCTCGGCAAGATCAGCAAAGCCGGAACTTGGCAGTTTGACCGAGTCGTGGACCAGCGTCGCTTTCGCGCCCAGAGCTTCGCGAACATCGAGCACCGCGGGCAGCTCCTCGTAATCGACTTCAATCAAAGCCAATGCCTCTTCCGCGGCGTCGACGGTCAAAGCCGCGACGGCCGCCACCGGATCGCCCACATGGCGCACTTTTTCCGTAGCGACGATGGTTTGGTCTTTGAATACAGGGCCGTAGAACGGTTCGATTCCTTCGTCATGAAGAATATCGTCGCGCGTGAGCACCGCCATGACGCCGGCAACTTTCAGTGCTTTGGAAGTATCGATCCGTTTGATGCGCGCGTGCGGGTAAGGGCTACGCAGGATCTTACCGTGACACATGCCGGGCACCGTCATGTCCGCCAGGTACTGCGCTTTGCCGGTTACTTT
>Ga0209486_10000995_pt1 | contig 12366 bp, 9 predicted proteins | sample NCCompost_FD_187518 | JGI IMG/M metagenome (GOLD analysis project Ga0209486, IMG submission 187518) | Agricultural soil microbial communities from Utah to study Nitrogen management - NC Compost (SPAdes) (version 2) | ecosystem: Environmental > Terrestrial > Soil > Agricultural land | place: USA...
CCTGAGCCGTGAGCCCTGAGCCCATTTGCTTCGTGGCCGACCGCGGCGACGCCGGCCGGCGACTCGACCAGGTACTCGTCCGTCGCGTCACCGAGGTGTCGAGATTGTCGCGCACCACGGCGCAACGGTGGATCGAAGACGGCGCGGTCGAGGTTGGAGCGCGCGTCGTGACCCGGCCGTCGGCAACCGTGCTCGAAGGCACCGCGATTCGCGTGACGCTGCCGCCCGATGCGGTGCGGCGTGTCCGCCCAGCGGCCGAGCCGGGAGCGCTCGCGGTCGTGCACGAAGACGCCGACCTGCTGGTCATCAGCAAGCCGGCCGGCGTCGTGGCGCACCCCACCTACAAACAGTCGTCCGGCACGGCGCTCAACGGCCTGCTCTGGCATTTGCGGGATCGCGGCCCGCTCACGCCGGGCATCCTGACGAGGCTCGACAAGGACACGTCGGGCCTGATGATCGTGGCGCTCTCACCCGGCGTGCACGCGGCCGCGCAGCGTGACGCGGCGGCCGGGCGAATCAGGAAGGAGTACCTCGCCGTCGTCGGCGTCACGCCGCGGCCGCGCGCCGGCACGATCGACGCCGCGCTCGCGCGCGACCCGGACGACCGGCGTCGCGTGATCGTCTCGGACGACGGCGCACCAAGCGAGACACGCTACGAGGTAGTGGCGTCATCGCCCGCGGGCGCCCTCGTCCGCTGCGAGCTCGTGACCGGCCGGACGCACCAGATCCGGGTGCATCTCTCGGCCCGCGGCTGGCCGATTGTCGGCGACCGCGTGTATGGCGTGGCCGACCCGCGCATCGGCCGTCAGGCGCTCCACGCCTGGCGCGTGTCGATGCCGCATCCGGTTACGCGCGCCGCGATGGTGTTCGAAGCGCCGCCGCCCGCTGACTTCGCAGCGCTGGCTTCACTCGTCGAACGGGCCCAGAACCACCTACCCGACCCCCTACCCGACCCACCTGACCCACCTGACCTACCTGACCTACCTGACCTACCTGACTAGAACTTCACTCCGTACAGCAGCTTGAAGTTGCGGCCCATCTCGGGCGTCATGTCCTTGATGAGCGACAGGTGGTTGCGATAGAGCTCGTCGACCGCGTTGTCCACGCGGCCCGTGATCGTGTGGAGCCAGGCGCCCGACTGGATCGAGTACGACGCGTACAGCTTCAGCAGCCCATAGCCCGCCGTCGGCGTTTCGAGGCCCGACACGCGGTCCTGCCGCGCCACGCCCGTCACTTCGCCGCCCGCCTGGAACGCGTTGCGCTGATAGCGCAGGCCAACGCGGCCGCGGAACGGCGGCATTCTCGGCAGGAACTCTCCCGTGTCCGTCACGGTGCCGCGCACGTAGTCGAACCCGAGCTCCGCGGTGAGCATGGACGACAGGCGCACGTCGCCATGCGCCTCGATGCCCTGCAGGACGCTGTCGGCCGCGATGTTCTCGACGATCGGGAAGTCGCCTTCGGGATCGGGCAGCTCGCGCGAAGGGAAGCGCGCCTGGTACAGCGGGAGCCGCGCCTCGTATTCCTCGGCGCTCAGCTGCCGGCGGAACACGAAGTCGCGCACGTCGTTCCGGAAATAGGTGACCTCGCCGGACACGCGCGGGCCGCGCCAGCGCAGCGCCGCGTCGAAGCCGAGCGCGTGCTCGGGGCGCAGCAAGGGATTGCCGGCCTCGAACGCGAAGTTGCCGGCGTGCGTGCCGAAGTAGAACAGCTCTTCGAGCGCCGGGATCCGCGCGGCGCGCGCCAGGCTCAGCGCCACGGTCACGCGGTCGTCCGCGCCGGCGGGGCGAAACAGCAGCCCGAGCGATCCGGATCCGGTGGTGAAGCTGCGCGCCGACTCGCCGTCCGGCGCGTAGCGCGTGTGCTCGAGGCGGCCGCCGAACTGCACCGTGACGTGCGGCCAGGTGAGCTCCTCGTAAACGAAGGCGGCGGATCCACGCTGATCGACCGCCGGCGACAGCGCCTCTTCACCGCGCGCGTCGAAGGCGCGATCGAGGTACCAGGCGCCCAGGCTCCCCTTGAGCCGTCCGATCGCGCGGTGCGACCCGAGCACTTCGAGCTCGCCCGAGTTGTTGGTGAACGAGGTGTCCACCGTGCCACCGGCCACCTCGTCGTGCCGGTAGCGCCGCACCGCCAGCGTGGCGCGGAACGAATCGAACGCGCCGTCGAGGTTCTCGCCGGCGCCGCGCAGCGAGAAGGCGTGGCGGCGCGGCGTCAGCTGCACCTGCCCCTCCTCGATCACCGGGATGCCGTACCTGGTGTCGTCGTAGCCGTAGCTGCCGCCGAAGTACCCCTTGGCGCCGGTCCACGCCGCGCCGACGTTGCCGAAGCCGTTGCGCGAGTGCGAGTTCGCCAGCGACCCGAGCGGCGTGTTTACGTCGCCCGAACGGCGCCCGCCGCCGCCGGCGTGAATCGCGAACGTGCCGTTCCCCGCGACGATGTCGGCGGCGCCGCCGGCCTCGGCCGCGGCGCTGCCGAGATCGATCGTCGTGTTCCCGTGCACGCCGGTCATCGAGTGCGTCGGGATGTCGTTCGTGATCACGTTGACCAGCCCCCCGATGGCGTTGGCACCGTAGAGCAGCGTCGCCGGACCGCGCACCACCTCGATGCGCTGCGCCGCGGCCGGATTGATCGCCACGCCGTGATCGCCCGACTGGCTCGACAGGTCGCCCATGCGCTGGCCATCCTGGAGGATGAGCACGCGATCGCCGTCGAGCCCGCGGATCACGGGCCGCGCCGGCGCCGGACCGAAGCTGCGTGAGGTGACGCCGGCCTGGCCCTCGAGCGTCTCGCCGAGCGACGAGCCGAGCTGCTTGGCGAGCTCCTGGCCGGACAACACGGAGGTGGGCTGCAGCGAGTCGAACTGGCTCCGCGCCTCGGCGCCCACCGACACGACTTCCTCGAAGTGCAGCTCGGGATCGACCTGCAGCGTCACCGGCGAGGCCGCATCGGCGACGGCGATCTCCGTGCGCCGCGACGAGTAGCCCTCGGCCTTCACCATGAGGTGGTAGTTGCCGGAGGGCACACCGGTGAACGAGAACGTCCCGTCGGCCGACGACGTGGTCTGGCGCCGAAGCTCCTCGATCACGACGGTCGCGCCGGAGATCGCCTCGCCGGACAACGAATTGAGCAGGCGGCCCGACACGAGACCGCCGGGCTGAGCGTGCACCTGAACACCGAACAACACGAGCACCGCCGCCAAGGCCGCGCGCGCGCACCGCATACGCATGATTGACTCCCAGACCTGTGTGAAACGGGAGCGCGGCCCGATTCGGCCTCCTCCCTGAACGGGAGCGCCGGAATGCGGGCTACGCCACGACGGCGAGCGTCGGGGCGGACGGCGGAGCGCGAAGCGGGGGTTGGTCGGCCGCGATCAGCCGCGCGACAGAAGCGTCGGCGACCGAAACGGCCAGGGGACGGCTGACGAAAGACGGCGCGGCGGAAACCGACTGGACACGCGGGCCGAAGGCCCGTGTCCAGTGGCAGAGCACGCAGTGGACCTCGCGCTCCCCGCCCGGCAGCTCCGCGCCGCGGAAGGCATGCGCGGACGCGTCGTGCGCCACGACGGCGGGCGCGCACTCGGCGTCGTGGCACTCGAGCCCGTGCGCGATCGTGGACCACGCCCCGATCGCCGACACCGACACCAGGACTGTCGCCGCGATGACGCGCAGATGGCGGCGGAGCTGGTACGGCATCGCCGCCAGCGTAGCAAGGCCGTGCCGGGGTAGCAAGCTTGCGCGCGATCTCAGCTAGCAGCACGTGGTGAACCCCGGCGTCGCACCGAGACGGGCGAGGCGCCCCGCTGGCAAGGCGCGACGACCGCGAATACCGGGAGTATTCAAGGGAGGAGCAACGCAGCCAGCGGGGATGCATCGCCCGTCGAATGCAGCCGGGGTTCACCACGAGCTGCTAGGATCCGCGTGATGACCTACTCGCGCCGGCAGTTCATCGGCACCACGTTGGCGTCGGCGGTCGCGTGGCCGGCGCTCGTGAATGCCGCCCGTCAGGCGGCCGATCCACCTCGACTATTCCGGCACGGCGTCGCGAGCGGCGACCCGCTCACCGACCGGGTCGTGCTGTGGACGCGCGTCACGCCGCGGGTCGAGAGCGCGTCGGCCGCGCTGCCGGTTCGATGGGTGGTGGCCGACGACGAGCGCCTGGCGACCGTGGTGGCGAGCGGCACGGTGGACACGTCGGGCGCGCGGGACTACACCGTCAAGGTGGACGCCGGCGGCCTGCGTCCGGGCCGCACCTACTACTACGCGTTCGACGCCGCCGGCGAGCGCTCGGCGATCGGACGCACGAAGACGCTGCCGCAGGACGACGTGGCGCGCGTGCGCCTGGCGTCGGTGTCCTGCTCCAACTACCCCGCCGGCTACTTCAACGTGTATCGCTGCCTCGCCGGCCGCGACGATCTCGACGCGGTACTGCACCTGGGCGACTACATCTACGAGTTCGCCAACGGAGTCTACGGTGACGGCTCGGGCTCGGGTCGCGTGCCGACGCCGCCCGGCGAGGCGTCCACCCTCGCGGGGTACCGCCAGCGCTACGCCAGCTACCGCAGCGACGTGGACCTGCAGGCCGCGCACGCGGCGCATCCGTTCATCGCCGTGTGGGACGACCACGAGGTGATCAACGACTGGTGGCGCGGCGGCGCACGGAGCCACGGACCGCAGCGCGGCAACTGGGGCACGCGCCTGGGCGCCGGACTGCAGGCCTACCGCGAATGGATGCCGGTGCGGGAAGCGGGCAACGGCTCCTTCCAGCTCTATCGCGGCTTCCGGTTCGGCCGGCTGGCGGATCTGATCATGCTCGACACGCGCAGCTTCCGCGACCGGCAGGTGCCCGGCCGCGACACGGCGGCGCTGGCCGACCCGGCGCGCACGCTCATGGGCGCCGCGCAGGAAGAGTGGCTGTTCAGCGGCCTGCAGCGATCGCAGCGCGAAGGCACCACCTGGCGGCTCCTCGGCCAGCAGACGATGTTCTCCCCGCTGGCGCCGCCCGGCGTGACGCCGCAGAACACGGACGTGTGGGACGGCTACCCCGTCGCGCGCGGGCGCGTCTTCGATTTGATCGAGAAGAGCCGCCTGTCGAACCTGGCGATCCTCACCGGCGACATCCACAGCTCGTGGGCGCTCGACGTGCCGCGGAGCCCGTTGAAGGACTACACGGCGCGCACCGGCGAGGGCTCGCTGGCGGTGGAGCTCGTGACGCCCGCGATCAGCTCGCCGCCGCTCTTCGCCAGCGCGTCGATGCGCGATGCCACCTCCGTGCTGCAGCTCTTCTCGCCGCACCTCAAGTTCGTCGAGGGCGAGCACCGTGGCTACCTTCTGCTCGACGTCACCCGTGCCCGGCTGCAGTCGGAGTGGTACTTCGTGCCCGCGGTAGACGTGCGCTCGCCGGAGGAGTCGCGCGCCGCGGCGTTCGTCTGCGAGGCGGGCTCGTCGCGGCTGGCCAAGGCGTGAGCTTGGCGCAGTGGACGGAGTGGGCCCTCTTCACGCACGGCAGCGCGGATTGACCAGCTCGGGATGGCGGCGGGCGAACTGCAGCAACGGCTCGTGCGGCATGCGGCCGTACGCGTCGGTGCCGCTGAAGCTCCACGGCCAGGCGCCGGCGTAGCCGCGCTCGAGGGCGAACTCGAGATACTGCTCGAGCGTCGTCGGCGGCGGCGAGGCGCCCGGCGGCGCCTGCCGCGGCGCATCGCCGGGAAACTCGCCGATGAGCACCTGGCGCGAGACGCCGAGACCGGACGGCGGCAGGCCGTAGAGATCGAGATCCCGCTCGGGATGCCTGGTATCCGGATACGTGTGCACCTGCAGCAGGTCGAGTCCCAACGCCCGATCCTCCCACGCCCAGAGATTGCGCACACGGGCGCACCCGAGCATCGACACCGCGCGAGTGTGCTCGTGCACGACCGCGCTCAGCCGCGTCACGAGGCCGGCCACCACTTCGAAAGGCAGCGGCGACGCCACGTGCCGGCTGACGTCGGCCTCCCACTCCTCGATGACGAAGTCGGGCTCGTTCATCAGCTCGTAGGCGGCCACGGCGCCCGACAGATCGGCGCGCTCGCCCGCCGCGCCGTAGCGGCGGACGACCGGCTCGATCACGTGCGCGAACAGCGCGCGGCGGCCGGTTTCGGTGGCAAGCACGTGCGCCCGCCCGCGCGGCAGCCGCACCTCGACCGCGCCGCCGGTGACGGGGTCGGGCAGTGTGGTGCGGACCCCGCTGAACATCCACGGATGGTCGAGCAGCACGAGATCGAGCGCGATGCCTCGCGCCGCGGCAACCTCGAGGGCGGCGTCGAGGTCGGCGAAGAAGTGCGGATCGAGCCCGGCGGGCAGATCGCGATCGTCGTAGACGATCCCGGCGCGGCCGTCGCAGAACACGAACCAGCGGACGACGGTGAGCCCCAGGCCGGCCATGTCGTCGAAGTCGCGCTCGATCGCGGCGAGGCGCGTGGACACGCCCAGGTGCGAGCCCCACACGTTGGCGCCGAAGTCGAGCCCGTAGAAGACCGTCCGGCCGTCGGTGGACCACGGGTAGTTGCACCCGTGAGAGAACTGCCTTGAGGTCACTTCGCCTGGATCGACTCCAGGTACTTGCGCGCCAGGGGCGATTCGGGTCCCTTGTAGGCCGCCACGTACCGCCGCATCTTGGCCACGTCGGCCACCGACGCCAGCTGGCCGCCCATCACCAGCTCGTACTGGCTCACGATGGCCGCGAGGAGCAGGGTCTGATCGCTGGGGTGGCGTGTCAGCAGCGCGTCGAGGACCGGCATGGCCTCGGCGTACCGCGTGGTCATCACGTAGGCCATGCCCAGCCGCCGCGCGATGTCGTCGTTGGCCGGCTGCGCGGCGTACGCCGGCTTGAGGATGTCGATCGCGGCGTCGGGAATCCCGTCCCGGAGACGGGCGTCGGCCACCATCCCGTAGAACGCCGGCGGCCGCGGCTCGCTGCCCATCGACATCTGCCACACGCCGGCGGCGTCGCGATCGCGGCCCGCCGAGGCGTAGGAGGCGCCGAGGAAAAACGCCGCCGGGAAGAACTCGCGCCGCGGGCCGGCCGCAATGGCGAGCTGCGTCGCCGCCTGATCGAGCTGCCCCTTCGCATAGAAGTCCACGCCGCGCAGAAACGAGGCCGCGGTCTGGTCGCCCGCCCCGAGCGCCTCGAGCGCGGCGGCCCCGTAGCGCCCGGCGCGCGCCTCGACCATCGCGTCCTTCAGCGTGGGCGATCGCTTTTCGACGGCGTCGAGCATCGGGGCCAGGAGATCGCGCGCCAGCATCGCCTCGCGATCGAACTTCGGCAGCGTGGCCGCGAACGCCTTGGCGGCGGCCGCGCGCTCCGCGTACGATACCGCCGTGGGCGCCGCGGCGCGATCGACGACGAACGGCCGCGTCAGCACGCCCACCGCCTTGCCCTCGCGCGTGATCCGCGCCCGCGCCACGTAGCGCCCTGGTGGCAGCGCCCGCACCGGGACGAAGCCGGCGGCGGTGCGCCACGTCGGCTTGGCGCCCTCCGTCAACCGGGCGGTGATACCGGAGAGCGCCGGCGCGTCCGGATCTTCCACCACGTCGAACGTCACCTCCGCCTTGTCGAAGGTGGCCGCCGACGTGGAATAGAGCTCCATGTGCGCCGCCAGCGCCTCGCCCGTGATGTGCGGCTCGACACCGGCGCGCAGCCCCTTGCCCCCCTCCGGCATCGGGCCGACGATGAGATCGCCCAGGGCCAGCGTCTCGCCGGCCATCTTCCACGCGTTCACGTCGCGGAGGACGCTGCCGCGGCGCCCCTCCGTGTCGATGACGCCAAAGCGCAGCGTGTAGATGCCCGGCTCCACGACCACGCCGCCCAGGAAATCCAGCGGCTCGTTGCCGCCCGTGCCGGCCGGCTCCAGGGTCCGCTTCTCGAGGTAGTTGCCGACGATCCGGTTGTCGTCGCTCACCAGCAGGTAGCCGACGGTGAACTCGCCTTTCGGCGCGCCGGGTTGCCCCACCTGCGCCGAGACCATCAGCCGCACCTTGTCGCTGGCCGTGTCGTGGTGCGCGAACGTCGTCACCCGCAGCGGCAGCCCGGACACCGCAAACGGCGACAGCAGCGCGTCGCGCAGGCTGTCGTTGGCCGACTTGGGCGCGTTGGCGGTGGGCGACAGCACGAAGGCCTGTCGCGATCGGATGGTCACGCCGCGCCGGCGTACGTCCACGTCGATACGGTGACGGTCGCCTTCGCGGTCCTTCGGCCGCTGCTCGACGCCGAGCAGGTAATAGGCCGAGATCTCGGAGCTGAGGCGCTCGAAGATGGGCTCGCCGGTGCCGGCCACGTAGAAGAGCGAGCCCATCGACATCGTGGCCAGCCCTTCGAGGCCCTGCATCTGGAGCCGCCGGTCCTGGGTCTCGGTGGGGGGCGACTCGCCCACGGTCACGTCGCCGCGCTGGAGATCGAGCGCCATCACGTTGATCGACGTCCGGGCGGCGCCGGCCAGGCTCACCAGCCGCCGCAGCTCGTTCTGATCGTCGAGCGCCAGCCCCTCGGAGAGCAGGATGAGCGACTTGTGACCTTCTACCGTCGTGAGCTGGCGCAGGATTTTGGCGAACCCCGCGACCGACTCGTCCGTCTCCTCGCGCAGCCGCCGCGCGATCTCGCCGGCCTCGGTGACGATGTCGCGTTCGCACTGGGCGCGCTGCATCGGATCGCTGCTGCGGCACTCGCGGATGGCGACCTGCGCCAGCACGAGCTGATCGCGCCGGTTGGTGATGGCGAGCGCCTCGCTCACGCCGATGTTGTGCTGCCCGACCACCGCGCGCTGCTGCTGGCCGATGAGGCCCTGCATCGCCAGGCGCAGCCGCAGCTTGTCGCTCGTGAAGTTGACGCGCGGGCCCGGCTCGGGGAAGACGATGAAGGCGACCTGATCCAGCGGACTGAGCTTGTCGAGGAACCGTTGGGCCGCTGCCATGATCGGGCGGATCGATCCGGGGCGGATGTGCATCTGATCGACCGCGATGACGATCTGGCGCCCGTTGGGCGGCGTGAGGTTGCTGGTGTAGAAGGTCTCGTTCTTGTCGGCGACCGTCTTCTTCGCGGCCTCGACGTCCACCTTCACGAGCTCCGCCGACACCACACGGCGCACCTCGCCATCGACCTTCACCGAGAATTCGGCCGCCCCCAGGTCTTCGACCGGGTTGCCGCGGCCGTCCACGACGCCGACGTCGACCGTGATCAGATCGACGCCGGATCGGAAGGTGGGCCCCTGCGTTGCCGGCGGCGGCGCAGGTTCCTGCCCGATCACGCTCGACGCCCCGGCCGCCATCGCGACGGCGACCGCGGCGAACAGCCCGCACGTGCGCATCGTCATGGGGCGATCCTAAAGCAGTTACGGTCAGGTGAGTCGGGTAGGTCAGGTAGGTCTGGTCGGGAGTCAGGTGGGCTCAGCCCTGACCTACCTGACTGGTCAGATCCGGATTGCCCTTGACACGGCTCTGACAGAGAGTAAGATGCGCCAATCATGGACGAACCGAAGACTCCATCGATGTCGGCCACCGAAGCGCTGCTGCTCGATCTCATGGGCGACGGCGAGCGATTCGGCCTCGAGCTCGTGGCCACGTCCGGCGGGCGCGTGAAGCGCGGGTCGGTGTACGTCACGCTGACCCGTATGGAAGCCAAGGGCTTCGTCGAGTCCCGCCAGGAAGAGCGCGCGCCCGGCGCGATCGGACTGCCGCGGCGGCTGTACAAGTCGACGGCGTACGGCGCCACCGTGCGGCAGGCGTATCAGTCGCTGCAACAGGCCATCAGCCTGCGGCCGGCCGAGGCACGGTGATGAGGACCAGAGGCAATCGGGAAGCAGCGGCCCATCGCGGCCGGTGGATGGCAGCGGCGGCGCGCCGCATGTTCTCGCCGGAATCGTTCGCGCTGCTCGTCGAACCGGCCATCGCGGATCTCCAGCTCGAGACCGGCGGCGGCCTGACCGCGAGGATCGACGCCTATCGCACGGTGTGGATCGGCATGGCGGCCGCGTGCGACACCGGCATCGCCTGCCGCGCGCGCACCTTCGTGCGCGACAACGAGCTCGTCACGCTCACCGGGCTGGTGCTCCTGCACGCCGCGCACTCCTTGTGGATGGTCGTGCTGCTGCTCGGGCTCGACGGGCGCGTGCACCTGGGACGCGTGATTTCGGCGCGGGTGGCCGAGATGCCGGCGCCGGGATTCCTGGCGGCGGCGAGCGTGCTGGCGCTCTACGGCGGTCGCGTGCTCGTGCGGCGTCTGTCGAAGCGCGCCTCGTCCACCGCCTGCAGCATCGTCCGGGTCGTCGAATGATCGGCGCCTCACGCAACGGCGGCGGCCGCGGGCTCGAGGGCCACGGGCTGACGAAGCGCTACTCGTCGGTGGCCGTCGTGCGGGAGGTGGATGTCGTGGTGCGGCCCGGAGAGGTGATCGGATATCTCGGGCCGAACGGATCGGGCAAGACCACCACCGTACGCATGCTGACCGGCCTCACCGAGCCGAGCGACGGCACGGTGCTGCACGACGGCCGGAACATCTACGGGGATCTCGTCGCGTTCAGGCGCCGGCTCGGATACGTGCCGGAGGAGGCGCATCTCTATCCCTTCCTCTCGGGGCGCGAATATCTGGAGCTCGTGGGCCGGCTGCGGGAGCTGCCCGAGGCGCTGCTCGAGAAGAAGATCGTGAGCCTGCTCGAGCTCTTCGGCATCCTGAACGCCGCCGACCAGCCGATCAGCAGCTATTCAAAGGGGATGAAGCAGAAGGTCCTCATCAGCGCGGCGCTGCTGCACGACCCGGATCTGCTGATTCTCGACGAGCCGGAATCGGGCCTCGACGTCACGGCGGTGCTCGTGCTGCGCAGCCTCATCACCGAGCTGGCGCGCCGGGGCAAGGCGATTCTCTACAGCTCGCACATCATGGAGTCGGTGGAGCGCGTGTGCTCGCGCGTGATGGTGCTGCACCGCGGCGTGGTGGTGGCCGACGACTCCTCCGTCAACCTGCGCACGCTGATGTCGCACGACTCGCTCGAGGCCGTGTTCGCCGAGCTGGTCGTGCAGGACAATCCCGCCCGCACGGCGTCCGACATCGCCGACGTGGCGGCGATGCGCGCCTGAAGGTGCCACGCCCATGTCTTCCGGGCCGCGCCGGCTCCTCACGGCGCATTTCCTGCGGCGCCTGATCGACGACGACCTCATCTCGCCCAACGCCGACCGGCACGAGAGCCTGTCGATGATCGGCGCCATGCTGGTGTCGCTGGGGCTGTTCGTCTCGGTCATCGGCTCGATGCGGTACCTGTTCAATCCCTATCTGACGCCGGGCGTGGCGTCGCTCTCGGCGCTCTTCGATCACTTCCTCTATACGGCGGCGGCGATGACCGCCACGGCGCTCCTGACGCTGCTCGTGTGGGACGGGCTGGCCGTGGACGCCCGCGACGCGTCGGTGCTCGGCGCCATGCCGATCCGGACTCGCACCATCGTGGCCGCCAAGTTCAGCGCCCTCATCACCTTCGCGGCGATGTTCGCGGCGGCCCTGAACCTGGTGCCGAGCCTCATCGCGCCGGCGCTGATGGTGTCGAAGCTCTCGGTGTCGTTTCTCCAGCTCCTCGCCCTCATCCTCACCCAGGGGCTCGTCGTGAGCATGGCCGCGGCGTTCGGTTTCTTCGCGGTGCTCGCCATCCGCGGCGTGCTGCAGGCGCTGCTCGGCCGCACGCTCTTCACTCGCGTCGCGCCGGTGGTGCAGGCGATCCTGCTCGTGAGCGTGGCGTCCGCCTTCCTGCTGCTTCCGGTGGTGGCCTCGCGGGTGAGCCGCGCCTGGCTGGAGCCGCAGTCGCGGGCGGTGATGATGGCGCCGCCGCTCTGGTTCGTGGGGTTGCAGGAGGTGTTGACGGGCGACATCCTCGCCGAGTTGCCTCGACCCACCGGCCGCCGCATGCCGCCGCGCATCGCCGCGGCCGACGCGCGCGCCACCGCGCTCTACGCCAACGCGCGCCAGCTCTTTCCCGACCTGGCGGCAACCGCCGTGGTGAAACTGACGGCCGTCACGGTGATGGCGCTCGTGCTCTTCGCGTGGAACAACCGCCGCATGGAGGCACCGCCACCGGCCGCGGCGACGGCGCGCTGGCTGCGGCGCGGCTTCGGCGCGACGGCCCGCCTGGCCGTCCGGCACCCGGAGACGCAAGCCAGCTTCTTCTTCACGCTCCAGGCGCTGCTGCGAAGTCCTCAGCACCGTCTCTCGCTGGCCGCGTCGCTGGCCTTCGGGCTCACGGCCAGCGTGTTCGCCGTGGCCGTCGGCAGCGCCACGCGGCGCGGCGAGGCCGCGGCGTTCACCGCCGGCGTGCTGGCGATTCAACCGGTGTTGATTGCGGCGCTCCTCATCGGG
>Ga0209486_10000996_pt1 | contig 12347 bp, 9 predicted proteins | sample NCCompost_FD_187518 | JGI IMG/M metagenome (GOLD analysis project Ga0209486, IMG submission 187518) | Agricultural soil microbial communities from Utah to study Nitrogen management - NC Compost (SPAdes) (version 2) | ecosystem: Environmental > Terrestrial > Soil > Agricultural land | place: USA...
ATCGCGAGTCTTGCGGCAACACAACTAACTCTCGAGATTCCTCGTCAAGGAGATTACTCTCGCTCCGCAGAGATTCTCCGGCAGTATTCCGATGCCAAGCTCGATTTTGTAGACACAATGATCGTCGCTATTGCGGAACGTCTGAACATCACACGCGTTCTCACCCTTGATCGTCGCGACTTCCAATTGATCCGTCCAAAGCATTGCAGCGCTTTTGAAATTCTGCCGTGAGGGACTGCTCAACGGATGCCAGATTGAAACTCAGCGATCAATAAGCTCACTGGCGCAGAACGTCCATACAGGCGTTTCGTCGAATGCAAGCGAATGCGGCCGGTGTGCTAAGACCATTGAGCGCGTGCGGCAGGCGAGACGAGAGAGCCAGCCATCGGTTCGCTGAATGCAAGCTGAACGTTTAGGAGGGCGCAGTTCCATATGCTTATCTATTCGATGAAGCCGGACCACGATGGTGGCGTTGCGATCGTTGACAGCGATTCGCAAGATTTGCTTCTAGCATATGAGGCGGAGAAGGACAGCTTCCCTCGCTACGAGGTCTTCAACCCGGTCAACATGCTGGAGGCGGCAGGCAGGCTCGATCGCTTTCCCGAGATTTTCGCCATCAGCGGTTGGAGCAAAGGCGGTTTGGCGGCCAATTGTTCGATCGGCGCGGGCTATAATGGCGTAGACCGAAGTGATCGCCACAACCGCTGGGCCTCTGTGTTCGGCCAGAAAGTGATCATATTTTCTTCGACTCACGCCCTATCGCACATCTGGAGTTCCTATGGAATGTCGCCTTACAGTCAGGGCAAGCCCTGTTATGCGCTGGTCTGGGAGGGAGCACTCGGGGATTTCTTCGAAATAGATGCTCAGCTCGAAGTCCATCACCTTGGACAGGTGATGAAGACACCGGGCAATAAGTATTCCTTTCTCTATGCGCTGGCCGACCCCACATTCACTCTGCCTAGGGGCCAGGTGCGCTATGGGGATCCGGGAAAGCTGATGGCGTTGTGCGCCTACGGTGAATCAGGTAAACCAAACGCCGAGGAATGGGAACTCATCGACCTCCTCCTCAATCACACCAGCTTCTTGAGTTTGGCCAAGGACGACCTTCGCGACTCACCGTACTACAATATCGGCATTCGCTCGGCCGCCTTCACACAGCTGGCGAAGCGTTTTTCCGATGAGTTGTTCCACCGTTTCGAGTGCTTCGCACGCCACAACCTCACCAAGGGATATCCGCTCCTCATCTCAGGGGGCTGTGGCCTGAACTGCGACTGGAACTCGGCTTGGAAGTCCACCGGCATCTTTGAAGACGTCTTCGTTCCGCCCTGTGCCAATGACACGGGATCAGCGATAGGAACGGCGATCGACGCCATGCGGGAGTTCACCGGAAGGGCGAAGGTGTCCTGGGATGCCTATCGTGGTCAGGAGTTCGTCGACGATGGACCTGAGATGTCGGATGTGGTGGTCCGCGACTTGGACTTCGAAGAGGTTGCCGACTTCCTAGTCGACGACCATGTCGTGGCTTGGACGAACGGCCGCTGCGAAATCGGTCCCAGGGCGTTGGGCAACCGATCTCTGCTGGCAGCGCCGTTCAAGCGTGAGATGAAGGCGCGCCTCAACCAAATTAAGCAGCGTGAGGATTTCAGGCCAATCGCGCCCATCTGTCTAGAGGAAGATGTCGAGAAGCACTTCCACTGGAGTGGGCCCTCTTCTCACATGCTCTACTTTCAAAAGGTGCGAGATCAAAATCTCGAAGCCATTATCCACGTCGACAATACGACGCGTGTTCAGACGGTCCGGGAGGACCAGAATCCGATGATTCACGCGCTGTTGACCCGGTTTCGCGACAAGACCGAGACAGGAGTTCTTTGCAACACGTCCCTCAATTATCATGGCAGCGGTTTCATCAACCGGACCACCGACCTCTATAGCTACTGCAAGACGCACGGCGTGGACGCCTTTGTCTACAACGGCAGGTTCTGCAAATTCCAATAAGCGCGCCTAAGAGAATGCTGTTCGTTGTTCTTGGCTAGTGTTCTGTTTCGCCGTCCTCCGGGAGCGTCAACGCCAACTGCTGAGGCGCACCCGCACTGCGCGAACCCAATAGTGAAGGAACAAAGTCATGCGTGAAGCCTTTCGCACAGCATTCAAGTTCTTAATGAACAACTTAGGGATCAGGGACCCTCGTTCACCCTCTCGCCACCCCTGGAAATGGTGCGCATTCGTGCTATCCGACATTCTCATAGCCAAGTTTCCCATTCCGCGACCTAAATCCGGAGTAGTTGTAATACTCGTGAATCGCCTCGGTGATGCCATCGTAAGCCGATCGTTAGTGCTCGCACTCCAATCCTCCGTCGCCAAAGGGCAGCCATTCATGGTCTTAGGCGATAGAAGCTGGGAGGTATTGAAAGACAATATCTATAACGACCTTGCTACCAAGTACATTGACGAGCGACGCTTCCGGACCGACATCACTTACCGAATTAAGATCAGTCTCTGGCTTAGATTCCAAAACTATCACACCGCAATCTGCTTTATGCATCACCGCCTGGAAATGAGGGATGACGCGCTGGTCTATGTCTCCGCAGGCCAAGGAAAGATAGTTTCTGAGCTGCCATTTCTCAATTTGAGATGGTATCCATGGGCTTTTGACTTCTATCTGTCCAAAATGACACGGATAATCCCGGCTCTTCCTCCTCTCACTCCTCAATCCACATCAATAGATGTTTATTGCGAATACAAACGTAAGGTACCGCACGCATTTGAGAGAATGCGGAGTTTTTTCAATCACCTATACCCCGATGCAAACCTCGAAGTCGAACCATTTGTTATCCCAACCGAGTCCCCAATATTTGCGGATCAGATTGTCATTCTTAATCCCGGCGCCAAGCATGAAGCCCGTATGTGGCCGTTGTCTGAGTGGGTGAGCCTGGCTTATCAAATCACCAACAGTGGCTATGCGGTCTGCTTTACCGGTGGGCCAGCTGAAGCACATCTGATCGGCGAGCTGCAGTGCTTGATCGAAAAAGGGCGAGCCAGTGGAACTAGGAAAGCGCGCATCCTTCTATCAATAAACCAACTCTCTTTCAGGTCCCTGATTGGTTTATTTAATCGTGCTGTGTGCTACATTGGGCCTGATACCGGTACTTCACACCTAGCCTATTGGCTAGGCACACCGATGATCACCCTATTGCTACACAACGATGGTACCGAGGAGGGAGATCGGTTTGGTGATTTCTTTCCGTACCCAGATAATTTACTTCCGACGCCCTATAGATGTGTCTGTGCGACAAAGGCGAAATTTCATATGCGAGACGGGTCGGCAGGGATTCGCATGGAAGTATTTGCGGCGTTTAATGAATTGATTGAGGTGGGATCGAATGTGTAACCTCGAATCAACTTGAGATCTATTGACTCTAGGGGCACTAGTCGCGATCTGCCGCGAACCCGGTATACCGTTGAATTCTACAACAGGCGATCTTACGCAGTTCGTGAATGGACGCTTCAGGACGCGCGGGAAAATGGCGGGAGTTTGTAAATGATTGATAGCTTTGGCGTCCCAAAGCATTCCGACTTCGAACCGGATTATTTCCTGGCTAAAGGAGATGGAAACGTTTCGCAAAAACGCACAAATAGTATCTGCACAAGGCACGTTCTCCGACGCAACCGGCAGAAATAGACCATCCCTCACTTGATTGGAATCCTGACAATCTGTGTGCCGCCTCAGATACGCTCATGCGCCCGGAGGTCTCAATCGCTCGGTCTCACGGAAACTTTTCATATTTAGCCGTCTAGTTTGCAGCACCGCCGGTTGCTGACACTGCCGGCTTAAGCATTCCGTGCATCCCGATCCAGCGCACAAAGGCGTCGAACCAACCCGTGCTCGTCGTTTCCTTCGGATACATCCCGAAGCCATGGCCACCCTGTTCATAAAGATGGAATTCGACGGGGTGCTTCGCTGCCTTCCAGCTATCGATGAGGCCATAGCCACCGTTCGCGAAGAAAGGATCGTCGGCAGCAAGGGCGATGAACAGAGGCGGCGCGCCGGCCGGAACTGTAAGCGGCGCGAGAGGACCGTAGATGTTGCCGATGAAGGCTGGCTTCGCATCCTCGCCTGCGAGCGTGGTCGCCATTGTTAACATCGCGCCGGCGGAAAAGCCAACCATGCCAATCCGGTGAGGATCGACGCGCCACTCGACAGAACGCTTGCGGATCAGTGCAAATGCAGCGCGGGCGTCGGCGATCTGCGGCGCGAGAGCGGCCATCGCCTTCTCAGGGTCGTGGCGCGGCGGCCGCGCCGTTCCCGAAAACATTTCCCGCATGGACTGCTCAAACTCCGCCATGTCCACGGGGGTCTGGTTCAAGCGATACTTAAGGACAAACGCGGCGACACCCTTTTCCGCGAGTGCACGCGCGACATTCCAGCCTTCATTTTCCATGGACAAGGTGCGAAAACCGCCACCGGGCGCGACGATGACTGCCGCACCGCTTGCCTTGGCTGGCTCCGGCAGAAAGGGTGTCAACGTTGCAATCGTTACATTGCGCGCGAATCGACTGCCGTACTGGGTATGCCAGGACTCCGGGTTCTTCGCACCCGGCAACGGACCGGTCCCGAGTTCGATCGCATTTGGCTGCGAAGGCGTGGCGATGGGAGTCATCTTGTCGTTCTGCGCTCGGGCCGGCGTGACGATCACAGCAATGAACGCAAGTGCAGCGACCATCAAACTAGTGGTGGATAACTGCGCGAACGACAGCTTCGTCCAGAGATTCGACACTTGCCTCATGCAACCTTCTCCTCCAACCCCGGGTTTGATTCGCGGTCAGTGATACTGCCCTACAGATCGAGCACTGTCACGCGAAAAATCGCGCCGCGTTCAAAAGCGGGTTAGATTCAGCGATTACTGGCCTGACGTTTCCCCAGCCCACATTGTGTTGGTCGACGACAGTGACCGAATTCGTTACCTGAACGTCCACCAGTCTTGCCTCTTGAGATCGCGTTTGAGTTTGCTCATACATTACGACAGTACGGTCTAAAAGGAATTGAATATTCTGAAGCACCTCTTGATACCTGTAGTCGAATGTCTAATCCCCGCCGGTTCCTGCCGGGCTCCTCGCTAGTTGCAACCAGCGGAGTTGCTGGGCGTTTATCGAAGCTGCCAACTGTGACCTTTAGTGTTTGTGTGAATTTGGCGTCCCAAAGCATTCCGAGTTGGAACCAGATTATTTCCTGGTTAAAGGAAATGGAAAGCCTGCGCAAATTGCCACCTGAACTATAAGATTTGCCGCTGGTTGCGCGAAGTTAAGTTCTAGGTAATCATCCCATGATTGATTGGAATCAACGGAAACTGAGGGCTGGCGTCCCCAAAGCATTCCGAGTTGGAACCGCATTATCTGTTGGTTAAGGGAAATGGAAACGCTCCCTCAAAATGTAGCCTGATCGCACAAACCTTCGCAAAATCGCCCTTGCTTTGCGTAACATCTCTCCCACAGTGAGTTGGAAATGGAGCCTGCGCCAAGCTGCTGCCTGAACTCGGCGTTGCCGTTACTATTGGCGTTCGAGACCAAAGTCATTCACATGAGTTATTCGAATCCGAAATCTGAGTTTCTATTGGTCATTTCGTTTTCCCTAGTTTTTCCAGTTGTTGGAATCTTGCCAGGTTTGGAGCAGAAGGCGAGGCGACAGCCTAACCGACCGCCATCCATAGATTCGTTTACTTCATCGTTGACGACGATTCGGATCTGTCCATTCTTGCCGTCTGCCGCAGTATCCGATAAACCCGAAGTGACGTTGGTTGTGACAGCAAACGATCCCGATGGGGATTCACTGCATTATGAGTATTTAACTACCGAAGGGACTATTTCAGGTGAAGGCAGATCCGTACTTTGGGATCTGAACGGCTTGAAACGAGGACCACATGAGGTTCGCGTTAGGGTCACAGACGGAAAGGGAGGCAAAGTCGTTGGTACCTTGACAGTAACTACAACCGATGCGCCCGGTTGTGATCCGCCGCCTCCACCGTGTCCCAAGATCAAAGTGTCATGTCCTGATGACATGCACAAATCGAAATCCTTTATTTTTTCTGCAACTATTGAAGAGAAAGCGAAGGATCAAACACGACCGTCCTTCTATTGGAAGATTAACGCGGGAAGGATTATGAAGGGTCAGAATAGTCGTGAAATCGAGGTCTCTACCACCGGCGCTAATGGTTTTGAGAATATCACCGCAACAGTAGACGTTGCAGGTTTCGATCCGTCTTGCTCGGGAACGATTGTTAGTTGCACTACAAAGATAATTTGGTGATCGCCGTCACTGTTTTCTAACCGAATCTATTTAGCTTTCAAGTTGGAACCGGATCTCGATAGCTGACGTCGGAGATTTGCTGGCGTCCATAACGCGTTGGACCGGAGCGCTAGCGTTAATCTGTGTCAGAGAAGTGCAAAAAGCGAATCGAGGAGGCATTCGGCGTATTCGAGCTAACCGCTTCGAGCTACCCCGGAATGAAGTGAGTTCGCCCACTCACTGAGTTGACTAAGGCTTAGGTCGAAGGGTGACACCCGAAGATTCATCTACTGTAGTGTCTGTGAAGTTGATCAATAAATGTGTCAAACCACCTTGGGGAATCGAGTGGCAGGTTCGGAGAAGCCTACGTTGGCTCGATCCTTCTCTTCTGAAGGGGTTAGGCTCAATCCAAATTGAAAGCGAGATGCCCGAAGCGGCGGAGGGGCTTGATCAGACTGAGTGGGCTAGGCCTGTGCGGTCAGTTGGTCATACCGCGTATGTGAACGGTTGGTATGCGCTGGCTCAACAGGATGGTCCAGCATCTATCATTCTCTATGCCAGACCGATCTACAGGCCCATCCCCTCGTTTCTTTGGTGGACCACCGTACCGACGCTGCGCATTCTCCGCACGCTGGCCCACGAGGTGGCGCACCATCTGGTCGCGACCCGCGGGTATGTCTTCGAGAAGGGGGAAGACATTGCAGACGAGGAAGCACTCGCCAATCGTTTTAGTGCCAAGGTGGTCGCCTCAACAGCCGAAAAGCAATCATATAGAGTGGGACAGTGGTGCATTAAAGACCTCGCCAACTGGTATTACACCTTTGCGATGACTGATTGGGAGAAGAAGGATTTCAACGCCGCCGCCAGACGGTTCTACCATGCCTGGGATCTGTATCCCGACAACGAGGAAGCTGGTCGCTGGTACTGGGAGGCAAGAGCGAGAGCCCAGGTAAGTTGAGAGCGGCGAGTCTGTGGGTTTAGCCCGCCGCCCTCGACGCCCGGCGCCCTCACTGACAAGCCCATCGTGCCGCCGTGATGTTCTTTGTTGTGCAAATAGAGTGTTAACGAACTTGGTGGCGTTTTGCAATCACGCTTCGCAAGAACAGAAACTACGATTGCAGAGCATCTTATTTCTAGGGATTACGATATAACGCCTCGGATTTGGAACCCCTGCGACCGCATTTGTATTCAGTTTACTTGCGAGAAATTTCGGAAGGGGATTCAAGTTTGGCGTCCCGTACGGGAATCGAACCCGTGTCGCCGCCGTGAAAGGGCGGTGTCCTAGGCCGCTAGACGAACGGGACGCATGCTGGGGTGTTCGTACGTTACGGCAAGCGCGTTACGTTACCGTAGTGAATTGCCGCTGTCAAACGTAGCCTTGCAAGCTGACAACCTACTCTCGCAACCCCGAATATCACGCACGCCTGACCACAAATAACACGATATTCAACCACTCGATAACGTAAATCCGCTTACGAATGTGAGAGTTCCCGCATTATAATCCGTTAGCCGTTTCCGACCCTGATCTACGACTGAAACGCCTGCTTTCAAACACTGGAGAGAATCCCATGTTGTCTACTACCCCGCATACCCCTCCATTCCGATTCGTGTTTATCGTCCTGCTTCTTTTTGTTTGCGCGAGCGCGGCATGGGCGCAACATGAGGGCGGAGTGACGGGTGGCGGGATGATCGGTGGCAGCACGTCGCGGCCGACGAGCAAACCACCGGCCAAGTCGACATCAACAACACCAACGAGGAAGAAGCCGCCCGTCACAACCCCAACAAAGAAACCGGGAACAACGTCGACAACGAATCCTCCGACCGGATCGAATAGACCAAACACCGGAACCACCGGAACTTCAACCTCCACCGCCGACTATTACTTCCAACAAGCCGAAGCACTCTACAATGCGAAAAAGTATCGCGAGGCACTCGATCCTTACGTCCGCGCCAGCGAACTCAATCCGTCGCTGAGTTCAGCCTTTTACCGCATCGGTTGGATTCATAACGATCTCGAAGAATACGAAGATGCAGTGGATCCCTTAAAACGCTCGCTCGCGCTCCAACCCAACAACGCCGCCGCGCACTTCGAACTCGGCTACGCTTACAAGAAGCTCGAACGTTTCAACGAAGCACTGGCGGCGTTTCAACAGTGCGTACGAGCGAAGTCTGATTACGCGTCGGCTCATTACGAGATCGGTTGGATCTACAACGATCTGAAGAACTATAACGAAGCGATCAGGAGTTTAAGACTCGCATTGCAGCATCGCTCCAACTACGCCGAAGCACGGAACGAGATCGGTTACGCGTTGCGCTACCTTGGGCGCAACACTGAGGCGATTGAGGAATATCAGGAAGCGATTCGTATCAAGCCCGATTTCGGCCTCGCGTACTTCGGTCTCGCCGATGTCTACTATTACAGCCTGAAGCAATATGCTGACGCGGCCAAGTCGTACAAGGAAGGCCTTCGTTTTCGACCGGACAATGTCACCGCGCTCTACAATCTCGGCTGGTGTTACAACGATCTCGAACGCTACCCCGAAGCAGTCGAACAATTGCGAAAGGCAGTCAGTCTGCGAGCTAACTACGCGGAAGCTTACAATGAGATGGGCTATGCGTTGCACCAGTTGAGCCGCTATGCCGAAGCGGTGCAGGCGTACCAGTCAGCAATAAGGAATAAGACTGATTACGCGTCCGCGCATTACAACCTCGGCATGTCGTTCATCGCATTGCGCAATCGAAACGCGGCGCTCGAGCAGTATCGAATTCTGCAGCGCGTCGACCCGGCGCGCGCGACCAAGCTTTTCAACCAAATCAAGTAAAACCTCTCCGCAAACTCGGAGTATCCCAGACATCCCTGGACCGCCCTCACTCATCACAAGGCGCGAACAGCGCTCCTCAGTGCGTCACCTTTTCGCTGGTTGCGGTAATAAGCAATAGAGGCTCCCCACGTTCCGGCCAACTCTCGTTTCGTCTGTCCAAATGAAAGCGAGGTCTTACGATGAACGTACGCCACTCTACTGCAAGGTTTGCCAATGAATACCAGCCAACAATAATCGAAAGCGGACTCCTTCTCAGTCGACTCGCGCTCCAGATCGACTTTCTCAGAACCGAACTAAAACACGCCTGGATCGAGTTCCAGGCAAACCCTAAACGGTTCGCAAATCAAACAATTCACGATTTTTTCAAACGATCACGCGTCATTGTCCACGCGATACCGGCAACCTCAATCGCGCTCATCGTCGTTGGTCTAACGGTGACCCTGGCACTCCTCGTCGATCGCAGGAGAACTGAATCGACAGCCGCAAACGACGACGGTTCTAAAACTGAAATCGTAATGGTCGATTTTTCAAATCAGCCCATTTCGAAACCTGAAACCAAACCCGACTCCAGCATCGGTAAAGACGGCAAGGGACGAGTCGGTTTTAACAACGGCACAGGTGAAGGCTCCGGGGTCACCCCCAAACCGGCCCGCGGTGGCGGCGGCGGCGGTGATCGCGACCCACTGCCTCCTCAAGCTGGCAAGCTCCCGCCGCCGTCATCCATCGTCGCTGCGATCCCAAAAGCTCCACCCGTTCACCCGCCGAGTCTTCCCGCGGCCGGTATCGATATCGACCCGGCCCTCTGGAAAGATTTGAAAGCGCCTGTTTATGGTGATCCCCGCTCCGACTCGAACATACCGTCAAAGGGACCGGGCGAGGACGGAGGCATAGGTACTAATAGAGGACTCGGAGTAGGAGGCGGCAACGGCAATGGCTATGGCCCAGGAAACGAGAGAAATACGGGTGGAGGCGATCCCGAGAATGGTTGTTGTGGACCAGGTGCTGGTCGTGGATCCGATGCAACGTTCACCAATCGGGAAGTGGAACAAAGAGCAAGGCTGTTGTCGAAACCGGAGCCACACTACACGGAGGAAGCACGGCGCAACCAGATAAGCGGAACAGTGATGTTGCGCGTTGTCTTTTCAAGCACGGGAGACGTTGTTCAAATACACGCCCTCCGAACGCTGCCGTTTGGTCTGACTGAACGAGCGATCGCGGCCGCTCGTCAGATCAAATTCCTTCCCGCAATGAAAGGCGGGCGCCCGGTGTCGGTCCACATGCAGCTGGAATACAATTTCAATCTTTATTGAGCTTTGTGTTTGGAACTTTGTAGTTGGTTGTTCGTGTAATCAGACTGGGTTGTGCCAACACGGCATTAGCGCATTACAACACCGAGAACAAATTACAAATCACAAAATACCTGGAGGACACGCCATGGTCTGCATTCGTAGATCCCTCATTTTTCTTCCACTCGTAGTGGTTGCAGTACTTCCGATACTGATTGCCCATTACGCCTCAGAAAACACTGCTTACGCACAAGCACCGGAGACTCCGGGATCGCTGATGGCCGTGGTCGGCGAAAGCAAAACGAAATTACCGTGTCCTCTAAAGCACACCAGCGTGAAAGCGGAAATCAGCGGTTCGATCTCGCGCGTGGTGGTGACGCAGCAATTTGAGAATCCATTCACCGAGCGAATCGAGGCGGTTTATACATTTCCGTTGCCGCAGAACGCCGCCGTCGACGACATGACGATGATCATCGGCGACCGAACGATTCGCGGAAAGATTCTGCCGCGCGAGCAGGCCCAGGCTGTTTACGAAGGAGCAAAGGCGCGCGGGTACACCGCGAGTTTGCTCGATCAGGAACGGCCGAACATCTTCACGCAGGCGGTCGCAAACATTCTCCCCGGCAACCAGGTAACGATCACGATCAGCTACGTCGAAACACTTCGTTACGAAGACGGTACATACGAGTTTGTGTTTCCGATGGTGGTGGGACCGCGGTACATCCCCCGCAACGTTCCCGATGCGTCGCGTATCGCCCCACCAGTGGCGGCGGCCGAGCGAAGCGGTCACGACATTTCTTTCGAAATTTCGTTGGACGCTGGTCTAATTGTCGACAACCTTGAAGCCAAAACACATCCGGTTGACATCGAGCGGCCAGGTCCCACGCGCGCGCACGTGAGACTCCGAGGAGGCGCGACCATTCCCAACAAGGATTTCATTCTTCGTTACAACGTCGCAGGAAAAACGATTCAGGATGCAGTGTTGACTCATCGCTCCGACAAAGGCGGCTTCTTCACCCTGATGCTGCAACCACCGGAGCGCATTGGCGCAGACGATGTCACGCCTAAGGAACTTGTCTTCGTTCTCGACACATCCGGATCGATGGCCGGCTTTCCGATCGAGAAGGCGAAGGAGACGATGAGTCTCGCGCTCGACAATCTTTATCCCGACGATACATTCAACCTCATCACCTTTTCCGGCGACACGCGCATACTGTTCGATCAACCGGTACGGGCGACCAAACGGAACCTAAAGCGGGCGCAGGATTTTCTTGCGTCGACCTCCGGGTACGGAGGCACCGAGATGATGAGCGCGATCAAAGCCGCGCTCGAACCGTCTGAGAATCAGTCGCACGTGCGCATCGTCTGTTTCATGACTGACGGTTTCGTCGGCAACGATATGCAGATCATCGCTGAGGTGCAGAAGTACAAGAACGCACGCGTCTTCGCTTTCGGTGTCGGCAGTTCCGTGAATCGCTTCCTGCTCGAAAACATGGCCACTGCCGGACGCGGCGAAGTCGAATATGTTGGCTTGAACGACGACGGCTCCGCGGCCGCGAAACGTTTTCATCAACGCGTTCGCAATCCACTGTTGACGGACATTTCGATCGACTGGGGTGAGCTGCCCGTCGCGGACGTATATCCCAAACGCATTCCGGATCTATTCGGCGCGAAGCCCGTGTTCCTGACCGGCCGTTACACTGCGCCAGGTAGCGGGACCATCAAGCTGAAAGGAAACATGGCCGGCAACCCTTTCACGCGTGAGATTCAAGTCTCGCTGCCGGAAACGATGGCGCTGCACGATGTGTTGGCCCCGCTGTGGGCGCGCGCGCGGATCGACAGCGTCATGAGTGAAGACTATCTGGGTGCTCTTCGGGGAAGAATGCGAGATGAGTTGAAAAACACGATTACTCAACTCGGGATGGAGTTCAGGTTGATGACGCAGTTCACTTCGTTCGT
>Ga0209486_10000997_pt1 | contig 12342 bp, 16 predicted proteins | sample NCCompost_FD_187518 | JGI IMG/M metagenome (GOLD analysis project Ga0209486, IMG submission 187518) | Agricultural soil microbial communities from Utah to study Nitrogen management - NC Compost (SPAdes) (version 2) | ecosystem: Environmental > Terrestrial > Soil > Agricultural land | place...
GTACACCCCGAGCCCCGTCACCCGACAGCGCGGGTCGACGGTGATCGTCGGATCGGACGCATCATCCGGCAGAACGGCGTTCACGTCCTCGATGACGAACGGAGCAAGCTCAAAGTTCGCGTTGATCCCGCCGCGGCCGGTCGGATCGGCGAGGTCGAGCTCGGCGTTCAGCAGGAGCCGCTGGAGGTAGATCGTCAGCTCCCCGTTGCCCAGACCGAGCAGGGCCACGAGCTCCTGCTTGTCGATCTGGAACCGCCGGAACTGCCCCGACACGAGCGACAGACCCGGCTCCGCGGTCACGTCCTCGTTCACGAGGGTGATGTCGGGCAGCACCCACATGGGTTCGGACCGCCACAACCACGGCCACAGGCGCTCGCGGCCGAGCGCCTGGTACACCTCGTTGATCACCCGCCGGAAGTCCCGTCGATGCTCGAGCAGGTCCGGCTGGTACTGGAGCTCGTCCTCGACGCGTTCGAGGATGTCGCCGAGGTTCACGAGCCCCTCCCGATCAGAGCTTCTGCGGGTTGCACCACCGGACGGTACCGAGGTTCGACCCGTCGCCGTCCGTCAGGGCGAACGCCACGACCACCGCGTCGTCGGTCGTCATCCCCGCCGGCACGCTCGCGAGCCGTCCGTCGGTCGTCCCGTCCGGGATCAGGTACGTGCCGGCCGTCGCGGCGTCGAGCACGTTCACCGACTCCTGGTCGCCCTCGATCTGGACCTCGCCCCACGACAGGTTCGGGATCGCCTTCACCGTCCCGCCGATCGCCTGCAGCGGCGTGGCGTTGTCCGACAACTTGATCGCCTTCCCGACGCCCTGCGTCGTGACCGACAGGTCGAGCTGCACACACTGGCCGGCGGCGATGGTCGCTCCCGACCCGTTCCACAACGTGGCGAACTTCTTCGGAACGATGGTCCGGTGGGCCGTCTGGTCCCCGTTCCACTGGATGCCCAGGTTCTCGTTGATCGACATGGCCTACGCCTCCGCGTCGGCGATGACAGCGCAGGTCGCGGGGCGATGGCCGACGAACTGACCCCACAACCACCCGAGGGACACGCGGCTCCCAACGGTCGTCGGGAGATCCTGGAACGGGTCGAACTTCATCTCGTAGCCGCTGACCACGCGGAACTGGCACCCGTCCTTCCAGTTCACGCGGACCGCCGACCACGGACCCGGCGTCGTCGTCGTGCTCGCGCCGGTGTTCGGGAGCAGCGTCGTCAGCTCGACCGGGATCCCGCCGTACCGCATGTGGGAGACGCGCGCGCCGTCGTCCATGGTCCCGTCGCTGTCGTACCGCTCGAGCGAGCGGAGCGACCGCTTCGTGAGCTGGGCGAACGCCTGCGACCAGTACCACTTCGAGTTCGCCGCCGAGGGGTTCCCCTCGAACAGCTGGTTGTGGATGGTCGAGTCGTACAGCGCGTTGAGCCCGTTCGTCGCGAACGCGCCCGCGCAGTCCCGGAAGAAGTTGTGGAACTGCGGGTGGGTCGCCACCGGGTACGAGGTCTTCACGATCCCGTGCAGCGTGTTGCCGCCGTCGGCCGCGTCCTCGAGCAGGCCGGTCGAGCTGTCGGCGCCGTTCAGGGTGAGGAAGTCGTCCCACCCGTCCACGCCGGTCCACGTGCCGGACGCCGCCGGGCCGCGCAGCGCGACCTCCTCGAACGCCCGCCGGAAGTGGGTGTGAACCGTCTCGGTCCGCTCCTTGAGCAGGTTCAGCACCCCGCCCTGGTTCTGGACCTCGTCGACCCGCGAGATGAAGACCGGGAGCACCACGATGCCCCAGGTCTGCGTACCGGGCACCATCGTCGGCTGCGCGAAGGTGTTGTACACCTCGTGTCCGCTCTGCACCCGGGTGAACCGGCTGTGACGATCGACGTCCCACCGCTTGATCATCCGGACGCCGGGGTTCGGCACCTTCTCGGCGACCGACATGATGTGCTCGGTCACCTTGTAGGGCCGGTCCCGCATCCGGTCCAGCCGCGCGATGTGGTGCGCGTGGTGCGCCGAGAGTTCTTCGTTCCCGTAGGTAACAGAGGTCGTCCCCGGCATGCCTCCAAGCCTTTACGCCCGATGCCGTAGGGTACCGCCTGCGCGCCGAGGCCGCAACTACGGCTGGCCCAGCTTCCGCTCGCGGGCCTGCTGCTCACGCTGACGCCGTGCGTGTTCCGGGTAGTGCTTCGCGAAGTCCCGCTGGACTGCCTCGGGGTACTTCGCGTAGAAGGCTGCGCGGGCCTCGTCATCCTCCGGCGTATCCGGGAGGGTGGGGGCCGACCGACCGCCGCGCTGCACCCGAGCCCTCGACTCTTCCAGCGCCTTCGTCCGGGTATCCGCCTCGTTCTGGTTGACGAGCTCGAGCTCGGCCAGCCGGTGCGCATCCTGCAGCGTGAAGTTGTGGTTCTGCACCAGCACCGTCACCCGGTCGAGGACGCGCTCGTCGGCGAACGACTCCTCGTGTTCGGCGACGTACGCCTCGTCGACCGCCCGCTGCTCGGCCACCGCCTGCGCCCGCTCGGCCTCCTCCGCGCGCTGGCGTGCCTCGGCGTCGAGCTCGACCGCCCGGCCGAGGAACTTGTCGAACCTGTCCGCGACCCGCTTGTCGGCGAGCCAGTCGACCCACTCGGGGGTCCCGATCTCCGGCTCTTCGCCCTGCGGCCGGAACGAGTCGACGAGCGCTCGCAGCCGCGGGTCGGTGAACGGCTTGATCGCCGCCTCCACCTGCCGGGTGAGCATCCGCTCCCGGGCGTCGAGCACCCGCTGGCGGTCGTCGACCTCCTTCTGGCGCTGCTGGAACGCGGGAACGTCGGCCTGCGCCCGCTTCAGCACCGCGGCCAGGAGCCGCTGCGCCTTCGGGTCCAGGTCGGCGATGTCGTCCGCGGTGAGCGGGTAGTCGTCGAGCACGTCCATGTGGGCGAGCACCCGCGGGTCCGCGAGCAGCTCGTCGAGCGTCACCTTCTTGTCGGCCGGGGTCGCAGGGACCTCCGGCTCCGGCTCGGTGTCGGTGTCGGTGTCCGCCGGCTCGACCGGCACGTCCTCCGGCACCACCTCCGGCTCGTTCTCGCCTTCCATCACCCCTCCTCGGCCGGGAACTCCGGCTCTTCGTCCGTCGGCTCCGACTCGGGCGCCGCCTCCGGCTCCCCGCCGCCGACCGCCTTCAGCACCTTCGGGTCCGACGCCATCCCGGTGATGATCTCCGCCGCCTCGTCGAGCCCCGCGTTCGTGCGCAGGAGCTCGGTCGGATCGAACTGGTAGCCGTCGGCGAGGCCGCTCGTGTCCGCGAACGCCGCCGCGGTGAGGACCTGCGCCCCGAGCTCCGGCGGCACCCGATCGACCTCGCCGTCGACGCGCGGGATCCGCAGGTCCTCCGCCGTCACCTGCCCGCCCGACAGCTTCGGGACCGCGGCCTCGACGGCGTCCGCCAGCCCGTTCACCGAGTCGGCCGTCAGCGGCTCTGCCCCGGGCGGGACCGCCCCCTGCAGCCCGCCGAGCCGGGTCTGCCGGATCGCCTCCGCCTCCTTGTCGACCTCGGCGTCGAGCTGCTCCAGGTTCTCCGGCATCACCGACCCCCATCGTGCGCCGCTCGGCGCGCTGCTTCCACGGCCTCTTCATACTCGAGCTGCTGCCGGCGGCCCTCCGCCAGCACCTCCGGGGAGTTCATCCGCTTCTCCCGCTCGCGCTTCGCGAACTCCATCATCGCGTGGAACTCGCCCCGCGACGGGCCCGTCGTCATCTCCTCGACGTACGCATCGTACTTCTTCTCGTCCGCGGCCCGCTGGCTCTGTTCCTTCTGGAACCGGTCCTCGCCCCACCCCATCGTCTCGTCCTCGACGGGGATCACGCCCTGCTCCCGACAGACCTCGGCGCGGTGCTCCCACGACCGAATCCACCGATGGAGCCCTCGGTCGAAGTACGGGAACTTCACCGATCCGGTCTCGCGCCCGCGGGTCGAGACCAGCGGCACGAACGCCTCGATGTCGTCGCAGCCGCACTTCGAGCACGACAGGTTGAACACGTCGTCGTCGCGGTCGAGGTTCGTCTCCTGGCCCTGCATCGACAGGACCTCGAACCGGTGCCCACACGCCTTGCACCCGCGCTCCAAGATCGGCATCACACCACCCCCGCGAACTGCCGCCGCCACCAGCGGGCCGTCGGGTGGCCCTTCGTGCTCGGCGGGCACCCGATGTTGCCGTAGTGCTTCACCAGCGCCTGGAGGCCGCCGCCGATCGGGCGGTAGTGCTCAACCATGCTCCTGATGTGCCTTCGCCACTTCTTCGTGGTTCGCCCGCTCATACGCCCTCCTGTCCGCCCTGCGGCGGCAACTGCGGCGCCGCGGTTTCCGGCATGGCCGCCGCGGCCTGGAGCTCCGGCAGGACCCGCTCGTCGATGATGCGCTTCGCCTCCGCCTTCTCGTCCTGCTCCGGCGTGGTGACCGACAGCGAGTCCCACGAGAACGACTCGGGCAACGCCCACAACTGCTGCATGTAGTTCATCATACGCTGGGCGAGCTTCTGCACCGCCTCGGCCGGCTCGACGCCGTCCTGCGGGGTCCCAGCTGCGATCGACGCCAGCTGCACCAGCTGGGGCTGCACCTGCAGGAACGACTCCTTCTTCCGCATGTCCTTCAGCGGGGTGGAGGCCGAGTCGACGATCGACACCGCCCACGGCAGCCCGAGGTCCTTCTTGTCCAGCCGACGTCGGTCCGCGCCGACCCGGACAGAGATCGGCGCCCGCATGTGCTCGGCGGCCATCGTGAGGAACACCCGGCACGTCTCCGCGACGCTGTCCGCCATCCGCTGCTGCACGTCGCCGGTCGTCGCCTCCCCGAACCCCGCGAGCAGGCTCGCCTCCGTGGCGGACAGGTACTTCCCTTGCTGACCCTGCATCAGCTCGGTGGCCGCCGCCGCGTTGCTCCACGCCTGCGACACCGCCGCGAACAGCTTGTCGATCGTCGGCGAGATCGTCGGCGGCTGCACCGAGTGGAGCTTCTCGGCCATCGAGCCCTCGCCCGCCTTCACCTTCACGATCACGCCGTCCTGCCCGGACGCCAGCAGCGCGAGCGCGTCGTCGTCGAGCTGGCCCTCCTTCGTGAGGTACGCGGTCGCGGCCTCCCGCCGCATCTTGTTCGCGAGCATCGTCAACAGGAAGTTCTGCTCGGCGTTGAGCTCGTACACCCGCTTCACGAACGGGAGCCCCTGCATCGGATGCTCGGGCACGTTCGACAGGATGACCGGCACGATCGGGATCGCCGGCGTGCCGTCCGGGTGGGTGTACGGGATCGGCAGCGTCTTCCCGACCTGCCGGCACCCGCCCGACATGTGGTCGCCGGTCACCACGTAGAACCGCTGCTCGAGCGCGAGCAGGTCGTAGAACTCCAGGATCCGAACGTACTTCTCGACCTTCGGATCCCCGGTCCGTCCGACCCACGAGTCCTCGAGGAAGTCGGGCAGCGCTTCGCCCTGCACGTCGACCGAAGCCCCGCACAACTCCTCGGCGATGTCGATCCGCTCGAACCGCAGGTGGCCGCGGTACGCCTGCTGGTCGAGATCGTCGGCCTCGCGATCGAACACGAGCTCCCAGTGCGGGATCGCCTGCGTCCACGACCGGGACACGAGGTCGCCCTTCCGGCGCTTCGACATGTCGAGCCCCAGCTTGAACGCGCTGGCGCCGTACATCAGCGCCAGCTCGTACGCCCGGGTCGACCGGCGGCGGATCCCGCTCCGCTTCAGCCACTCGTCGAGGAACGCGGCGATCGTGTCCGGCAACTCGGACAGGTCCGCGGGCCGTCCGCCCGACGCCGGGATCTCCATCACCGCCGGCAGCTCCACCTGCGTCTTCGGGCCCCGATAGAACAGGTTCGCGACCAGCGCCGAGACGAGCGGGACGATCCGGTTCGCCTGGATGCGGAACGGCATCCCGTCGTCGACGCCCCCGATGTCGCGGGAGACCAGGCTCGACGGGAACTTGTTGCGCTCCCAAAACTCGGTCTTGTACGCCGAGCGGAAGCAGCTCCACTCCTCCCGCTGCTCTTCGTAGAACTTCAGCGAGCTCCGGACGGCGACCTCGACTTCGTCAGCGTCGACCTTCACTAGTCCTCCTCATCGCCCGGATTCGCTCGATTCTATCCCGGTCGCGCTCGTGCACCGCCTTGTCGAGTCGCTGCTGGTCCTTCGCGGCCCACAGCGCCATCACGAACGCGTACGCGTGGTCATCGTGCCCCGACCCCGACGCCTCGATCTTGCCGTCCGACTTCTCCACCATGGTCTGGAGCTCGTGGATGGTGCGGGCGTCCGCGATCGTCGTCTGCTCGTCGTCGATGATCGATCGCGCGTGCGACATCGCCTTCCGCTTGCTCTCGCCCGCCCCGGACCCGGAGCTCCAGAAGTCCCGGTCGTCGTCGGTCTTCCACAGCGCCACGCCGCCGAGCTCCGCCACCCGATCGATCACGACCTTCCCGTGGTGGTTCCGCTCGATCACCGTCAGCGGCCGGCCCCACCGCGCCCCCATCCGCGACACCTGGTCCGCCGTCTCGTGCGGGCTCGCGCGGTTGGAGGACCACGTCGCCATGTGGCGGAGGTTGATGTCGATCACCTGGATGACCGCCCAGTCCTCGCCGACGCCGCCCGACGTGTCGACCCCCATGAAGTACGGCACGCCCTTCATCGGCGGGTAGAACTCGCGGTACGGCTCCTTCTCCCGGCCGAGCGGCGGCACCCAGGAGAGCATCACCGACAGCACCTCCTGGTCGAACCAGTTCGACTCGGCGAGCATGAACGGCTCGGTGTCGACCAGCGGGTACTCGCGCCGGAACATCAGCCGCGTCCAGCGCTCGGTACGCATCTTGTTGCGCCGCCACGCGATCTGCGGCATCGACAGGCCGAACTTCTGGACGAGCACCTTCTCGTCGTCGTCGAGGTCCCGCTCGAGGTCGCGCGCCTCCCGGTCGGTGAGCTCGATCTTGTACCGGCCGACCGTGTTCCACGGGACGAACACGTACGCCCACTTCGGGTCGGTGGTCGCCTGCTTCCACAGGTCGTGGAACAGTCCGGTGGGCCCGTTGCCCGTCGACTCGACGATCACGCGCCCCGTCGGGTCGTGCATCGTCGCCATCGCCGAGGAGAACATCTGCTCGTCCGACCCGCCCGCGTCGGTCCTCGAGCTCGCAGACGTGGCCGACGCCCAGTGCGCCATCTCGGTCGCGTGCAGGTCGTTGCTCGTCCAGCCGCGCGCCTTCCCGCGGGCGCCGGCGATCCGCCGGATGAACCCCGCCCCGTTGTGCCCGTACTGGCTGTTGTTCTCGTTGTCGCGGCCCTTCTTGTACGGCCGACGCAGCGCCCGGGGCAGGTTCTCCCGGAACGTGTCGACCATGTCCCGCAGCCGCAGGTTCGCGTCGGGGTCGTGGCACACCTGCAGCGCGAGCCGCGGGTCCGTCGACGTGTACGACAGCCAGAACAGGTAGGCCGTCGTCCACGTCGTGTACCCGACTTGCCGCGGCTTGAGCCCGAGGACGTACTTCTTGTCGCTTAGAAGCGCGTCAATCCATGGGACCTGCTCCCCCCACGGCTGGTCGAGCCGGTGGAGCCGGTTGAACCGGTCCTTGATCACCAGCCGGCTGATGAACGACCACGGGTCGGTCCAGATCGCGCGGACCTCCTCGATGCGGGCGAGAGTCATGGAGCGCACCATGGCGGCGACCACCGAATCTTCTGGACGCGTTCGGCCTCGGCTGCGGATCGAACCCTGGAGGGTCGGGACCACGGGGTTCCGTTCCGCCTCGCCTCCGTTCTGCCGGTCTCGATCCAGCCCGCGCCCCGGAGCGCCGCGCCCGACTCGTCCACCCGCGTATAGGTGAGAACCCGACAGTTCTCGCGACGGCCCCAGCGACCCACCCAGCCGTACACGATCGAGCACCCGTTCCGCGGGCCGCCGTCCGCCACCGCAGGAACCGCTACCCGCGTGACCTCCACCCACCCCTCGGTGTCGAGCAGCCGGGAGACGGGCCGCCCGACGATGGCCCAGCCCACCGGCCACCCGTCGACCAGGACCTCGAGCCCGAACAGCCCGGACGGCGGCGGCTTAAGGTGGCGGTGCAGCCGGGCCACGCCCACCCGAGCAACGGTGATTCCGCACTCGCGGACCTGGAGCGTCATCCCCGCTGCCCGGGCCGCGCCGTCGACGCCGCCATCCACACCACGAGGTCAGCGTCGTCCAGCTCGGAGGTCGGCTTCTCCTCCGCCTCCTCGCGCGGCGACATCTTGTCGAGCGCCGCCAGGATCGCGATGCACTCCTTCGGCGTCGCCGTCGCCGCCTGGTCCCGCAGCCGCAGCAGGATGCCCTCGCGGATCCCCTCGACCGTTGGCGCCACCTTCCCCGCCCCGTTGACTACGAACTGGCAGTCGTGCCAGGCCAGCCCGTTCGGGTTCTTCCCGGGCTGGACGGGCAGACCGCAGGTCGGGCACGGCAGGAACACCGGCACGACCGCGGGGCGGGCGGGCTTCCTACGCAAGCGCCTTCTGGACCTCCTCCAAGGTGGCACCGAGCAGCGTCGCGATCAGGGCCGGGGGCTGCCCCTGCTCCCGCAGCATCCGCGCCGCGGCGATCTGGTCGTCGTTGAACCGCGGAGCCGGAGCGAACGCGGCCATCTCCGCCTGCAGCCCAGCGTCCCGGAACTCGGTGATCAGGTCGACCGCCCAGCCCCGGTTCCGCCGCAGGCCGGGCGGCATGAACCGGAGCTGTCGCGTCCGGATGTACTGGCTCATCGGGCCCTCGACGCCGTTCAGCTGGGCGGCCAACTGCGGGTCGACCAGATCGGCCTTGGCGATGTCGCAGAACACCAGCGGCACGTGCCACAGCACATCGGGCTCTTCGACCTGCCGGAACGACGGCGCCACCCGCACGGTCCGCGGGTTGTCGTAGTTCGTCTCCGCCATCACCGCGGCCATCGCCGCGGCGTCGCTCGCCGTCGAGCCCTCGATCCCCTCCACCATCACCACCCGCCGGCGGTTCGCGCGCGTCACCTTGCAGGCGACGAGCCGCCAGTCGCAGTTCGGCTGCTCCTGCTGCAGCTCATCCAATGCCCGCTTGTAGCGCAGCTCCATCGAAGCACGCCAGAGCCCGATCTTCATCCCGCCCTGCATCACGCTGGCCTCGCTCCAGCGCAGGGCCCGAACGAACCGCAGCTCGTGGCGCGGCACCATGTCGTACGGCGTCAGCTTCCCGCGAGGCTTCCGCCGGGATCCCTTCTCCTCTTCGGGCTCGTCCTCCGCCAGCATCTCGTCGAAGTCCAGCTCGGTGTAGAGCTTCGCCTGCAGCATCCGAAGCGCCTCGTCCCGGATGCTCTGCGGCGTGATCCGGTGGTGCAGCGAGCTGTCTTCCATCATGTCGACCGGGATCGCAACCTGGGTCATCGCTTCCTCGTTCCGGGTGGTACCGTGGTTGAAGGCAGAGAAAACCACCCGTTTACCACGCGCTACTGTGTGAGCAGGCGGGCCCCTACGGGGGGATGGGCCATTTTACCCCCTCCCGGGGGTCCCGCCACCTCGAACTCCCCTCGAGCTCCCCTCGGAGGGGCCCCCGTCGAGCCGAGCTGCGCTCGAGCACTGCACGAGCGTTCAGCGTGACACGCGTGTCGTGGTGATTGTCGAGGTTCATACGTGTTTCGACCGGCACCACGACATGGATGCCGCGGTGATTGTGCCGTTAGACCCGTCGGCCACGACATGGATGTCGCGGTTTGCCGTTGGCACCCCTACGGAAAGCGACGTTCATCCGTTGGCACGGCGGGTGCATTGGACCTAGTCGTCGGAGGTCGTTCCCCCTCCGACCTGGGAGCCCCGATGCTGTTTCGCCGTCAGTACGACCTCGAAGGTGACGAGCTGCCTGCGACCTACATGGGCCACGTGGAGTACGTGTGGAGCGGCCAGCTCCTGGCCTACTCCGACGCCACCGGGGAGTGGCAGGGGCTCGCGTTGACGGCCGCGTTCGTCATGGTCTGCCCCGACTAGCAGCTGCGGACGGCCCGGGGTCCGATCCCCCGGGCGCCTCACCCACCCGTGACCCCTCACCCCTCGGAGCTCCACATGTCCATGCCCCTCGTCGCGCTCGATCGCCTCTCCCTCGACACCCCCGGCTACGTGCAGCCGGGGCACCTCCTCCTCCGCCTGCCCGGCCTCACCAGCGAGCACGACCGCTGGTACCGGGTGGAGTCCTGGTCCAATGCGGACGCAGCTGCTGACCACATCGCGCGCGGACTGGCCGGCCAGCGGTGGTACCTGTACCACGCGGACCACGCGCCCTCGATGGTGCGGACGTTCTGGGAGAGCGTCACGCAGCTCACCTCGCACAACCGCGCCACGGTGTAGCGACCCCCACGGCCGGACCGGAGCTCCCCTCCGGTGCGGCAGTGGCGGCCGTTCCCCCGCCTACAGGAGAGACCATGACCATCGAACTCCAGGATACCCCCGGCGTCGGCCGCTACTGGCGCGTGCTCGTTCAGCCCGGGGAGCTGGTCGTTGCGTCCGGCAAGACCCTCGACTACTCCACCTGGATTGGCACGATCGAACCGAACGGTAAGATCAACCGCTGGACTCCGGCCGCATCCGTCCCCCGTGGGTACCCGGCCGCCGCCGATGCGATGCTGGCGTCCGCTAGGGCGCGCCTCCGGGCGGACGGGGTCCTGAACTACGGCGCGTAGCCGACCCCCCACATCCGGGCCGGACTCTGTCCGACCTGGCGGTGGTAGGCCGTCCTACCTAGGCGATTCCCCGCCACTGGAGTGCATCATGACCGAGTCTCGTTGGGTGTGGACCACCGCAGGGTGGTGTGAGTACCTCGCGTGTCCCGCGCTGTCGTGTGGTGAGTACAACGACTACGGGCTGGTGGGAGAGAGCAACGTCCGCGTCTTCGACCGGCTGCTCGACGACGCTCCGAACGGAGTCAACTCCGAGTCGGTCTACCTGGGGAGGTTCTACGTGGAGGACCGTGCCGCGTACCGCACGGGCGAACCCTACGTGAGCAACTACTACGACGTGCCCGAGCCGGTCGACGTGCTGCTCGTTCGCGGTGACTACGGCCACCGTGCCCGCTGGGTCCGAGCGGACAGCCCGATGGCCGAGCACATCCCGGGGGACTACCCCATCATCGACGACGAGGACCACTCCGAACTCGTCGAAGAGACGTGCGCGGCAGCGTGGGAGGACTCGACCCTCCGAGACCGGGTCCACTACCTGCGGAACACCGGCCTCTCCCACTTCGCCTCGCGCCTGTCGTGGTCGGACCTGTTCAGGCGCGGCGCGCGCGACGGCGGCGAGTGGTCGGACGACACGGGTTCCCTTCGTGATGCGTTGGTGTCCCGATGACCGGCGCAGCGCTCGCCCTGTGGCGCCATCGCGAGGCGATGGAGGCTCCCGTCGGAGCCGAGATCCCGATCGCCCTGCTCTGGCGGGGCATCGTGGAGTACGCCCGTCGACACGAGCGGCGGTTCGAGTCCCCGATCGGGGAGGACTACGTGCTCGGCCCGCACTGGCTCGACATGTGCCGCGCGTTCCGCGGTCTCCTCGATGGGGAGACCGGGCGCCTGGACTGCGGCACCCTGTCGACCGAGCTCCGCATCCTGGTGGAGCGGGCCGGGATGTCTCTCGATTAGTTCGTTCGGCGGCCCCCTCCGGGGAATTGGAGGGGGCCGCTCTCCTGTCCGGGGCCGAGCCCCGCTGACGAGTCCGCCCGGATTCCCCGGGCGGCGAAACAGGAGGGGGAAGGGGTGGCCGATGGACGGGCGCTTGACTTCTAATCGAGCTTTCGCGGGTTCGAATCCCGCCCACCCCACTCCCGTTACCACAGGAGAAGCAATGGCCATCGTGTACGCATGCCGCGCGTGCGGCAGGACCGACCTCGACACCGAGGGAACGGAGACCACCGGCGGGGTGTCTTGCCCGGACCACCCGTCCGCCGTGGTCGACTCGGTCGTGGTCCGGGGGCCCGAGATCAGGGTGGAGTTGGACAGCGCAGCGGGGCCGCGCGTGATCGTGATCGGGGACGCGGAGCAGACGGAGATCGAGGACGCGCTCCCCGACGGGTGGGCCGTCGACTGGGAGACGCCCGCCGTCCGCACGAACTCCGGGGGGTGGTCGCACCCGCTCACGGAGGTGCCCCGTGGGTGGTCGCCTCGGGCCAGGCTCCGCGCGCTCGGGGTCCCGGACAGCGACCCGGAGGTCGAGGTCCCGGACCTGGTGGCCGAGCTCCGCCACGGCACGTGGACGGTGCGCGACCCCGACGGCGGGCGGTGGCAGCCGAGCGACGAGGTGGTCGCCGAGATCGCGGGGTCGGACGACCCCGCCGCAACCGCGGTCCGG
>Ga0209486_10000999_pt1 | contig 12330 bp, 15 predicted proteins | sample NCCompost_FD_187518 | JGI IMG/M metagenome (GOLD analysis project Ga0209486, IMG submission 187518) | Agricultural soil microbial communities from Utah to study Nitrogen management - NC Compost (SPAdes) (version 2) | ecosystem: Environmental > Terrestrial > Soil > Agricultural land | place...
AAATGATGATCGCAGTATTCATAGTTACTTTTGTGGGATTCGGCGCCGGCTGGTACATAGCACATCGCTGCTAATCGAAATTGCGGAACGTGAATAGGCACGGCAATTTGGCTGGTGAATTTCGTGTGACCTAACCGCCTCCGTTAAATCACGGTCGATGGAGGTTTTCATGACCGCATTAATGATTTATCTCTCCGCGTTATTGCTTGGGTTTCTGATTGTCATCGTCGTAGCGCTTGCCTATGCAATAACTGCCTCCGAAGATAAAGATCGGAACGGTGTGACGCTCCAAGAGCACCGAGATTCAACAACCCCGTGACGTTTGAATACACTTTATTGGTGGTCACCGTGGGTATCAGCGAGCAAGTGGTGAAACCGGAAACGCCTGTTGTCCGTTTTTTTTGACCAAACGGGCACGGAAAGGAAAACTTACTATGGATCAACAAAATGTCTCCTTTATGATCGGACTATTTATCTTTCTCGGCGCTCCTTTTCTATTTCTGCACGTCTGGCGAGCAAAGCACTCGCGTTTGCTGTGGAAGGCATATCCTCTGTGTTTAATGGTCTGCGTAACCGCGTTTGCCGCGGCTTTTTCCCTTGCAAGCGTGATCGACTCTACCTTTTATGCTCTGGCCTATGCTTTCCAGTTGGACCGCGAAAACTCTGCGATGGCGGCAAAGATAGCTGTGAACCTGATGGGTGTAGTGCCGGTATCTCTGGCGGGCTTATGTGTAGTAAGAAAAGTAATCCGCTCGGCGCCAAATTCGTGATTCTTGATCACGGGTTCAGTGGGATGGGATAACATGTCTCCGGCTATGCGGCTCGATTAACTTCACTGAAACGCGCCGCCGTCAGCACCGAACAATGCGCGGCGCTGACAAAGAACTAACCAACATACGTCCGGTAATGGACGGACCACGAATCACGGTACCAAGAGTGCTCCGCGCGAAGAAGGATTGCCGCCGCTCAGAAGGCAAGATGGCTAAACCGGCGTCACTTCCGGTCAAGGCTGTGGGGCGAAGACCACGACCATGAGTCCCGCAGCCAGAACGAAAGTAGTTGGCCGTAGCGTTGAGTTTTGCCATCTTTGGCGCCGTCCGGTACGGCAGGCCGGCGGATCTGGACCCGCGAAACTACTAGCCGCCCAAAGTTGAATCGAGTTTCGACCCACGCGCGCCGGAAATGACGCCGTTTATTCGGAATTGGCTCTGACGCTTATCTTTTTTTAGCTCCCACTCTAGTTCTCAGCCCTATTTTATCTCCCGCCTTCGACGCCTCCGGAAAGCTGCGCCAAGCTGCTACCCATAATGAAAAGAACTCCCAAGATGCCGATAACTCCCATCGCTATGGCAGCGCCGCCCCAGCGTCGCTGACCACGCTTGTAAGCGGTCATCCCACAGGCAACGGATGCCGGAAAGCAAAAAAACGGTATCGTGAAGTAAGGCCAAGGGTTTAAGAATCTGCCGATCCCTAGCGCAACAGCGGCGATACCAAATGTGCGCCCGCGCTCTTCCTCACTCGTCATCTTGATCCAAGTCTCTCGTATTTTCTTGAGGCTCATTTCCCACTCCTTTCGGCATGTTAGTGGTGGAACCATGCTGCAGTAGCAGCAAACATGCCACGATATGAGCCGACACTTGCAGGAGATTCAGGGAATCGTGAGAAGTGTCGCTATTACTTTTGTTCCGGCGTGGCGTTTCAAAAAGTCTCCATTTTAATTCTTGTATTGCGCAGATTAGGAATAAAATATGTAGCTTGAGGACGACTTTTTGGCGAAACGTTGATTTTAATTAGCCTAACTAAATAGATGGCCGGCCCCATCGCCCGCGGCGCGGCTTCCTTCGACGCCCGATCTCGCTTGATTGATTCTCGTTGAGTCCAAGCGCGCAAACGGAAACCAATCCAACACCGAACTAGAAAAGAGAATTGCGAACCGACATTTGCGCATCTGCTTTTGTAACAGAGTTCACTCTTGTGAACATCTCCGTCGCAGTAGAATTACCGTAACAGCACTTCTTATCTTCATCTGTCCACCATTTTCCTGGCATACCCATTGCGCAGATTTTGAAGCCGTTAAAGCGGACAAACTTCCAACCTAGGAATTGCCGGTGGTCACCATGTCTCACGCTAAATCCTTACGAGTGATCGGTCAGACACTGCAAGACGCGCAGGTTCCGAGGTTTAAGCTCGAGAAACGTGCCGATTCCTATCGGCTTTGGATAGCGAAGCGCCTATTCTGTTTCAATCCAGCTGATATTTCACGTCTCGATGCACAGGCACAGAAAAGACGAAAAAAACACACTATTGCCGGGCGTCCGCCTATATCGCTCTCTCAGCAATTACGTGCTTTGGGCAGTCATCTTGACAGAATTGAGGTGTGCGCTTTTCGTGTCGCGTGGACCGGCGGCTCTGCTATTCTGGATTACGAGCGAACCAACGGAGAGCGGAACCATAAATTTTTTACAGCCGAAGAATTACGGCAGCTAGATCTACACCGGGGTTTGCTACGGTCCGGCCATTACTCTTTGCCGCAGCTGGAATCCCCTGAAACCACAGCCGCAGTCACCTCGCTTACGTAAGGAGGAGGCCTTCCTAGGAAGGCGGTAGTCTGGAAAATATAGATCCTCCGATCGAATATCTGACCTTCAGAGAAGTTGCGAGCATACTCAAAGTTTCTAAGCCAACTCTGCTCCGCATCATCAACACTGGGCAGCTTCCAGCCTGCAAAGTCGGAAGTCAATGGCGAATTGCAAAAAGTCGGCTCGAAGAATGGCTCAAAAAGGAACAAAATGCACCAGAACGACAAGCACCGCGTCTCAATCGTTAGAAAATCGTTCGCAGCAGAAAAACCTAGCTCCAGCCCATCGCGAGCGCGCTGAGTATTTACAGATTAAAGGCTTTGCTCGCGGTCGATAAACCTGAAATTTGTTTGGCAGTTTATCGGTTACATTTGCGCCGGGATTGACACCCCCGCAGCGAGAGAAGCACTCGACGTGCTCGCTTCCTACCGCCGAATTAAGGGACAAACGCGACGGGATCCTCACCTCCACAAATAGAATTAAAAGCTAAGAACCGGGCAGCCGAAGAATGGCAGGACATCTACATTGCCGATGACTAAAGACGAACAGAATAAGGTCGGGTAAATAAAACGTTGGGTTTGAATTTCTTGGATCAAATCTGGCCGGCCGAGGTCATTTGAAATGTTGTTCATAGACTCTCCTTAAGTTTTTCTTGAGAGACCTTGAATGTTCTCTGCTGAGGAGCAGCAACTATGCCATTAGCTGAAATATCCGCTTTGTGCCGACTTAGGTAGAGGGAGACGGGCTGAGGTCTTGTTATTCGGAACAATTTTTCTTGTCACCGGTAAAAATGTATACCTGGAAGTACGGCAACAAGCGGGTAAGCGCGGGATAAGCTCTCTCTAGAACGGCTCAAAAACGAAGGTCTGCTGACTATCAGATCACTCCATTGACGGTAGAAATCGCGCCAAACCTATCCAACTAAACCGGTATAGTAGTTGCTCTGTACCCGTATGTTCTAAAAATTTAACAGGAGGATTAGTATGCATTCTGAAAAAGTGAGGCGGTTTCTAGCTGTGAGCGCCATGGCATTTTTCCTAGGCGCGACTTCGGTGCAGGCGCAGGTAATAGTGCCACTCGATAGTGATGGTGATGGAATAACAGACGATATCGACGAATGTGATCTCAGTATTACCACTCTTATTTCTCCGACAGTCGTGATCAATGGCGTCGATACCGGGATCAAAAACACCACAGCCAATGCAGTCGGCTGCACGCTTGCTGACCTGATCGCCGATATATTAGAGGACTGCTCGTTTGAGGCGAAAAATCACGGAGCATTTGTCAGCTGCGTGTCTCACGACACTAACCTTCTGAAGCGCGCCAGGACAATAAGTGGTAAGCAGAAGGGCAAGATCCAAAGCATCGTCGCAAAGATGCGCTAAACCACCATGCAGACGAGGTTGAGCTTCCCCTTTTGGGTTTAATACCCAAGGGGGGAAGTCCCCTTTAATCACTAAGCAAAACTTCCGGTATTGATAGTGTGCAACCGTCCGACCTTTGAAGAGTGAAGCGCCGGGAATAGTCCACATTTTGTCTCATGAAGGAAACGGCAGACTGACTAAGATGAAGGCTCCGATAGCGGCCCTTTTCCTGTTCTTGTTGTCAACATATTCGTTCGCCGGTGACTCGGTACTCATAGCTCCAGATTTCACAATCAGCGGCACGGAAGTGACACCGACCAACAAATGGGTGGTGCTTGAATCGTTCGCGACAGTCGTAGAATGTAACGATCGCCGATCATCCATGATAACCCAAATTGCTAAGGAACGGCGTGGGCTCATACATTCCCAAGAAACAGAGCGAGAACTCGGACTGCTATGGCACATTTACACAAAGTCCAAATGCGTCTCGTCTCTGTAAAACTCCGAATACCACTCTATACGCCACGTTGTTGACGCAATTCAAAAGCTGAGATGCTTTGCCGGGCCTTTTCTCCAACTCCTCGGCGGGGGAGAACTCCCCGACGTTGATGATGATAGATTCGCCTCTGTCATGTCTGACGTGCCAGCGCCACTCGTTTGACGTTGAATGAGAGAAGTCTTTCGCAGAACGTCTCGCTTTTACTACTAATACCATGGCAACAGACTTGCGTTGATCCGGAATCCCGGGAGCGCAATTCGACGGCAGGAATTTCCGCAAAATAATTGACCATGGCGAAGAATGTTCTCATAGTCGACGACAATCCGTACCACAGGCAGATTTTCACTGCGGTCTTAGGGTTTTACGGCTATCAGATCTCCGAAGCCGCGACTGGCGCTCAAGCAATACAAAAGGCTCTTTCCGCGAAGCCGAGTCTGATCCTCATGGATCTGGAACTCCCCGATATGAGCGGCACAGCGGTCACTCGGGTGATAAAATCAGATCCGCTCACCGTGCATATACCCATTGTTGGTTGTAGCGCATTTCTTGGTTCGGAATGGCGGGAGCGAGCATTAGCTGCAGGAATGGTCGCCTACTTTTCGAAACCAATGTCCGCCGATCTGATCAATGCAATAATCCAAAAATTTATCCTGCCCGAGAGATGAACTGCCAAAACAAACCGGCGGGGCATTAAAGCACTCAGCCATCTCACTCAGCGTACCATTCACCGTCTCTCGACTCCTCAGTGCCAAACATGACAAAGCAACAGTCACCTTCTAGGAAACTCTCACTCTGACATATCTCAGTATATTCCGTATCGGCAAGAAATTGCCAAATTACTTACTGTTGCGCGGCCTGGCATCCTTCGTGCTTCTTCGCCTCCCATGCGAAACACTGCCAAGAAAATATTGATCGTCGACAGTAATGATAGATTCCGAGAATCGCTCCGAGCATTTATTCAATCTTTGGGTCACGAACTTTTCGAAGCCGGTACAGGTCCAGAGGCCATTGAGAAGGTTTCCAGCATTCATCCTGATCTCATCCTAATGGAGGTGCAATTGCCTGGAATGAATGGAGACGAAGTAACGGCGCGATTAAAGAGGAACATGTCCACCAGACACATACCTGTGATCATCAATAGCGGCTGGACCACTGCTTGTAATGTTGAAGAGCGGATCCACCGTGCGCTAACTTCGGGAGCCGAAGAGATATTATATAAGCCATTCCAATTGCCAATGCTGCGTGATGTCCTGCGCACCTATTTGTTCGCCTAGAGCCAATCAACCCTCCAAGAATCGAAGAGTTCAAACGACTTGGATCCCATATCGAGGTCATAGGAATTCGGTTTAGTAGGAAAAATTATGACCCAAACTCACAAAGGCCATAATATTCTGATTTTCAGCCTCGCGGTCTGGTGACACGCGTCAATGGAAGCGCGCGTTAAGGTAATTTGGAGCGAAGACAGCCCCGACCCCAGTGATAAAAAAAGGCGCCTTGGGGGCAAGGCGCCTTGTGTCGGCATCTGGACGCTTAGCGCCTCGGGGGTGGGCCGCTTTTCGGCGGGTCTGGTAGGCGAAATGAGACGCTGCGAACGAGTTCTTTATACTGTCCCGCTGCCTCCACCAATTTGAGTTCCAGTCTGTTTAATATCTGTTGCCCAGTTCCAAAGCATCCGTAAATAACTGGTAGCGGTGCTGTTACTTTTGTCAGATCTTCAAAGTCGCCTAGACGTAGAAGGTTCCGAAATCTCATTGAGGACTTCATCGGCGAGTTCTCGGTCCTCGGTGCCGGCGGTTCTGACCGATAAATCCCCTAAAGAAAGCATACCAATTAGTTCTTTATCGCGGTTTAATATCGGCAGTCGGCGAATCTGATGCGCCTCCATTAGCACCGCTGCTTCGTCCAGCGTCTGATCATCGAAGCAGTACGCAGCGTCAGGCGTCATGATTTCGCTTACTTTAGTGGTGTTCGCATCGAGACCCGCTGCAACGAGTCGCACTGCGATATCGCGGTCTGTCAAAAAACCCTGCAATCGATCTCCATCGCAAACCGGTAGAGATCCAACATCCAACTCTCGCATCTTTACCGCAGCTTCTATGGCCGGCGCGCTCGCATTAATAATTTCAACGGGTTGGGTCATCACCTCTCTAATTTTCATAACAGCACCTCTGCAGTTTGTAAGACTTACCATGACTGTTAGGGCTTCGCCGCACTTTGCCGTGTGGCTTTTTCGATCCGCTTGACCAATGTCTCAGCGGTTGATTGTTCCAACACGTGCAGGCTCGGATCATCCTCCGATGTGGCGCGTCCACCCTTGTGCAACGCTCTCACCCATACGAGACACACATTCCAGGCTGGGTTTCTCCTTTTCGGGACAAATCGACTAGCCGCACATTAATCCCCAAACAAATGGATGGCTGTTGCCAATCGTCAAATAGTTCTCCCCTTTACCAATGGCTCACTTCTTCCGAAGTGGTCTCGATCGCGCGAACATAGTAGCGAAGTCAGCCTGTAGGGTTAATTTCGGCTCCCTGATGCCCAATCCGGGCGCCTCGAGCTGAGTCGATCGCTTCGAGCTGAAACGTGACTGTTCGATGCGCTTCTTCCGCGGCTTTTGGCATGGCTAGAATGAGGATTCCATTACCGAAGGTTGCGTTAGTTAATATTCCATGGACCGCCTCCGGTAACTCCACCTCGCGGTAATAAGGCCCCATTCTCCACTCTTCAATAATTAGGTCTTTCTCGTCCTGGCCGGGTCCGGTCTGTTGTCCGTAGATTTTTACAGTTCGACCAATAATGGTGACAGAAATGTCTGATGGCTTGATCCCAGGCATTGGTGCCACCAGTAATAAACGTGAGTCACTTCGAGATAACCTTACCGGTATTTCTTGTGAGATCGTATTCATGGAGGGTCCTTCCCAGCCGATTTTTTGACGATATTTTGGGTTATCGGGTATGCACTTTCTTCATCGCAAACTTTATACCGCTCGGTGATTGATCATGAGGTCGCATTGCGCACAAGCGGCGGAAGAGAAACGCGATGAATAGCCTGCGATTTAAAACTCGACCGATATTGTTATTAATTGCCCTTACGTTAGGCTTTTCTTATGAACAGACCAATTGATTGACCGGAGAGTCGCCTGATTTGCTCGTGCGTCAGAAGGTACGGCGATTCTGAGATGCTTGGTCGTGCTACGCACAATGAGGCCGGCGTTGCGGTCTTCGAGTATTGAGCGACCCATTGCCGGCGAGCGGTACAAAAGATATTGATCATGCGATCTTGGCGCATCGCGCTTGGTGTAGGAGATCAATATGAGCACAGTCTTTGCCACACGCAGGAAAGCAGGCGAGAAACTTGCGACCAAACTGATGAAGCATGCGCATCGAGCAGACGTGCTCGTACTGGCGCTGCCGCGGGGTGGTGTCCCTGTAGCCTACGAAGTTGCGCGTGCGCTGCATGCGCCTTTGGACGTTTTCATCGTGCGCAAACTGGGTGTGCCCGGACATGAAGAACTAGCTATGGGGGCGATTGCCGCAGGCGGCGTGCGCGTTTTGAACGAGGACATTATAACGGCGATCGGGATTTCCGAGAATGTGATCGATGCGGTCGGGTGCCAAGAGCAACGAGAGTTGGAAAGGCGCGAACGCATGTATAGAGGAGACCGCTGCAAACTGACCGTGCAAGGACGGGCGGTCATCCTAGTTGATGACGGATTGGCCACGGGTTCGAGCATGCGCGCAGCGGTGGTCGCGCTGCGGCAGATGCAGCCGTCCAGGCTCATCGTCGCAGTGCCGGTCGGCGCTCAAGAAACCTGTGATGAATTTCGTGGCGAGGCTGATGAAGTGGTTTGCGCGATCACGCCCGAACCCTTCATGGCCGTCGGCGCTTGGTACGCAGACTTTTCCCAAACGAGCGATGAAGAGGTCCGTGAGTTATTGCAAAGAGCCGCGGCTCAGCAAGGCAACTCTCAACATTTCCCAGACAGCTGTGTGTGATTGCTATCTATTGGGGCCATGAAGCTTCGTGACGATCCGCTCATGAGTATCGCGGACTTAAGAATTGGCCGCCGGTCTGGACACAAACGAGAAAAGACAGCATTAAAACGGTTATGGGTGAAGTGGGCGTTCTCAACTATGTGCATTGCAATCCCAAACTATCCGGCAAGTGCTATCTGGTCAGGGACTACGGCGTTGTCCCAACATCGGATTGAGCTTAGGTCATATCTCCTCTCCCAACCTTGGGATGAACCGATTAGCAAGCCGCATCGGAATCAAAAGGTGTAGCCATACGCGATCTTCTTCAATCGAACGTCGACCACCTACACGGGTCCCGCGGGATACGCCGATGTGTCTTGTCGCTGTGCGCTTTTTGTGCGGCCGGTTGTGGCGGTCCACAGTCGACGCTGGCTCCTGCGGGAGTTGCCGCCGAGCGCATTGCCGAGATTTTCTGGTGGATGGCGGCAGGCGGCATTGTTATCTGGATCGCGGTTGTCGCCCTCACGATCTATGCCGTACGTACTCCAGCCGAGGCTCATAACCAGCGTCGAACCAATTACTTCATCATCGGTGGCGGCGCCGTTGTACCGGCGATCGTGCTGGCCGTGTTGCTTGTTTATGGCTTGGCGCCGATACCGGCGCTGCTGGCTCCCGCGCCCGAAGGCAGTCTCAAAATATTCGTCTCCGGCGAGCAGTGGTGGTGGCGGGTGCGCTATCAATCCTCCGGCGGCGAACCGGTCGTGCTGGCCAACGAGATCCGCCTGCCCGTCGGCGAGCCAGTGGAGTTTCGCCTAGAAAGCCCCGACGTCATTCACTCCTTTTGGATTCCATCTCTCGGCGGCAAAATCGACATGATCCCAGGACGGGTGACGCGGCTGGCGTTGACGCCGACGAAGACCGGCGTTTTTCGCGGCTCCTGCGCCGAGTATTGCGGCACTGCTCATGCCTTGATGAGCTTCTACATTGTCGTCCACGGAAAGGACGACTTTGCCCGCTGGCTTGCACATCAACAAGCGCCGGCGCTAGGGCCAAGCTCGCCGGTCGCGGCGCGCGGCCGAGAGTTATTCCTTGCCAACGGCTGCGGCGCTTGCCACACGATCCGTGGCACGCCAGCCAAAGGACTACTCGGGCCGGATCTCACCCACGTCGGTGGCCGTGTGAGCCTCGGCGCCGGTGCCTTGCCGAACGACGCCGCTGCTTTGCGTCGATGGATAGCGCGTACCGAACACGTAAAACCGGGAGTTTTCATGCCGGCGTTTGGAATGTTGCCGCACGAAGAGTTACAAGCAATGGCGATTTATTTGGAAGGACTTAAATGAACCGCGATCCCGAGCCGCTCGCAGAGGCCCTGCCCGAAGAAGCGCGCCGCGCCCAGGCCGAGCGGCTGCTCAAAGCATGGGAGATACCGACCGGCTGGCGCTACTGGTCGGCGGTCAATAACTCGGTGGTTGGCCTCTGGTACACGGCGATGACCTTTTTCTTTATGCTTTTCGGCGGGGCGCTGGCGCTGCTGATGCGAATTCAACTCGCCGTTCCTAGCAACGACTTTCTCTCAGCAGAGTTCTACAACCAGGCATTCACGGTGCATGGCTCCGTGATGATGTTTCTTTTCGCCATCCCGGTCTTCGAGGCGATCGCAGTTATCTTCTTGCCGCAGATGCTGGCCGCGCGCGACCTACCTTTTCCACGGTTGTCGGCTTTCGGCTTCTGGTGCTTCCTGCTCGGCGGAATATTTTTGTGCGGCTCGATCTTTTTCAACGCCGCGCCGCGCGGCGGTTGGTTTATGTACCCGCCACTCACGTCGACGTATCAGTCCGGCATCGGCGCCGACATCTGGCTCTTGGGTTTCTCGTTCATCGAGATTGCCGCGATCGCCGCCGCCGTCGAGATGATCGTTGGGTCGCTGTTGACGCGGCCGCCAGGTATGCGCATCAATCTTGTGCCGCTTTACGTCTGGTATGTCCTGGTGGCGGCGGCGATGATTCTGTTCGCGTTCCCGCCGCTGATAGCCGGGAGCATGTTGTTGGAGATCGAACGCGCCTTTCAATGGCCGTTTTTCAATCCGGCTGGCGGCGGCGACCCGCTCTTGTGGCAGCATCTCTTCTGGCTTTTCGGCCACCCGGAAGTCTACATCATTTTTCTGCCCTCGGTAGCGCTGATCGCGATGATCGTGCCGACCTTCGCGCGACGGGCCATTGTTGGCTACAACTGGATCGTGCTCGCGGCGATCGGCACCGGCTTTCTTAGCTTTGGGCTGTGGGTACATCACATGTTTACTACTGGGCTGCCGGGCATCTCGATCGGCTTGTTCTCGGCGGCTTCTCAGGCGGTAGCGCTGCCAACGGGGGTGCAGATTTTCTGTTTCATCGCGACGTTGGCGGCGGGACGCGTGGTGCATTCGGTGCCGATGCTCTATGCCTTCGGCAGCCTGGTCATCTTCGTAATCGGCGGATTGACCGGCGTGATGGTCGCGGTGGCGCCGTTTGATTTTCAAGCCCACGACAGTTTCTTCGTGGTCGCCCACTTTCATTACGTGCTGATCGGCGGGGCGCTCTTGCCGATCCTTGCCGGTTGTTACTATTTCTTCCCGCTCGTCAATGGCAAAATGCTCTCGAACAAACTAGGCACGATCGCCTTCTGGCTCGTCTTTACCGGCTTCAATATTGCCTTTTTGCCGATGCATCTCACCGGTCTGCGCGGCATGCCGCGGCGCGTCTTCACCTATCCGGCGGGACTAGGATTCGACACCCTTAATCTCATTTCAACGGTCGGTGCATTTATTCTGGCGGCTGGTATCATGGTAGTCTTTTGGGATCTCGTCCGGCCAAAAAAAAAGCAACTCTATGCAGAGCGCAATCCGTGGCGGGCCGGAACGCTGGAATGGACCCAGGAGATGCCCGGCAAACCGTGGGGTATTCGTTCAATTCCGGAGATCGACAGCCGGTACCCGCTCTGGGATCAGCCCAACTTCATGCGCGATGTGGATGAAGGTCGCTTCTACCTGCCCGATGCCGAGGAAGGGCGGCGCGAATCGATTCTCACATCGGTCATTGACGCAGAGCCGAAGCAATGCTTGCGGCTGCCCGGGCCGACGTTTATTACGCTGTGGGCGGCTCTAACGACTGGCGGGTTCTTTATATTCGGCACTTACCACCGGTGGACCCTCGCGCTGATCAGTCTGTTGGCCGCCCTTTGTGTGATCATCGGATGGCTGTGGACAGGCACGGCGATCATTCCTGAAAAAGACGAGAAGGACGTCGGTTTGGGCCTGACGTTACCGCTGTATCTTTCCGGACCCAACTCAGTCGGCTGGTGGGCGATGTTCATTACAATGATGGCCATGCTGAGCGCGTTCATGTCGCTTGTCTTTGGCTACTTTTTCTTCTGGACGGTTCGCACTGACTTCCCTCCCGATCCGGCGCCAGGGCCGGGCATTGTTTGGCCGTTGCTCGCCGTCGCGATGTTGCTGCTAGCGTGGGCGCTGACCTTGCTCGCGCGCCGCTGGAACAGGAAAGACAGCGTCATTGGTTTCTATGCTGGATTACTAATGGCCGTCGTCTTGGCCATAACCGGCGGCGTGGCGCTAATGGCGGGTCCCTGGCTATCTGGACTCGATCCAGCGAAGCACGTTTATCCCGCGACAGTCTGGATCCTGGTGATCTGGACGGCGGCTCAGGTCGCCGTGGGAGTGATCATGCAACTGTACTGCGTGGCGCGCAGAATGGCGGGGCGAATGACGGCACGCTACGATATAGACATCAACAACGTCGCGCTCTACTGGCACTTCACCGCGTTCACTGCCGCGATTACAGTCGCTGTGATCGCCGGCTTCCCGCTGGTCGCATGAGAAAAAATTTTGGGATTTTAATGGTTCTAAGCGTCCGCTGTGACG